>Ga0268386_10000795_pt1 | contig 20785 bp, 18 predicted proteins | sample RVTome_15_FD_200260 | JGI IMG/M metagenome (GOLD analysis project Ga0268386, IMG submission 200260) | Soil microbial communities from uranium-contaminated site in the Upper Colorado River Basin, Wyoming, United States - RVT150D86... ...
GTCGTGCCGATGCCTTCCCCGCTGTAGTAGTACGCCACCACCTCGAAGCCGGCGAAGCCGACCTTCGCGCCAACGTCGAAGCCGGTCGCGTCCTCGTTGCCGAAGGTGCCGCTGTCGAGCGACTGGTTGATGAAGCTTGCCCACACCTTGCCACCGAAATCGCCTTCCCAGGCGTAGCTGGCCATGCCTTCGATGCCGAAGGTGTCGCCCTCCTGGTCGAACGTGCCGGCATCGAGACTCTGGCCCGAAAGGTTTACGGCGCCCCACGGGTCGACCACGGCGGCTGCAAACGAGAAGCCGCTCCACGTCGGAGACGTATAGCGGAACTGTCCCTTCCAGTCGGCGTAGATGTAGCCGACGCCGATCCGGCCGAGGGAGGTATTGCCACCGCCCTGGGTGAGATCCGACACCGTGCCGACGCCGAGGAGCGTCATGTCGGAAAGGATCGCGTCACCGCCGAAGATGCCAAGATCACGGCCGACCTTGATCGTTCCCCAGTCGCCACCGAAGTCGATGAACACCTGCCGGAAGTTGGAGGAGTTCAGGCCCAGGCCGCCGTCGATCGGTGCGCCCGCGATCCCGCGCTGGTTGCCACCGTCGCCTCCCGGCTGGAAGCCGATCGTGATGCCGGTCTTGAGGCCATCGACCTCTTGCTCGGCGTGGAAACCGAACCACGACGGCAGCAGGCCGGTGCGAATGTCGGTGAATTCGCGCTCGGTGGTGTCCAGCGACCCGCACGCGAGTCCACCGGCCACGAGGCCGCCGGTATCGTTGTCGCATTCCACGAAGGTGAGGAAACTATTGACGTTGCCGCTGAACTCTACCTGCCAATCACCGACGGTCATCATGCCGAATGCACCCGCCACTCCGGGTGCGAGCGCCAATGCGGCGGCACTGGAAAGGATCTTGATCCGGTTCGAGAGCCGTTCTTGGTGCTTCATTTTGCCCCCTTGGTAGTTGAGGACCCGATGTTGGGCGTCATGCCTGTCGGGCTGTTGCCTAAACGCGATATCCCTTGCCCGAAGGCGACCGAATACTCGCTGCCAGCGTTGCCTGCCAGCGACAATCAATCCTTTATAGGTGACGCTGCGGATTTTGCCAGCCGAAGTCGATGGAATATTTGTCGTCCCGACTGATTGCTGCAACGCGCAAGCTCGCTGCGACAACCGATGCGCATAACAGTGCCAACGGCACGCTTCGACCTGGCTGGCGGAACCGCCGCGGAATCGGGGCCGGCGCCGCATTCGGAACTGGCGGCAGTAGCGACGCCGGTCCGTTCAACCTGATGCGGTGCGGGAGTTAGTCAGAGCCCGTGACGTCGTGTCGCGGTCGCGGAGCTGGGCGTGCTCCCTTCACTCGCAAAAGGCAGACAGCTCGTTCAGGAAGCACCCCCAGCTCCACGACCCCTCGCGCCATCGGCAATGCCAACGCCGGCAGACCGGCCATCTTCAGCCGCGCGCCAACACCACAGCCAGCCGGCCTACGAAGGGCGAACCTTCATGCGCGATGGCCTGCGGCTAGCGATACCGCGCTGCCGTGATGAATTGCCCGAACGACTCGCACCAGACGATCACGGTCGTGAACGCCGCGGGATCGATGGACTCTGGCACGGCCACCACGAAGTTTTCGAAGGTCTTCACGTCGCCCACCCTCGCCATCCAGGGCTTCAGGCGCACGAAGTCCGCTTCCGTCTCCACGAACTCCGGCGACAGGTACAGCTTGTAGTCGGGCCCGGGCGCGATGCGTCCCTGAAGGATAATGGCGCGCGGCCCGATCGAGACGAGGCCCTCGCCCCAGTGCAGCGCATCGCTGTCCTCGAGACCACGACGAAACTGCCCCGTGTACTGTGCCGCGGCCGCCAGGTCCTGCAATTGCGCCGCATCGGGCGGCGCCGGCGCGGTGAGGATCGGCAGCAGGTAGATGCCCGCCACGAAACCCGCCAGCACGGCGGCGGCATGCGTGGCGACGAGCAGGGGCGCCATTCTCACGCGACGGGCCCAGACCGTCCGCCACCCCCGCCGCCGGCGGCGGCGCCCGCTGGCGTCAGGAGTACGTTTCGGGGGGCGAAACGAAGCGCTTCATCGCGCCATCGATTTCTGACCGGGGACGGTGGCATCGCAAATCGCCTCGCGCAGGCATTCCAGCGTGACGGGCTTGATCAGGTGCCGGTCGAAGCCCGCATCGCGCACTCCGATACGATGCTGCTCCTGGCCATAACCCGTCACCGCAACCAGCAGCAGCTCGTTGCCGAATTCCGACCTGAGCCGCCGCCCAACCTCGAACCCGTCGATGCCCGGCAGCCCGAGGTCCAGCAGGACGGCCTCCGGACGCACCTGGCGGGCCACCTCGAGCGCGCGCTCGCCGTCGTAGGCAACATGGATCTCGTGCCCCTCTGCCTTCAGCAGCAACGCCAGGGCGACGGCTGCGTCGCGGTTGTCGTCCACTATCAGCAGGCGCCGCTTCTGCGCGCGGTGACGTTCGACCTTGCCGGGGGCGCGCAATGCGCGCTCCGGCGGATCGGCGATCGGAAGTTCCACCGTGAACGTACTGCCATGGCCGATGCCCGCGCTTTCCGCGCGAACTCGACCGCCGTGCATGGCGACGAGCCGTTTGACCAGCGCCAGCCCGAGTCCGAGCCCGCCGCGGGCCCGGTCCAGCGTCCGATCCGCCTGCTCGAACAACTGGAACATACGAGGCAGGAACTCCGGCGCAATGCCCGAACCGGTGTCGCTCACCGACACCGCCGCCCAGCCGGCCTTGTGGCGGATATGCACGTCCACCGCGCCGCCTGGCGGTGTGTACTTCGCCGCATTCGTCAGCAGGTTCTCGAACACCTGTCCCAGCCGCACGGGGTCTGCGTCGACCACGAGCCGTTTCGCACCGAGATGGATCTGCACGTCGTGGTGCTGCTCGGCAAGAATCGGCTGGGCGGCCTCGATGGCATGGCGGACGACGAAGCGCAGGTCCACAGGGGTCCGCTCAAGGTGCATCGCCCCGCGGGTGATTCGTGCCACGTCGAGCAGATCGTCGACGAGCCGCCGCATGTGGTTGTGCTGACGCGCGATGATCTCGAGCAGCTCATGCAGTGCTTCCTCGCCGACCTTGCCCTTGCCGCTGCGGAGGATCTCGAGGGCATACCCGATTGGCGCGAGTGGATTGCGGAGCTCGTGCGCCAGCGTGGCGATGAACTGGTCCTTGCGCTCGTGGTCGGCGACCAGCCGCTCGCGCTCCTTTTGCTCGGACAGGTCCGTCACGACGACGCAGTGTGTGTTTTCGTCGAGGTGCTCGATCCGCGCGGCCGAGACCTTGACCGGAATGCGTGCGGGGCCGATGCCGATGACGATTTCGGTAGAAGTATCCTCGGCGCCTTCCAGCACCTCGAACAGCTTCGGCAGCTGGTCCGCCGGAGTGAACTCGTCGAGGCGTCGCCCCACGAGTCGGTCGGTCGTCATACCGAGCATTTCGGCGAAGCGGGCGTTGCAGTAGTAGATGGTCCGGTCTGCGCCGACCGTCAGCGCACCTTCCTGCATGCGCTCGACCATCAGGCGATAGGGCCGGTCGGCCGAGTCCAGCGTGTAGACACGCTCGCCGTCCGGGCCCTGGACGATCACCGCGTCCACTTCGCCGCTGCCGATGGCGCGCAGCGTCTCCTCGGCTTCGGCCAGACGCTGCTGCAGCTCGGCTACGCCCAACTGCGAGCCGGCGTCAGGTACTGGTTTCGATATCGAGCGCGGCAAAGACTTTCTTCTCGTCGGACAGATCACCAATGAGCCGGCGCAGTGGCAGCGGCAGTTCCTTGATCAGGGTCGGTGCGCCGACGATCTGCTGGACGCGTGCGCGCTCCCGTTCGTGATAAATGTCGATCACTTCGATCTCACAGTCCTCGAAATAAGACTGGCAGATCCGGCTCAGGTTACGCACGGCGCGCTGTGAGCGCGGCGAGTTGCCGGCCACGTACAGTCGCAGGACGTAACGCTCCGGGTTGGGCCGGTCAGGCTCGTTCACGTCGCTGTCGGTGTTCGTTGTTTCGTCCACGGCTACTCCGCATCGCGGAGGTCGAGGCCGACGAGCACGCGCTCAGCGTCGGACAAATCGCCGATGATCTTCCTCATCGGCGGAGGCAGGCGGCGCACGAGCGTCGGGATCGCCAGGATCTGGTCGCCCGCGGCGAGCTTCGGATTCTGCAGCAGGTCGACGACCTCGATCTCGTACTCGCCCGCGATGTGGCCGTCGCAAATGCGCTTCAGGTTCGACAAGGCGCGCACGGAGCTCGGCGTCTGGCCGGCGACGTAGAGCCGCAGGCGGTAACGCGCGGGGCGGGCGCCGGGGTCGAGCGCCGTCGGATGCTGCGAGGGATCGGGCATGTTCAGCCCTCCTGGGGGTTGGCGGCGTCGAGAAGCTCGAGGCCGTCGCCGGTGAACCGGAACGGAATGATCCGGTTGGAATGCGCCGTGCCACGGGACTTGACGACCTCCAGCAGGCGCACGCGCTCGCCGTTGGATTCGGTATTGTGCAGGTGGATCCACGTATCCATCAGAGAGGACACGTGCATGTCGTCGCGCGAGGAGTCGAGGCTGACGAACACGCCGGTGATGTTGTGGCCCTTAACGGAGTCGATGATCCGCAGCATCATCGTTTCCGCGTGGCTGGCGGTGCCGGCGCCGGCGCCGGTGAGAGTATTCATAGGGTCGAAGACGACGACCGAGGCGCCGGACTTCTCGATCTTCATCTGCATGTCGATCAGGTGTGACTCGAGGCCTTGCAGCTGCGGCCGTATGGCGATGAGCTGGATCCTGTCCCGCGCATCTTCCGAGTCCAGGTCGAATCCCACGCTGCGCAAGTTGCGCCGGATCTGCGCCGGCGATTCCTCGAACGAGAAGTAGAGGCACTTCTCGCCGCGCCGGCAGGCCGCCAGCACCATCTGGACGCTGAGCGTCGTCTTCCCGGAGCCCGCGCCGCCGGAAATCAGGATGCTGCTGCCGCGGTACGGTCCGCCGCCGAGCAGGCGGTCGATGCCCGCGTGCCCGGTGGACAGTCGCTCCGCCGGCGCCTGGTGGCTCAGGCCAAGCTCCGTAATCGGCAGGACGCGGAATCCCGTGGTGCTAATGGCGAACGGATACTCGTTCGTGCCGTGCACCGTGCCGCGATACTTGACGATACGCAGGCGTCGCGTCGAGACCTGCTCGTTCACCCGGTGATCGAGGAACACGACGCAATCCGACACGTATTCCTCCAGCCCGTGGCGCGTGAAGCTGCCCGTGCCCTTCTCGCCCGTCACGACTGCAGTGACGCCGCGCTTCTTGAGCCAGGCGAACAGCCGCACGAGCTCGGCGCGCAGGATTTTCTCGTTTGGCAATCCGGCGAACAGGGTCTCGATCGTGTCGAGCGCCACGCGGCGCGCGCCGACCGAATCGATCGCCAGTCCCAGGCGCACGAACAGGCCCTCCAGGTTCCACTCCCCCGACTCCTCGATCTCGTTCGGGTTGAGGATCACGTGGTCGATGGCGAGCAGGTCGCGCTCGACCAGACCCGCAACGTCGAAGCCGAGCGACGCGAAGTTCTGTGCCAGTTCGGGTGCGGATTCCTCGAAGCTGATGAAGACGCCCGGTTCGCCGAACTCCCGCGCCCCGTTGACCAGGAATTCCATCGCGAAGAGCGACTTGCCGCAGCCCGGTCCGCCGCACACGAGCGTCGGCCGCCCGCGCGGCAGCCCGCCGCCCGCGATGCGATCGAAGCCGGCGATCCCCGTCGGGGCCTTGGCGATGGGGCCGCCCGGCAGCCGCGCGGATGCCGAGAAATCAGGTTGGGTATCGATCATGCGGGTTCCGTGTTTGTCCGGGAGCATATCGCAACTGGCCGACAGTCGGCAGGGTGCGCCTGCCGACTCAAGTGGCGGATTCATACTGGAAAATAGCAGCAATTCGGGCCTCGACGATCGGTCGCCGTGCCGAAATGCGGCTCCGCGCGGAATGTCCGCACGGCTGCAGCAGAACCTGCGGAGGCGAAAAGTGCCTTTGACAGCAGTGCCGGAGCCGCGGGTCGATGCCTGCAGCTTGCGCCACTCGCGCTTCTCCGCAGGATTGACGAGGATCGGTCGTGACGTCACGAGGTCTTGCGGCCCAGGGTGTCGGCGGCGTAGGCGCCGCGCTGGCCCATGGGCTTTACGGGGCCTTCCGTCGAGTCGCGGCTGGTCTGATGCTCCATCTCCGAATTGATCTCGGCGCCGAGCACCACGACGTAGCCCGAGAGGTAGAACCAGAGCAGCAACACGACGACTCCGCCCAACGCGCCGTAGGTTTCGCCGTAGGTGCCGAAATTGCGTACGTAGAGCGTGAACAGCAGGCTGCCGATGAGCCACAGCGTGGCGGCGATGACCGAGCCCCAGCTGACCCAGCGCCACTTCGGCCGGGTCCGGTCCGGCCCGAAGCGATACACGACCGCCAGCGCCAGCACGACGAGCGTCCACAGCACGACCCAGCGCAGCGCCGAGAGCGCGACGAGCGCCACGCCACCGAGTCCCAGGGCCTCCATCGCGAGCGGCGCGGCCACCGCGAGCAGCACCACCAGCACGAAGCCGAGCACCGCGCCGACGGTGAAGGCCAGGGACACGAAGATCTGGCGGAAGAAGCCGCGCTGCTCTTCCTCGTCATAGGCGATGTTGGTGGCCGCCATGAGCGCGACGACGCCCTTGCGCGCGCTCCACAGGGCGACAAGGAAGCCGACGATCGCGCCGACGCCGAGGGTCTGTCCCTGGCGGCTCGAGATGTCCTGGAGGGCCGTCCGGAGGATCTCCGTCACGTCCTGCGGCAGCACCCCGGCGATGCCCTGGATCTGGCCGGCGATCTGCTCGGGAGACGAGAACAGGCCATAGAGCGAGACGGCCGCCGCGAGGCCGGGAAAGGCCGCCAGGACAGCGTAGAGTGCCAGGCCGGCCGCGATCAGGGAGACATTGTCGTGGGTGAGCTCATCCTTGACCCGCACGAGCACGTCGCGCCAGCCGGCGGCGGGGATTTCCGCAGGGCGGTCGGCGTAGCGGCCCCGTCCGCGTTCGGGATCCTCTCGTTGCGTGTGTCTCGCGGCCATGGGTTCCGCTGTTCCGGGTGTCGCGGGGTGTGCGGAGGCGCTGCAAATTCCGGACCATCGCGGAGCCGGATTCGCGGCAGGTCCCACGCTGCGCCCAGCGACCGCCCGGCGGCGCCTCGCGTTCAGGACCCGGGCGCGACATCCTCCAGGTAGCCGGCAACGAACTCCGCCGCGCGGCGGAAGGCCTCGTCCGTATCGCCGCGAAACGAGAACGACCGGTCCAGCAGCAGACGGTTCTCGTCCACGTCGACGACCTGGACCTGGCCCCACTGGATGAGCGTGCTGACCTTGTGGATGCCGCCGTACACCAGCAGCTCCGCCCCCGTCTCCCGCGCCGCCTGGAGGAGGACGTCGGAGTCGGTGCTGCCGGCAGAGCAGGGCGCTGCGGCGCACTCGAGTGCCAGCGCCTCGACCTTGCCGGCTTTGTCCAGCGTGGCGCGCAGCAGCCCGGCAAACTCCCGCACGCGCGCGGCATGCTCGGCCTCGCGCTCGGCGACCTCTCCCGAGGTGTCATGGTTGTCGAAATCGGCAACCGCTGCCGAAATTCGCTCATCCGCGGCGGCCGCGCCCGCGAGGAGCGCTGCCATCAGCACGAGCCCGCGCGCGATTTCACGACGGTGTTTCATGGTCATCTCCCGATTGACTTCGTTTCTGGCGGCTGCCCGGGGAAGCCCGCCGTGCGTCGTCCGGGCATGCTCCTTGCAGTATCGGTGGAAGGCAAGTACTCGCGAGGACAGGAAGATGATGCCGTCAACCGCAGCCCGCGTTCCTTCCAGCACCGCCAGGCACGTGACGGAGCGGATCCGGGCCCAGACCGAGGCGAACGTGGCCCGCTATGGCACCGCCGGGCCGGAGGCCATCGAGCGTCGCCTCCAGGAGCTGGACCGGGAATGGGACATAGAGCGTTGTGTCGAAGCCATGGCACCCACGTTTTCCCTGCTCGGGCTGGGCCTGGGGCTGACGGTGAACCGCAGGTGGTTGGCGCTGCCGCTGGTGGTGCAGGGATTTCTGCTGCAGCACGCCGTGCAGGGATGGTGTCCGCCGGTTGCCCTGCTGCGGCGCCGCGGCGTACGCACGTCGATGGAGATCGCGGAGGAGCGTAACGCTCTCAAGGCGCTGCGCGGCGACTATCGCGACATCCCGGGCAACGGCAGCGATGTGGGTGCCGCCTCGCGCGCATTACGGGCGGCCGAAGGGTAGGGAAGGTCTGCACAGGTGCAGACGTTCCCGTGCGGGGCCCGGATGCCCCGCCGCGCCAATCGCGTAAGCGATTGATAGCGCGTGAGGGCGGCGACGTCATCCGCAGCCGGGCTGTTCATCGGTTCAGTGCCGGTTCAGGCTGGGCGCGCTAAGGTATCTGCAAAGGTGGCCGGTCGGCGTCTTTCGCGCAGATCAGCAGCCCGGAGGTCAACATGCGGATGACGATCAGCCTGGTGCCCGCGCCGCAGCGGCTGTGGCTCGCCGCCGCCTGCTTGCTGATGCTCGCGGGCGTCCTGACGCCGCACGGGGCGGCCGCGCAGGCCGCCGCGGCGGAGGAGGGCGAGCCGCGCCTTTATTCGCCGCAGGAACTCGAGGAGCTGATCGCGCCGGTGGCGCTGTACCCGGATGACCTGCTCGCCATCGTGCTGCCGGCCTCGACATATCCGCTGCAGATCGTTGCCGCCGCGCGCTACCTCGAGGCCGTCCGGGAAGACCCGGGCCTCCAGGCCGACCCGTCCTGGGACGATTCCATCGTCGCCCTGCTGAATTATCCCGAAGCGCTGGCGCTGCTGAACGACGATCTCGACTGGACCTGGCGGCTGGGCGAAGCCGTCATCAACCAGCAGTCGGAACTGATGGCCGCCGTGGAGCGGTTCCGGGAGCAGGCCTATGCGGCCGGCAACCTGCGCAGCGACGAGCGCCAGGTCGTGACGCGCAGCGAGGAGATCATCGAGATCACCCCGGTCGAGCGCGAAGTCATCTACGTCCCGTACTACGAGCCCGCGCGGGTGGTCGTGTACCAGACCGTGCCCGTCTACCACTACTACCCGCGTCCCTGCCCGGTGTATTACTACCCCTATCCGCCCGGGCACGGCTTCGCCTCCGGGTTTTTCTGGGGCGTGACCACGGTCTTCAACGTCGGCTGGCGCACGCGCCACCTGTATGCCTTCCCGCCGCATCACGTGCGCCATCCGTACTACGGCCACGATTACCTGGGCGACCACTGGCGCAAGCGGCCCGGCCATCACGACCGCCGCGCATACCGGCGCGACGGCCGCGATCGCCGCGAGCATGACGTGATCTGGCAACCGGGTGAGGGGGCGGGCGCGAGGCCGGGCGGACCGCCGCCGCGGGTGCGCGCGCCCGGAGATGCGCCCGAAGGGGGCGCCGGGTTTGCCGCCGAGCGGCGTCAACGGATTGCGCCGCCGGACCGCCGCGACGGCCAGGTTCCACGGCGCTGGCAGGCGGCCGCGCCGGAGACCGGGGAAGCGCCCGTGGCGCGTCGCTCCGGCGATGCCGTCGACCGCCCGGTCGCCGAGGCGCGGCCCGGTGCAGCGGCCCGCCCGGCCGAGCCTCGCAGCGCCCAGCGCACGGACCTGGCGACGACCCGAGAGCCGGTCGGTCGGCGCCCGGATGTCCGCGCCCCGGAATCGGTCGGGCAGCGGCCGGCCGTCACGGCACCGGCCGCGCCGGCGAGGCGGCAGCAGGCCGCCACCGGCGAACTTCCGGCGACCGCGCAGCGCCCCGCACGCACGACGCAGATGCCGACCCTGCGATCCGCGCCCGAGCCGTCGGCCAGCGAGGTGCGGACGGCGTCGTCGCCGGCCGCGAGGCGTCCGCTGGACACGGCGTCCGGCCGCGTCGTCGAACCCACGCGTGTCGAAGCTTCTTCCGGCCGCACCGTCGTGCCCGCGCGCACCGAATCCTCGTCCAGTCGCGCGTACGGGATGGCGCGGGCCGAGTCGTCGAGCCGCGTCGTCGCTTCCTCGCGGGCGGAGTCTCCATCGAGTCGCGCCATCGGCTCCTCGCGCTCCGGGACCTCATTGAGCGGCGCGTATGCGCCCTCGCGGGCGGAGTCTCCGTCGAGCCGCGCCATCGGCTCCTCGCGCTCCGCGTCTCCCTCGCGCGGGGCCGTGGCACCGTCGCAGCGTGCCGCGCCAGCCTCCAGCCCCGAACCTGCCGCGGCGCCGAGCCGGTCGGCAAAGCGCGAAGAAAGCCGAAGCGAAAGCGCCTCGATCTCCACGCGCAGCCCAGGGGCCGCTCGTTCCGGCACTGCCTCACAGCGGTCCCGTTCCCGTTCACACTAGTGCAGCCTGCGGCAGCTCAACCAGCCTGCAACGGGCGCCGGCAAGCCCATCAAGCAGCCACGCTGATCCGCGCGCGGCAAACCGCGCCCGCCTTCCGCGCCTGGCCTTGGTAGTGCGTACTCCCCGTTCTCGCCGGGAGGGGCCGGTGACCCGGCGGGCGACATCCAGCGGGCGATAGCTGCGATGCGGGCATCGTGCTCGCCCGAACGCTACGGGAAACCGGCGGCGCTATTCGTCCACCCTACCCAGCGGCCGGACGGATTTCTGCAGGTCACGCCGGAATCTTGTCGCCATGTTGGAAAGCTGCCTCGCCATCTGCGGGTGCGAATCCAGCAGGTCGTTCACTTCGGTCGGGTCAGTTTCCAGGTCGTAGAGCCGGTATGCATTCAGCCTGACCTCCAGCCACGGGCGCAGTACCCGCGGTGTGGGCTGCTGGCGCAAGTGCAATTTCCAGCGGCCCGCGCGGACTGCGCCGAGGGTCACCTCGCCTGGCGGAGCCGGCAAAAAGTAGTAGCGCGCCTCATGCGGGCTTGACGCTCCCGGCTCCCCAAGCAGCAAGGCCGAGATGTCCTTGCCGTCGATGACCCGGCCGTTTGGCAGGGGTGCCCCGGCGAGCCGAGCGAACGTCGGATAAATGTCGATCAGACCGACGGGCTCCCCGGTAACCTTCCCGGGCGGGATGTGGCCCGGCCAGCGCGCGATGGCCGGTACACGGCTGCCTCCCTCCAGTATCGTCCCTGCACCGCCGCGAAACGGCCAGGACGTGCCTGAATCGGTGCCGTATTGCACCCACGGACCGTTGTCGGACGTGTAAACGATCAGCGTGTTTGAATCGATCTCCAGTTCCCTTAGCGTGGTCACGATCTCCCCGACGCTCCAGTCGATCTCCGCAATGACGTCGCCGTACAGGCCGCGCGATGACTTGCCTCTGAATCGGTCGGAGGCGCCCAGCGGCGTGTGCGGCATCGCGTGAGCCAGATACAGAAAGAAAGGCTCGTCCCGGTGCCTCCGGATGAAGTCGATCGCCTCCCGGGTAAATCGCGTCGTGAGCGTATCCGGCTCCGGATTGAACTCGATGATCTCGTCGTTCTGGTACAGCGGCAGATCCGGGAAGTCCTTCCCGGCTGCAAAGAACTGACCCGCTTGTTGACCCGAGAACCCCGTCAGCTCGGCACGTCGCCGCGCGGCCTGCAGCCTGGGTGGTTCGCTGGCGAGCGGGTAGGTGGGATGCGTGAGCGGATGGAACGGCCACATGTCATTGGAGTACGGGATTCCGTAGAAAGCGTCAAAGCCATGTCGCAGGGGGAGAAACTGCGGGTGATCACCGAGGTGCCACTTGCCGACGAGCATCGTTGCGTAGCCTTTCGCCCTGAGAAGTTCGGCTAGTGTGATCTCGGCCGGATGGATGCCGGTTTTCGCCTCGGGGACGTGATCGAACGCCAGGCTGAGCCGGGGCGGGTAGCTGCCGGTCATCAACGCCGCCCGGGCCGGGCCGCAGGAAAGTTCGGCATAGAAATCCGTGAACCGCATCCCTTCTGCGGCCAGCTGATCGACATTGGGCGTCGCGATGTCGGTCGAGCCATACACACCCAGGTCTCGCCAGCCCTGGTTGTCCGTAAAGATGACGATGAAGTTCGGCGCGGCGGCAGGCGCGGCCGGCACCTCGTTGCAGGCGAACAGACCTGCGGCGGCTGCCATGAGAAAGGTTCTCAGCATTGGTGTCCTCCCCGGACGCGGGAATCATTCTGTATATGTTCCGGATTGGGCGTTGTCCGCTGTCGCAGATTTCACACGCCGCGAGTCCGTGGCCGCTGCGCACCCGGTCGATGCCACGTCCCGGGATGGGGATCGTATCCGACGATTCTCCGGATCGGCACCGAAGTCGGTGGGGCAAGAAGCTGCCCATGAGTTCACGGTGCCTCCGGGTTGCGGCTCGCTCCCATTGACGCCCGCCTGCGCCCTGTGCTTAAGTCGTTGGCACTCATCGAGACCGGCTGAGGGACAGGCCCGTTGAAGCCGGGGCAACCTGCGGAACCAACCACTCCGTGACGGTGCCAACTCCTGCGGAGAGCCGGGTTTCAAAACGCCGGCTCACCGAGAGATGAGTTGTCGGGCAGCTCCTTCGTGAGAGAGAGAAGGGCCCGGCGACACCTCCCCTCGGGTTCTCCGCAGGGTTTCCGATGAAGGAAACCCGCCTCTGGCTTCAGAGGCACGAACGGAGGACCGGCTATGGCACTGCACCCCCACGCCGCCCGCGCGCCGTCCGCGCTTGCGTCCGCTCGTCGTAGCGAGCGGAGCCTGCGCTGCCCGACCGAGGGCGTCGCGCTGATGCCGGGGGAGCTCGAGCTGCGCCACGGCGGCCGGATCGCGGGGCTGCAGGTCGCGTGGCGTCTCGACGGACCCGAGGCCGGGCCGGTCGTGGCGGTGCTCGGCGGCATCTCGGCGCATCGGCGCGTGGCCGGCGACGAGGCGGCGCCCGGCTGGTGGCCGGCCCTGGTCCGGCCCGGTGGCGGCATCGACCTGAGTCGTTACCGCGTCCTGGGCTTCGACTGGCTCGGCGGCAGCGACGGCACGACCGGCCCGGGCGCGGGCCAGGAGTTTCCGAGCGTCGATCCCGCCGACCAGGCGGGCGTGCTGGCCTGGCTGCTCGATCACCTCGGCGTCACCCGGTTGCAGGCGGTCGTCGGCGCCTCCTATGGCGCCATGGTGGCGCTGGCCTTCGGCGTGGAGCACGCCGCGCGCGTCCGCCGCCTCGTCGTGGTGAGCGGCGCGCACCGCCCGCATCCGCTCGCCACCGCGTGGCGCAGCATCCAGCGCCGCATCGTGCGTCTCGGGATCGAACGCGGCGCCGGCCGGGAGGCGTTGTCGATCGCACGCGGCCTGGCCATGACGACCTATCGGTCTGCCGCCGAGTTCGGTACGCGATTCGACGGCGGCGCCGTGCGCCACGGAAGCGGGTTCCGCTTTCCGGTGGACGCGTATCTCGACGCGCACGGCGAATCGTTCGCCGCCCGCGTCCGGCCGGAGTCCTACCTGTGCCTGTCGGAGTCGATCGACCTGATCGACGTCGACCCCGCGCGCGTGCGCGTGCCCGCCACCCTCGTGGCGGTCACGAGCGACGTCCTGGTGCCGCTGGAGCAAATGCGCGAGCTGGCGCGCGCCTTGGGCGCGCGCTGCCGGCTGGCGGAAATCGACTCGCTGTACGGCCACGACGCCTTTCTCAAGGAAGATGCGCTGCTCGAGCCGCTCATCGCCGACGCAGTGGAGGCGAACCCCGCATGAACGACTTCACCCGCAGCGTGACCCGCGCCGTGCGCGCCGGGCTCGGCGAGGATCCGGGACATGGCGCCGTCGTGCCGCCCGTGTATCTCACGTCCACCTACACTTTTGCCGACTACGGCCAGAAGCGCGATTACGACTACACGCGCTCCGGCAACCCGACGCGCGACTCGCTCGGCAATGCGCTGGCGGAGCTCGACGGCGGCGCCGGCGGCGTCGTCACGAGCTCGGGGATGGCGGCGATTACGCTCGTCTGCCATCTGCTCGAGCCAACCGACCTGCTGCTGGCTCCGCACGACTGCTACGGCGGCACGCACCGGCTGCTGACCGCGCTGTCGCGGCGCGGTAATTTCCGCGTGCACTTCGTCGACCAGTCTGATCCGGCGGCGCTGGCGAACGCCTTCGACGCGCGGCCGCGCATGGTGCTCGTCGAGACGCCAAGCAATCCGCTCCTCAGGATCACCGACCTGGCCGCGGTCTCGCGGCTGTGTCGCGCCAGCCGCGCGCTCATGATCGCCGACAACACGTTCCTGTCGCCGGGCTGGCAGCGGCCGATCGCCTTCGGCGCGGACGCCGTGCTGTACTCGACCACGAAGTACCTGAACGGCCACAGCGACGTAGTGGGTGGCGCAGTCGTGGCGGCCGAACCGGAGCTGCACGAGCGGCTGGCCTGGTGGGCGAACTGTCTCGGGCTCACGGGCGCGCCGTTCGACAGCTTTCTGACCCTGCGCGGCCTGCGCACGCTGCACGCGCGGCTCCGTGCGCACGCGGAGAATGCCACCGCGCTCGTGGACGTGCTCGGGGGGCATCCGGCCGTGGCGCGCGTGTATTACCCCGGCCTAGCGGATCATCCGGGCCACGCAGTCGCCGCGCGCCAGCAGTCCGGGTTCGGCGCGATGGTGAGCTTCGAGCTCGAGGGCGGCGAGCCCGCGGTGCGGGCCTTCCTCGACGGGCTGCAGCATTTCTTCCTCGCCGAATCGCTCGGCGGCGTGGAGAGCCTGATCGCGCACCCGGCGACGATGACGCACGCGGCGATGGAGCCCGAGGCGCGGCGGCGCGCGGGGATCGGCGATTCGCTCCTGCGACTGTCCGTGGGCATCGAGGACGAGCGGGACCTGGCCGACGATCTGCAGCATGCGCTGGCGCGTGCGGCGGCGACGTCCGGGCTACGGGCGCGGGAGAAGACGGCATGAGCGCAATTCCTGCCGGGCAGGTGGCGCCGCTCGTTGCCGGCTGGGCCGGAAATCCACCGCCCGCCACGGAAGTGCGCCGCGACCTGGTCGTGCTGAAGTTCGGCGGCTCCGTGCTCAACGACAAGGACGACATCCCGGAAGTCGTTACCGACATTTACCGCGTCGTGCGTGAGGGCGCGCGCGTCCTCGCCGTCGTGTCAGCCTGCGAAGGCGTCACGGACACGCTGCTTGCCGAGGCGTGGCGCTATGGCTGCGGCCACGACAATCTGCACCTGCCGCGCTACGTCGCCCTCGGCGAGGAGAGCTCGGCCGCGCTGCTGGCTCTGGCCTGTGACCGGGCCGGCCTCTCGGCCGTCTGCCTGGCCGTGGCCGAGCTCGGGCTCGTCGCCCGCGGACCGCGCGAGAACGCCGAGCCCGTCCGGCTCGACCCGGCAGCGATCGAGCGGGCGTTTGGGCGGCACGACGTGGTCGTGGTGCCGGGCTACGGGGCGGTGGATGCCGAGGGGCGGGTCGTGCTGCTCGGCCGCGGCGGGTCCGACCTGAGCGCCGTCTTCCTGGCGGCCGAGCTGGGGGCGGCGCGCGTCCGGCTGGTGAAGGACGTGGACGGCGTGTACGACCGCGACCCGAACACGGCGGCCGAGGCGCTGCGCTACGGCAGCATCGAATGGGAGCATGCGCGCGACGTGGCCGGCGCGCTGATCCAGACGCGCGCGCTGGACTGCGCGCGCGCCCGTGGGCTGCCGGTCGAGGTGGGCGCGCTCGGCCGGCAGGATGCGACGCTCGTCGGCCGGGCCGGGGCACCGCCGGCACGGCGGCCCCGCCCGCCCAAGCTGAAGGTGGCGCTTGCCGGCTGCGGGGTCGTCGGCGGCGGGGTGCTGGAACGGCTGCGGCGCCGGTCGCTGGAGTTCGACGTCGTCAGCGTGCTCGTGCGCGATGCGGGCCGGCCGCGCGGCGCGCCGGCGCACGCCGCGCCGGCGCCGCTCGTCACCGACGAGGCGGAATTCCTTGCGGCGGAAGCGGACGTGGTGGTCGACGTCCTGTCGAGCGCAGAGGCGGGCGCCCGGCTGTCGCGCCAGGCGCTGGAGCGGGGCAGGCACGTCGTCAGCGCCAACAAGCAGGCGGTCGTGGCGGCCTTCGGGGAGCTGATCGGCGCGGCGCGTGACGGCGGTGCCAGGCTCCTGTACTCGGCCGCCGTCGGCGGCGGAGCGCCGTTGATCGAGACCGTGCGGCTCGCGCGCAGCGCCGGCGAGCCGGTGGTCCTGGAGGGGGTGCTCAACGGCACGGTGAATTTCATGCTCGAACGGCTGGCGACGGGCGACGAATTGGACGCTGCGCTGCGGGCTGCGCGCGACGCGGGGCTGGCGGAGGAGGATCCGACCGCCGATCTCGCCGGACTCGATGCAGCGGCCAAGCTGCAGATCCTTGCGTTGGAGGCATTCGGCGCCAGGCTGACCGTGGCCGACGTCGAGCGCGAAATCCTGGACGAGAGGATCGCGGCGCAGGCGCGACGCCGGCCGCTGAAGCAGATCGCGCGCGCCGAACGCGACGCGGACGGGCGGGTGCGCGCGTCGGTGCGCTTCGTGCGCAGCGCGTCGTTCACCGGCGTGGAGACCGACCGCAACGCACTGCGGGTGACGAACGGCGACGGCCGCACGTGGCTGGCGCGTGGCCGCGGGGCGGGGCGCTGGCCCACGACCGAGAGCGTGTTCGCCGACCTGGTAGACCTCAGGGCGCACATCGCCTCGCCGCCGTGACCGCAGATCCCTCGCCATCGGCATCGCGGGACAGCGCGCCGGATCCGGCGGCGCGGCTCGCGGCCGCCCGGCGCGTGGTCGTGAAAGTCGGCTCGACACTGCTCGTGGACCCCGGCTCCGGCCGTCCGGACCCGGCGTGGCTGGGCGCGCTGGCCGCCGATCTGGCGCGCCTCCGCGCGCGCGGCCAGGAGGTGCTCGTGGTGTCCTCGGGCGCCATCGCGCTGGGGCGGCGCGAGCTCGCCCTGCGCGCCGGTCCGCTCCGCCTCGACGAAAGCCAGGCGGCGGCCGCGGCCGGTCAGATCCGGCTCGCCCATGCCTGGCAGGACGCGCTGGGCCCCCACGGCGTGGTCGTGGCGCAGGTGCTCGTCACGCTCGGCGACACCGAGGAGCGGCGCCGTTACCTGAACGCGCGCGGCACGCTCGAGACGCTGCTGCGCCTCGGTGTCGTGCCGGTCATCAACGAGAACGACACGGTCGCGACCGAGGAGATCCGCTACGGCGACAACGACCGCCTGGCCGCCCGCGTCGCGCAGATGGTGAGCGCCGACTGCCTCGTGCTCCTGTCGGACGTGGACGGCCTGTACACGGCAGATCCCGCCCGCGATCCCGCGGCGCGCCACGTGCCGGCCCTCAGCGAGATCACGCCCGAGGTGGAGCACATGGCCGGCGCCACCGCGAGCCACATCGGGTCGGGCGGCATGATTACGAAACTGGCCGCGGCGCGCATCTCACTGGCTGCCGGCTGCCACATGGCGATTGCGTCGGGCCGCGTGCATGGGCCGCTGGGCGCGATCGAGGCGGGCGCACGCTGCACCTGGTTCACGGCGAGCGCGACGCCGGCGCGCATGCGCAAGCGCTGGATCGCCGGCACGCTGCAGCCGCGCGGCGAGCTGGTCGTGGACGAGGGCGCGGTCGCAGCACTCGCGGCGGGCCGCAGCCTGCTGCCGGCCGGCGTCGTCGAGGTGCGCGGGGAGTTCGGGCGCGGTGATGCCGTCGTGGTCCGCGATCGGAAGGGCAGGCTGCTGGCGCACGGGCTGTGCGCCTACGGCGCGGACGAGGCTCGCCGCATCCGCGGACACCGGAGCGCGGAGATTCCGGATCTCGTCGGCTACCGCGGCCCGGACGAGCTCGTGCACCGTAACGACCTTGCCGTCATCCGGCGCGAGGCCTGATGTCGGGGCCGGCCCACGGCAGCGGGCTCGCAGCGCTCATGGACGACGTGGGCCGGCGCGCACGCGCCGCCGCCCGCGAGCTGGCGCGAACCAGCGGCGAGCGGCGCAACTTCGGCATTGCCGCCGCGGCGCGCAGCCTGCTCTCGCACGCGGAGACGATCCTCGCCGCCAATGCGCAGGACGTGGCCTGTGCCACGGAGCGGCACCTCACTGCGCCGTTGCTCGACCGCCTGCGCCTCGACCCGCCCCGCGTGGCGGCGATGGCGACGGCCTTGACGGAAATCGTGGCGCTGCCCGACCCCGTCGGGCGCGTGCTCGCGCAATGGACGCGGCCGAACGGGTTGGTCATCCAGCGCGTTAGCGTTCCGCTGGGCGTGATCGGCATCATTTTCGAAAGCCGGCCCAACGTGACCTCCGACGCGGCCGGCCTGTGCCTGAAGTCCGGCAACGCGGTCATACTCCGCGGCGGCTCGGACAGCTTCGAATCCAGCCGCGCCATCCAGGCCTGCCTGGCCGATGCGTTGCACGAAGCGGGCCTGCCGCGCGACGCCGTGCAGATCGTGCCGACCACCGATCGCGACGCCGTCGGCTATCTGCTGGGCTCGATGCAGGAATGGGTGGACGTGGTGGTGCCGCGCGGCGGCCGCAGTCTGGTGTCGCGCGTCCAGCGCGACGCGCGCGTCCCCGTGATCGGTCATCTGGAGGGCGTCTGTCATGTGTACGTCGACGGCGCGGCGGAGCTGCCGGTGGCGCGCGCCGTGCTGCTGAATTCGAAGCTGCGCCGCACCGGCGTCTGCGGGGCGGCGGAGACGCTGCTCGTGGACCGGGCCTGCGTCGCCACGCACCTGGCGCCGCTGATCGCGGCACTGCTGGATGCCGGCTGCGAGGTGCGTGGCGACCCGGCCGCCTGCGCGACCGATGCGCGCGTGCGGCCGGCCGAAGAAGCCGACTGGGGAGCCGAGTACCTGGACGCGGTGATCGCGGTGCGTTGCGTGGACGGCGTGGACGACGCGATTCGCCACATCGCCCGCTACGGGTCGGGCCACACCGACGCCATCGTGACGGCCGGCACGGAGGTGGCGGAACGGTTCCTGGCCGAGGTCGACAGCGCGATCGTGCTGCACAACGCCTCGACGCAGTTCGCCGACGGCGGTGAGTTCGGCATGGGAGCCGAGATCGGCATCGCGACGGGACGGGTGCACGCCCGCGGTCCGGTCGGCGTCGAGCAACTGACCAGCTTCAATTATCGCGTGCGGGGCAGCGGCCAGGTGCGGCCGTAGGCATCGGCGTGGCGAGGAGTCACGGGAGGTGCCAGCCGCGGCCGCCCCCGGGCCGCGTCCGGCAGGAGGGGACTTACGCCCCGTAGCACTCGAAGATGAACTCGTCGCCCGTGGAGGCGCGCGTCACCCGCACGTGCGTCGTGCCATCCGGGCACTGCGTCTCTTCGACGTCGCTGGCCTCGACGACCCTCGCGTCGTCATAGTCGTCGCCGTCCGCGACGTAGTAGTCGTCGTCCGCCACCAGGCAGGCCCACTCGATCTCATCGCCGGTCACGCGCAGCGTGGCGTTCTCGCCGGGATTCACGGTCACGTTGCCGACCTGCACCGTGCCTTCGCACTCTTCCTGCTCGGTCTCCAGCAGCGCTGCGCCCGTCGGGAGGTCGGTCGTGCCGGGTTCCCTGACGGTCTCGCCCAGCCCGGAGTCGGAACTGGCCACATAGCAGCCGCTGAGCACCAACGGCAGCAGCGCCGCGAAGCTCCACCTCAATTTTTGCATGACATCCTCCTCACCAAAAGTGACTGAATTGCATGGCATTAACGAGAATGCAACCTCTGTGCCAGTTGTTCATCCTTGGCCGCGCCGGCATGCGGCGAGTCGATGCCGACCCTGCGGTGCGGCGCCGGACATACGCGCTAGACTCCTGAACGGCCACGCACAGGGCGAGCACCATGACCACCGGCCATGACGAGGAATCGGTCAGGACGCAGGACTGGCGCGAGCGCGGCGTGCGCATCGTTCGCGGCACCGATCTCGACCTGAACACGCCGCAGACGCCGGGCATGACGCGCGCGGCCGCCATCACCCATGCCCGGACCGGCGCCAGCAAGCTGTGGGCCGGTACCGTCGTCATCGAGCCGGATGCGCGCACGGGCCCGCATCACCACGGGCCTGTCGAGAGCGTCATCTATGTCGTGAGTGGCAGGGCCCGCATGCGCTGGGGGGAGCGGCTCGAATTCACCGCCGAAGCCGGGCCGGGCGACTTCATCTACGTGCCGCCCTGGGTACCGCACCAGGAGATGAATGCGAGCGCCGGAGACCCGCTGTCCTGCGTGCTGCTGCGCAGCGGACAGGAGCCGGTCGTGGTCAACCTCGACATCGAGGGAGTCGAGGAGCCGGAAGAGGTCCGCTGGGTGGACGACCTGCACCCGTAGCCGCACCCAGCGGCGCAACTGTGGAACGGCGGGACCGTCCCCTCGCAGGCGCTGCCATGGCCGAAGGCCGGCCGCTGAACTATCGTCCGGGGCACGTCACAACAGCCACTGAGCCAGCGCGGAGGACGAGCATGCAATACGTCGACGGATTCGTACTGCCGGTACCGAAGCAAAACGTGGAGGCCTACCGCCGCATGTCGCGAAAGGCCGGCAAGATCTGGATGGAACACGGTGCGCTGGCGTATCGGGAATGCGTTGCGGACGACGTGAAAGCCGGCAAGACGACCTCGTTTCCGCAGAGCGTCAAGCTCGAGCCCGACGAAACCGTGGTGTTCGCCTGGATCGTGTTCAGGTCGCGCGCGCATCGCGACAAGGTCAACGCCAAGGTCATGTCCGATGCGCGGCTCGCCGACATGATGGATTCGAAGGCGATGCCCTTCGACGGCCGGCGCATGATCTACGGCGGCTTCGACACCATCGTTCAGCTCTAGCCCGCATTTCTCACCGGTCCACGGCTGCGGACGCGGATCTCGGGAAAATCCTGCGTTGCGCTCGGTCCGGGTGCTCGACGTACTGTCGAGTACG
>Ga0268386_10000796_pt1 | contig 20778 bp, 17 predicted proteins | sample RVTome_15_FD_200260 | JGI IMG/M metagenome (GOLD analysis project Ga0268386, IMG submission 200260) | Soil microbial communities from uranium-contaminated site in the Upper Colorado River Basin, Wyoming, United States - RVT150D86... ...
ATCCCTGCCGGCAAAAGAACCGGACAGACTCCGAACCGATAAGACCCGCGGAGCCGGTGACCATGATCACGGACATAAGCGCTCCTACTATGATGGGGTTCTAGCTGGAACCTGCCGTTACAAGATATCACCCATCACAAGGCTCCTGACCCAAAGATGGGGCGGACGAGGGATTCTGCATCCCGCATCCAGTTCACTATGTCAGCAATGGTTTCCCTTGGCCTCCGTTGCGGCTGCCAGCCGGTCTGATGCGTCACCCGACGATGGTCCGTGATCAACACCTGTACATCGCCAGGCCGGTCCTCCACGATCTTGCCAATGTCGATGTGTCGACCGACGAGTACCTGACAGAGGCAAGTTGTTTCCTGCAGTGAGAGACTCCCCTGTACGCCACCACCGACATTAAAAATTTGTCCATTGAGGACGTCCAACTGGCCAATTTGCAAGTCAATCAGGTCCACCAAATCGGCGATATGGAGTAAATCCCGGACTTGTTTACCGGTGCCGCCATGGCCGATGTAAGAGAGGGATGTCCCAAAATAATGTGCCGCCACCCATAAGGCAAACACGCCCTGGTCAACCTTCCCCATTTGCCAGGGGCCAGCGATGACACCACAGCGGTTAATTAAGGTGCGAAGTCCATAGGCCGCGGCGTATTCGGCGATCAAGAGTTCGGAGGCCAACTTCGTCGCGCCGTACAACGAACGAGCGCCCGTGAGGGGGAAATCCTCAGAGATGCCGCAGCCAGAGGCCCCTGGAAAGGGTTGATCCTCCAGGAGGACGAACCGCGTGGCCGTTTCTTCAGTGAGTAACCGGTTCAGCAAAGCGAAGGGATAGACCCGGCTGGTTGACAAAAACAGAAAATCCGCCTGACAGCGCCGAGCCAACTCCAGACAGTGAATGGTACCCAAAAGATTGGTATTGAGCATGTATTCCGGGGAGGCGTAGCCTGCGAGCACCGACGGCTCTGCCGAGCACTCGACAATCAGCTCCGGCTCTAGTGCCCCGTCGATCACATCTTCCCGGTTCCGGATGTCACCATGGACAAAGCGAATGCCAGCCTGTTGGAGGCGTGGCACATTCAATTCAGAACCGCGGCGCTTCAGGTTATCTAATGCAATGATTTTCCATCCCGAGTGTCGCGCTTTCAATCCCAGGGCGATATTGGCGCCGATAAACCCAGCCCCTCCCGTGATTAAGATACGGTTAACCATTGACCCCATCTTTCTGAACGAGCGGTCTTTTTTTTCTGAGATAATCCCCGCGAGAGAGGTGCTTTTCCAGGAAGACGTAGAGCACAATAAAAAGGTAACGGCTACCCATCTCCTTGATTTTCAGCTTGGATATACCGGTTGCCCGGTTTTTCCAACTGATTGGGATGACGGCATAAGAATAGCCCCGAACAATCGCTTTGAGAGGCAATTCAACCGTGAGGTTAAAATGGTGAGATAGAATGGGGTGAAGACCTTGAATGACCGATCGGCGATAAGCTTTAAACGCATTCGTAGTATCATTGAGTTTTATTCTAAAGAGAAATTTGATGAACCAATTGGCGCACCGGTTAACGATCAACTTATGGAGCGGATAATCAATGACGTAGCCTCCTTTGATAAACCGGGAGCCGAAGACACAATCGTATCCTTCCGAGAGCTTTGTGTAGTACTTCACGATATCATCCGGACTATCCGACCCATCTGCCATCACAAGGGCGACCGCATCACCGGAAAAGCACTCCAGTCCCTTCCGCACGGCCAAACCAAAACCACTCGGGGAGACATTGTTGAGATACCGGACGTGATCGTACCAGGAACAGAGCTGAAGCAGAATTTTTTCGGTATTATCCTGACTGTTATCATTAATCACTAAAATGTCGTGAGGGATGTTGTCGGCCATCAGCCGGTCGATAATGGCGATCACCGTTTCTTCAATACAGCCTTCTTCGTTGTGGGCAGGAATAACGATGGAGAGCTTCATGAATCATCCAGGTTTGCAGTTTTGGATTTCGCGGCCATGAAGAATGTCAGCAAGAGACGGAGGAGCCACGCAAGTATTCGAGATTTCTGTATAGAAGAAAGGGGAAATTGTGTCAAGATAAAAACGCGAACACGAATTGTGTGGCGGTCAGCTAGCGCCATCGTGGGCACCGACGACCTCTCCTGGTGCGGCGGGCCCTGGCCAATCTCTGAGCCCTGAGCGATCGCTTGTCAGTCTCGAAACAACGCGCCATTGGCTGACTTAGCCCGCTTTTTCGAGGATGGGGGCCTGATGCAAAAACGTTTTGGCCCTTCAACCGAGGAAATTTATCACTGCCACAAGTAGACGAATGCCTTCCTCCATCTCTCGTCTGTGCTCTCTGCATGGGTGCGCATTGACGGCGTGCGCCATCTGGTCTAGTATACTAGCGGTGGTCGGCATATATATGATGCGCACGTGTTCGATATCATTCGTACGCTCAAACCCTCCCAGCGAGGTGAACTTGAGATTACCGATGTCAACACCGTCTATTTGCAACACGGTCAGTTGACCTGGGACTTCCTGGAGGGCTGGTGGACGGATGCCGGTACGTTTGAGTCTCTCTTACAGGCCAATCAACTCGTAGCGGAGGCGGCGACCAAAGCTCGGCGGCCAGAAAGTGATTGATCTATGCCTTTTACTTTTGTACCCCTCCGAATGCCGGATGTGATCCTCATCATCCCCAAGGTCTTCGAGGACGAGCGCGGTTGTTTCCTGGAAGCCTATAAGTGGTCGGAGTTCGCGGCCCAGGGTATTGGGGATCACTTTGTGCAGGACAATCAGTCGCGCTCGACGCAGGGGGTGTTGCGTGGCCTGCATTACCAGCGGCCCCCCCAGGCGCAAGCGAAATTGGTGCGGGTGGTTCAGGGGGAGATTTTCGATGTGGCAGTGGATATCCGCCAGGGCTCCCCCACCTACGGTCAGTGGGCGGGCCTCACCCTCTCTGCAGGTGATGGGCGGATGCTGTATGTGCCGGTCGGCTTTGCTCACGGCTTCTGTGTGACGAGCGCCACGGCCGAAGTGATCTATAAAGCCAGTGCGGAGTATGCTCCCGAGAGCGAAGCGGGGCTGGCGTGGAACGATCCGGACATCGGGATCGACTGGCCGACCGATACGCCAGTGTTGACGCAGCGGGATGCCGCCTACCCGTTGCTCATGGACATCGAGCCGGTTTTCTTCTACCGTGAGGGGGGTGCCACTGCGGTCTGCGAAGCGTCAGGGGGACGGTTGTGAGGCTGTTTCAACACTACGATCAACAGCCGTATCACCAGCGGTAAAGGGTATGATACAGAGCCAAAGGGTGGGCAGGTGCGAGTCTTTATCACTGGAGCTTCGGGGCTGCTAGGGCGGGTGCTCCCCCGCGTTTTTGCAACGGAAGAGTGCTATCAGTCGACGCATGAGCAGGAGGATATTGGGGAGCCGCGTATTGTCACGACCATTGTCAATTACAAACCGGATGTGATCATTCATGCGGCTGCTATGACGGACGTTGATGGTTGCGAAGTGCAACCCAATGTAGCTTTTCGGGTAAATGAGCACGGTACACGGCATGTCGCTGAGGCGGCTCACCGGACTGGTGCTCTCCTGGTCTATGTGTCTACCGATTATGTCTATGATGGCACCAAGGGCACGGCGTATATCGAAACCGATCCCACCAACCCAATCAATGTATATGGGCGTTCCAAGCTGGCTGGAGAGCGGGCCGCCCAGGAGGCCGAGCGTTGGTTGGTGGTGCGCACCTCGTGGTTATATGGGGAGGGCCGGCCGAATTTCGTGACCAACGTTCTCGAGTGGATCAAAACGCAGCCTGCTCTCCGGCTGGTCTGGGACAAGCAAGGCAGTCCGACCTATGTCGTCGATCTCGCCCAAACCATCCGCTATCTGGTCGACGCCAGCATCACGCATGAGATCTGCCACGCCTCAGGCGAGGGGGTATGCAATTGGGTCGAGTATGGCCAAGAAATTCTGAAGATTACCGGATTGCAGAAAGAGATACAGCCGATCACTTTTGATGATCTGCAGCGCCCCGCTACGCGCCCGGCGCATACGGGCCTGCACAGTGCTGTATTGGAAAAGCATGGGTTCCCCATGCGTCCGTGGCAGGAGGCTTTGCGAGAGTTTCTCGCTATCCTATGACGGCTCCCCGTGTGCCTAAGGTGAGGTCCCGTAACCTCGCTGCCTTATGCAATGAGACCCATTTTTCGGCATTCTGCGGACCCCAGTAGACAAGTGTGGTGCGCCAAACTCAGCAGCGTCAGATTCTGCCCGACACATCGTGATAGGTTCCCATTTTGAGGTGCTTGCCTGTCATCATAAGATCACGTGAGTAGCATCATAGTTTAGAGAAGATACAAGATTTTGATAGGAATTGTGCATAGAATTGTCGATGCAATAAGGCATGATCATGAAAGATAAAGTTTATATTGTTGTAGTAAACTGGAATGGATGGCGACAAACATTAGAGTGTTTAGAAAGCTTATTTAGACAAAATTATATTTCATGGAGAGTTATCGTATGTGATAACGCGTCTACAGATGACTCCTGGGAGAAAATTAAAGTTTGGGCTGACGGACATTTAGAAGTGAAAAGTGTGGAAGATTTTCCCCTGATGGATTTCATTGTACCAGGAGTACCGAAACCTATTCCTTATCTGGAATATAATAGAGAGGAATCGGAATCCGGAGGAAAACCTGATGAGCAGGATGAGCCTTTAGTATTGATCCAAACAGGTGAAAATCTTGGCTTTTCAGGAGGAAATAATGTTGCGTTGCGTTATATCCAAAGCAAGGCAGACTACAATTATGTATGGATTTTGAATAATGATACAATTGTGCGGCCTGATGCACTGACGATATTAGTTGATAAGCTGAACAGTGATCCTACTTATGGAATCTGCGGGGCTACGGTTGTATATCAGCATGATCTCAATTGTATTCAAGCAAGAGGAGGAAATAGCCATATTGCTTGGCTTGGGCAGACAAGACATGTCGGATTTCTTGAATCTCTTGAGACTAAGGTAAGTGAAAAGAAAATTGAAAAAAAGATAGACTGTGTCTTGGGAGCATGTATGTTAGTGACCAAGGTCTTTATTAGAGATGTCGGGCTCTTAAGCGAAATATACTTTCTCTATTTCGAAGAATTAGATTGGGCTCTACGAGCTAGAAAATATGGTTACAAACTTGCTTACGCTTCGCAAGCCGTTATTTATCACAAAGAGGGTGAAACACTTAGAGAGAGTAATCGTGATCGTGCGGAGAAAAGTTGGACTGCGGATTATTTTGAGGTCCGTAACCGCCTTGTATTGACCAGAAAATTTTATCCCTGGGCTTTGCCTATCGTTTGTCTGTCATTCATTATTACCATGGCTAATCGGGTGCATAGAAAACAATGGAAACGCATTGGGATGGTATGCAAAGCAGTGATTGATGCCTTTAAGGTGAGATTAGACACTACCTAAACCCGTATGCGGCCTTGGATTATCAGGTTCGCTTTATCAAGTGGAACATACTGTAGGATGGCACCCAATCAGAGTGTACTCACTCCCGCTGGCGTTTCAGCGCGACCGTTTCTCTCCCCGGTACGGTGCCTCAACCACTTCTGGAACTACCGGGCCATGATTTACCGCTTCTACGTCCGGGAGATGCAAAAACAATACGCCAGCACCGCTCTCGGCGTCGGCGTCGCCGTCGTCCAATCGCTCGCGTTGCTGGCCATCTACGTGTTTGTTTTCTCGTACGTCTTTCGGCTGCGTTGGGGAGACTCCGAAACGGAGGGCAGCGCAGTTGGCTTTGGGATCGTCTTGTTCGCGGGGCTGATCATTTTCAGTTTGCTCGCCGATTCCCTCTCCGCCGCGACATCCTTGATCACAGCAAATGCCAAGTTGGTGACTAAAGTGGTGTTCCCGGTGGAGATTCTCCCGATTGTCGTCGTCCTACGGGTTGCCACCGTTGCCGGTATCAACCTTGGGGTTCTCATGTTGGGCATGCTGTTCACTACGGGCCATATTCCTTACACGGTTCTGCCCGGCATCCTGGTGGTGCTCGCCTTTGCGGTGTTCAGTCTTGGCATTACTTATTTCGTCGCGGCTGTGAGTCCTTTTTTTCGGGATTTATCGCATTTAGTGGGGGTCGTTTTGCGACTTCTGATGTACGGGACACCGATCTTCTATTCTCTAGAGCGCGTCGGCCCGAAACTCCGTCATGTGCTGGTGTTGAATCCGCTGACCTGGGCAGTCGAGTCCGCAAGAATGCTGCTGACCCAAGAGCTCTGGCCCCCCACGTCGTACCTTGTGGGAAGCGGGGTGATAAGTCTCGTGACCTTATACGCTGGAGTGCTCTTCTTTATGAAACTCCGTAATGGCTTCCGTGATGTCCTCTGACAGTGCGATTATGATAGACCGAGTAGCGAAGAGCTACCGGCAATATAAAAAGCCGTCGCATCGATTGCTTGAGGATCTCAGCTTCGGATACCTCACCTTCCATCAGGAGATCCGGGTCCTGCGGGACATTTCTCTCCTCATGAAGAAGGGCGATTGTGTAGGCATCCTGGGGCGCAACGGCAGCGGCAAAAGCACGCTTCTCGGTATTGTCGCGGGAACGGTTGTGCCTTCTGCCGGAGTGGTGCGCCGCAGCGGTCAAGTATCGGCCATTCTTGAGCTTGGAACGGTTTTTTATCCTGAAGTATCAGGCTTTGAAAACATTAGTATTTACGGCGCTGCGTTGCAGATTCCACCGCATCAGCTCGAAGCCAAACGCAAGGAAATTATCGACTATTCTGAGCTTGGCCGCGCGATTAACTATCCGCTGCGCACGTACTCCAACGGAATGGTAGCGAAACTTGCGTTTTCCGTGGCGGTAAGCGTCGAGCCGGATATCCTCCTGATCGACGAAGCGCTTGCGGTGGGTGACATCGCCTTCCGGCACAAAGCGATTAGTACGATTCAGCGCATGAAGGAGAGTGGCGTCACGATTCTATTCGTGACGCACAATCCCGCTCAGGTGATCGCACTGGCCGACCATGCATTGATCCTTGAGGAGGGGAGGATTTTTGCTCAAGGCGCCCCCAATGTGGTCGTACCAAAATACCAAAGTATGATGATGGCGGCTAGTGATCGGCCCCTTGCCCCGCCTGCAAGCTGCCTCTCGAAGGAAAATTTCGAAAGTCACATCAACAAATCGGGGCGGCGTTACGGACACGGCGGGGCGAGGATTCTGGGCGTGGGCGTTTACGAAAATGGGGTCGGGCCGGTTTTTGCGATTGCCACTGCCAGTGAAATGACGATACGCATTTCCTGTGAAGCCGAACGCCACATTCAATATCCCAATATTGGGTTTCTGCTCAAAGACGAGCAGGGCGTGACGATTGCGGGATGCAATCTCCACATGTTCGGATTATTCCCTGAGGCGTTTGAGCCGGGGGAGCAACACACGGCCGAATTTCGGCTACGACTCCCGCGTTTGGTCAGAAATTCTTACAGTCTCCACCCCGCTATTGCAGATGGGCTTGGTAGGGACAGCATATGTCTAGACGGTATTGAACAGGCTTACGTGCTGCGTGTCGACCACCGGGACGAAGTGCACGGTATTTGCCGACCAGATACGGAGGTGGCTCTATTATGAGGCGTCAACATCCGACGGCCGGATCGCATAACGTCTCCCAAGATGTATGTCGCATCGGTTTCGCCGATGCAAACGGTCCTTCCGCACAATGGAAGAACGTCAAGCTTTCCGATCTCCCCTCCGGCTTTGCCAAGGAAGTGGTGGCCAACCTAACGCGGCCTATGAGTTCTGATCTCGAAACACTTTTAACCGAGTTGCGCCGCATTAGCGCTCACCGCTTAACGTTGCTGATTCCGAAATTTGATGCTGAAAGCGAGATCGGCGGCCGACCCTACCGGCTTTCACGCCTGCTTGCAATCAGTGAGTCTCTGGGATTGGTCCTGCGGAATTTACAGGTGTCATCGGACGATGATAACGGCATTTGGCTGTATTTTGTCTGCAATGACGAACACCCTTATGACGGCGAGCGTTTAAGCCTGCTGCAGAGCACCCCTACCACCATTTATGAACACGTCGCCCGCTACGGATTTCTCGTCCATCTCGTGCAGGGAAAGCGCGTCCTCGATGTGGGGTGCGGCGCCGGTTTTGGCGCCGCGCTTTTGAGCTCATTTGCATCGGAGATCGCTGCGATCGATATATCGAGTGAAGCGATTGCGGATGCGAGAAAATTTCGACCTCACCCAGCCATTCGCTATGAGCAAAGAGATGCGCTGGTCGACGAGCTACAACTCGGACTATTCGACGTGATTATCTGTCTGGAAGTGCTTGAACATTTGAGTCCGGATGCCCAAAAGCGTCTGATACAAAACATGTCGCAGTGGCTCGCCGCAGGCGGCTGCGTGGTGTGCTCGACGCCGAATCCTCTATACGATCCACCAAACCCGTTTCACGAAGCGCCCCTCGATGCGCCTGCCCTGGATGCGTTGTTCGCCTCCGCATTTCCGCATCGAGCCCTTTTCACAAACTCCGTTGCGATGGGTGGCATCGTGATTCCCATGGCTGATGATTTCGAATCCGAAGTGAGGTTTTTTGATTGGGACGCTGAAGGACGCCATATTAGAGTTTGTGCCAAAGACGAGCAACAACCGACGTATTTTGTCCTGATGGCGAGCCGGTCCCCACTTCCCCAACTCAAATGCAGCGTGTCACTAGACATCGGCAATCAGCTACTGCAGTCACTCCAGATCACGCGGAAGAAGGAGCAACTGTTCCGTTCTGAGGAAAGCAGTTTGCTCATGTATCGCCTGCGCAACTTTCAAGAGCTATTAAGCCAGACCAAATTAGAGCTCACAGCGAAGAGAGAGCAACTCCGGGATGTCGAAGCGGAAGTCGCGCGCTTAAAGCAAAGCATCACGACGCTCGAGAGACAAGTCCACCATTACCAATCTCAGCTTGAGCAGCAACAACACACGATCGAGCAACTTGAATCAACCTTAGCTACCGCGCGCGATCACGCGCATCACGTGAAACGCGAGCTTGATGCTGTCCGTCTGAGTCGTTCAGACTTGCGGGTTGCGTTGATCCGCAACGAGCGCGAGCGTCTGCATCTCAAGCAGCAACTCGAAGCGCCTCACAGCAAAGTGGCAGGCTATATCGAGCGGATCGGCAGAGGGCCGCGGGAGGCCTGGCAGGCTCTATTTGCGCCTGTGGTCATTCCCGGGCTGCCATCGCCTCCAAGAGAAGGTGACCGCGAGCCGGCTACGGTTGCCCTGTGGCAATATACTTACCAGCGTTTGACCCTGTTCCATGAAAAGTGCACCACGCTCCTCGACGAGATCGAGGGGGCGCCGCGTTTCAATCGCCTGCGTGCGATTGTGCGTCGTCTGCAGTCGTTTACAGGACACGCCGTACCGCCTGCCACGAATCATCTCCAGACGGTCATAGCCCCTCAGCCGGGTCCAACCGGGGCGGAGTTTAACGATCCCTCTCTCATGTACAACAAGTCACGGCAACTGCATGCGCAAGTCATGGTCCTGGCACACCGCCTGGAATATCGCTCTGCACGGCTTTATCGGGCGCTGCATCCCACTTGGGATCGGTTGAAGCAGGTCAAGAGGTGGCTTTCACCAACCGTCGAGGTCCCTGCCGCAGTGGAGCTTTGCACGAACCAGATCCGCAAACGCATTATTGAGCGCCAGGTCGCCGTGGCACACACGGTTTTGGCCCAAGATGCATGCCCCGATCTCATTACGATCGTGACGCCGACCTTCAATCGCAAGGAGCTGCTCAGAAAGGCGGTGGCTTCTGTCTTAGGGCAGTCCTATGTGAATTGGGAGCTGATTGTCGTGGATGACGGGTCGACAGACGGTACGGAGCAGCTCCAAGAGGAGTATAACGATGCGCGTATTTGCTGGGCGACCCAGCCGAGAGGGGGCGTGTGTAAGGCCAGAAACACGGCCCTCAAATTAGCGCAGGGCACGTATATTGCCTTTCTCGATTCGGATAATGTATGGTACCCCGAGTTTCTCGAAAAGATGCATCAAGATTTATCGCAAGCATCGGACCATGTCGTTGCGGTCCATTGCAACTTGAATCTATTTTATGGGGATCGCTTCGTTGAGGTGATGGACGATCGCTATACACCAAGTGCGATGTTTCACCGCCCCCAGATCGATCTGAATGCGTTGATGGTGCGTCGGAGTGCCCTTGAGCGAGTCGGGTTTTTTGATGAGCGGATGAACAAATGGGTCGACTACGAACTCATGTTGCGCCTGAGCCGACTCGGGCATTTTAACCACGTCCGTGCGACCCTCGTTGATTACTTCCGGCTCGACGATGGCATCACCCGTGCCAAGGAAAGCGAGCGGCCCCTAGGTCCCAATCTCGCTATCATCCGAGAGACGCGGCGTACGCTGCTCAAGGTCGGCTACGTGCAATGGGATTACCCGGCCGCATCACAGGCCTTTGCCCATCGAGAGATAGAAGCCCTCAAGGCCAAGGGTATCGATGTCCGTGTGTATTACAAGGAGGACGCGGATCCGGCCGCTTCGTCCCGGCCGGATGTCCCAAGCTATAAAGTGCAGGGGCCGGATGATCTAGCGCGATTGGCGCGCGAGCACGGCGTCCACATGTTACACGGGTATTTTGCCTATCCGCATACTACCCTGCTCTTGTGGCCTGCAGCCCAAAAGGCCGGTATTTTCTTTTCATTCTCCGGCCACGGGGTCGATATTTTTCACCACCAAAACGAAACGCGGTCGCGTCTGAAAGAGATCGCCAGTTCAAATCTGTGCAAGGTGGTGTTTGTCATCGGCACTTTTCACCAACAATATTTTGTGAATAAAGGCGTCTCTGAGGCCAAGATTCGCGTTAATCGGTGCATGGTCGATGACCAGTGGCTCCATATGGCAGGTGGCAACCTGGAGCGCCCGGTGCGACGTATCGTGCTGGTCGGCCGTTTCATCGAAAAAAAAGACCCCCTCTTGTTCTTAGAAGTGGCGCGCGCCTGTCAGACGCTGGACATCGAGTTCGAACTCTATGGATACGGACCGCTCGAAACAGATGTGCTCAAGGCTGCCGAGGGACTGCCCAATACCAAGGTCGAGGTTGGAGCCCTATCCAACCGGCGCGTCCGAGAGATCATGGATGCAGCGGACGTCTTGCTGCTTCCATGCCGGCGTGCACCGAATGGAGACATGGATGGTTTACCCGTAGTCCTCATCGAAGCAGCGTGTCGCGGCTTATTGCTCATTTCATCGTCGGTGTCTTCAATTCCCGATTTGGTCGAAGATGGAGTGACCGGTCTGGTAGCCAATGAAGGTGACGTGGATGGGTTTACAGCGGCTGTACACCAAGCCGTGCAGCTAACGCCACAAGAGCTGGGCAAGCTGAGAAGGCGGGCGCTCGACCGGATTCGAGCCGAGTTCACGCCTGACGTCGTGACGGAAAAACTGATTACCAACTGGTGTAGGTAGGCTATGAGTGGCTCATCCCGCCCTGAATTACACATCTTTTTGGTGACTTATAACAAAGCCGAGCAGGTCCGAGAGGTGATTCGGCGCATCTATGCCTATACGCGGGCGCCGTTCCGCTTAACCATCGTCGATAATGCGTCGGATCAGGACACCCTGAACTTGCTTCAGGCGCTTTATCGTGACAGAAATAATGTGACTCTGATCCGAAACAACCAGAATCGCTGGTGTGGTGGCGGCAGTAATCAAGCTTTGTCCCTGATTGAGGAACCCTTTGCCGCGTACTTATGTAGTTACGAGTGTTTTATCGTGGAGGACGGGTGGGACCAGCGCTGTTTGGACTTTATGCAGCAGCGGCCTCGGGTGGCCCTAGCGGGACACCTCATTGCGAGTCCAAAATATGCGACTGGACGTGGGTATAAGGAACTCGAACGCTTTGCGTTATTTCGCCACCGGGAATATGTTGAAACGCGATTGGACGATGTGTTTTTTCACGTGCAAGGCGGTTTTTTTATGTTGCGGATGGAGGCCGCTCGGCAGATCGGCTTTTTTAATGATGACATTGCTCATGACCATATGGATGTGGAGTTGTCATACGCATTCGAGGCGTCCGGTTGGCAGATCGCTGATTTGCCTTTCGTGAACTCGGTGCACAGCACCACGCTTCCCAATATCGAGGGATATACGCCCCGGCATATCATCTACCATCCGTTAAGCGTGGAGCGCCTCGCACAAATTGAGCGGGAAAAGTCCGAGGCGGCAAAGCGTGGCCGCGCCTGCAATATTTGTGGGTGGAAAGGCGGCACGTTTCGGGACATGGTGGCGCCGCGCTGTATCCGTTATGACAGTATTTGCCCCCAATGCGGCGCCCGCGCATGTCACCGCGCCCTTCTCGGCTATCTGGACAGCACCCTGTCGCTGCCCAGCAAACGCGTATTAGATATCGCTCCCGTGTCCGTATTTCAATGGTACTTTGAACAGCGAGGCGCTGAATATATCTCGATGGCTCCCGATGTGCACGCCACGGTGAGGGGCGATCTCCGGACTGCGCCATGGGCTGACGGATCGTTCGATGTGGTGATTTGCTATCACGTCTTAGAACATATTAAGGAAGATCACCTTGCCATTGGCGAGATCGTGCGTGTGCTCAAGTCACAAGGGGTGGCGTTGGTACAGGTACCGCAAAATCGGTTTCGCTGGCGGACGATTGAATTTTCACAACCCGATGCAGCCAATCATGGACACGTACGTGATCCCGGATTGGATTATGTCGAGCGCTTATGCTTGCCCGGTGTCGATTGTCAGCAGCTCGACTGTGGGAGCGCGTTTGACCTCAAAGAGCGTGTCTATTACGGCATATATAAGGATACGGGGATGACCTACCAACTGGCAAAGCACTAAGCTATGCACACGTTTTCAGGTCAATATCACGACACACTCTCATCAAGGCTAAAGCAATGGACAGAGACCGGATTAATTACCTCAAAAAATACATCCAGCGATTCCAGACTGGTTGTAATACATATCTTTCACCGTTGTGTGATCCCAGTAACAAATATGTGTTTGTCATTGGTTCGGGCTGGGGTACGGAAATCTTTTGGGCTTTATCCAATGGAGCAAAGGAAGTTGTAGGTATTGATCCCAGTCATCGCTCAACCGAACCACTTGATGAGCTCATTCAGGAGAATTTCAGGAAAAAAGTGCATTATAAAACATATCAGGGAATTCTTGAAGAATATATCGCATACGAAAAACGTAGATTTGATCTTATTTTATCTCATAATGTATTTGAGCATATTGAGGACGTTTTATCGACATTAAGAGCTATTCCTGAAATATTGAAAGATAATGGCAGATTAGCCATCTTTACTGATCCCTTATTTTTCAGTTCTGTCGGATCACATTTGAACATTGAACCCTGGGAACATCTATGGGGCGATTTGGAAGCCAAAAAGGATGCATTTGCGGGCTACGAATGGCATCAGTATCAAACTCTTAATCATATGACGACCAGTGATTTTGTCGGTTATCTCAAAGGATCAAAAGCCATAGCTTTACAGTTTTTCCTCAAACCGGACCGTAATCTGAAGAAATTTCAGCTCTATCGTGAGCGAATCGCACAAAAATGTGATGCTTCTATATTAGATTTAACCACTGAGGGAATTTCCGCTGAAATCGCTTGGAAAATGTAAAATGCCTATCTTTTGATCCGGTCATTCCCGGATTGGCTTTCACCCCACATTTGCCGCACGGGCGGTGGCCACGTTCGGGTTGGAGGGGTGTAATCGCTCCCTCCCGAATCCCTATGCCGCTAGTTGCCTATTTTGCAAGCCCTTGGACGTTTCAAGTGGGACGACTGGCATCGGCTTGGACACCAAGTACCTCTGATGGACCTCTTGCCAGACTCGACTCAACTTGATCACCCGCAGGTCCAAAATCCCTTGGCCCCCTTCAATCGTCCATGACATCCCCGCGTTTGAGCCGCTGCGTAAATACGACTTTGCAGGCGGCTTTGATGTGTCAACCATAAAACGGTCATCCAGACAATTTTTCGAAAGCTAGATGGCAAGTTCGTGGTGCATAGCACCGATGACAGCCTGACGCCAGCCGATTTGGCGCTGGGTTACAAGCAACTACAACGGGTCGAAGAGGCCTGGCGCAGCCTCAAAAGCAGCCTGCGGGTGCGGCCGGTCTATCAACTGGGCCGTCCATCGCCTCCACGCCCATGTGACCTTAAGTGTGCTGGCGTTGTTACTGGAGCGGGTCATTGATCAAGCTTGTGGCAATACCTGGCGCACTTGTTGAGCCCTCACGGCGCGGTTTGGCAGGTCACAGAACCCTCTCCAGACGCATCTAACCACTTCCAGGTCCCATTGGCTTCGTAGATATCTCAGGTGCGCGCCCGTCGCATGGATCCCCCGATTATCGCGGCCAGCAGTAGCAACCAAATGACGCCGCCGAAACAGGCTAGCAGAAAAGCCTGTGCCAAACCCGCTGGCAGATACTGTAGAGCCACAGTGTGATTACCCATCTCAAGAGGTATCGCCATGAATGCGTGCTGTGCCCGATAGATTTTCGCCGGGTTGCCGTTAACGTATGCTTTCCACCCCGGATACCATGTGTACGGGAGGACTAGGATCCTTCGTTTGTCTGTCGAAACCTGAACCCGTAGTCCATTGGGAACTTGCTGGAGACTTGCTCCCTTTTTGGAAGTGGATGCATCCACCTCACCAAACCATTCGTCCGGTTGGGAGGCAAGGACAACCGGCAATTCTGGATGAGCGAGGGAGTAAATCGACGCTATTACGGAAGCCGCGTTCTCGGGGATTACTACCGCCGCATTCCGCAAGTACGCCATGCCGTCGAAAGACTTGTTCTCATAAATTTCGCCAGCCCATGACCCCCACGGCATATAGGCTATCTGGTGCATATCTTCCTGAATTAATCTTCCGAAATTCTCAAAGGATAAGAGAACTATATTAGTCGCATCTGGGCTAAGGTTGACCGTCACGTGCAATTTTGAGCGCGATCTGTTCGGAAGGTGCGGCACAATTTGCTTGGTATTTAGAACATCCCGCAGTTCGACAGCAGTTTGAGATAGTATTTGGTAGACGTCGTCCTGGACAGATATCGTTAGGATGCCTCGCATCGTTTTTTGGGGATCGCGCGCGCGCGCTCGTACCAATGATTGTGCCGTTTCTGGACGTGAAATAGTAAATGACAGAGATGTTCCCGGCAAAACCTGAACTTCAGCGCTATCGATATTGAATGTATTCTCGGGAAACTCGATCGGCACTTCAGGGTGCTTCGTTCCGTTATGATTCAGCAAGGAATAAAGGGCAATATTGGCATTCGTGGCAATAGGGTTCATGTGGCCTGAATATTTGGGGGGGATCGCGAAATAGCGGACACCCATACCAGAATAACTGGGGAGCCACGAGCGGAATGTTGCGTATGCGTAGTTGGGCGCTCTGTCTATGCCTTCAAGGCCGGTGCCTTGGGGGACGAAATTGTCCATGCCTTTGACGAGCTCCCCATAATATTTGTTCGTTATGCTTGAATAAATCTGCGGATCCTCAATTTTGTGGTACGTATTCCAATCGGCAGACACAGTAGGAGCCAGAATTCGACCCTGGGTTTCTCTCAATCCAAGCGCATCGATCTGCTGGGGGATAATTTTGGTCCTGACGTGCTGAAATGCGTCACTTATGGAAGGGCCGTACACTCCTGCCCAGGTTGTTTCCATAACCCGCCCCGAATGGTGAAAAATCTCAACCCCGACGACAACAGCAACAAGACCGGCGACTACCCAGTTCCAGTTCGCTCTGGCTGCACACCACCAGACACCGAGCAAGAAAAACAAAATCGTAAGCCACGCAAACGACAACTCCTTTTGAACATAAAAGCTGTGCTGTTTTGCTATGTTATAATACGTGAATATACCATCTAGAACTTCGGGGATGGACAAGCATGACAGAAAAGCAAGGATCAACGCTGCGTATCGCATGAGCCATCGTAGGAGTTGTCGGCGCTTTTCGTTTTTGCCGGTAATCAATAGGTACATACCATATGACAACGCCAGGGACAAAGGAATTCCAGCCAGAAACCCTGCCCGGTTAACGTTGCTAACTCCGAACAAACTGTCGAAGAGGGCACGAGGACTGGCTTTGATGGCAATGATGACAAATACAACAAATACCCACTGCCAAAACGTATACAACCAGTGCTTGTAGCGAACATGAACCAACGCTAAGAAAAATATAACTGCCACGGCGCTGGTAAAGCCATTGAATGCCTCGTAGTAATTCAAGCCGGGTCCAAACCAATTATGTTCGGACCGTGTAGGAAGTCCGACAATATTTGGATTGAGTAAGCGTGCGAGATTCAGCAACTCCGGTGCTGTGGACTGAATCCGTAGGCTTCGAGGAACGAGCCGCAAATTGAGTAGTGCAGGAATGAGTAAAGGCATACTTAACAATGCGCCGATTGCGCATGAAATAGAAGGAATGCTAACTCGACGCAACCATCTTCCCTTCAAGTCAAAAGGTGGATCTGTAGAGACAAACACTAGCGTAAGGAATAATGTCCCTAACAGAGTGTAAATGTAGATCAAGAACTGAAAATGCCCTGAAAAAGTCATGGCAGCGAGTACGAATGGGAGTATAAGGGCTGCGTAATTGCTGCCGTGGAAAGCGTAATACATGAGAGCAACTGCAAGCGGCAACCAAGATATGGCGCTGGCAGTGAAAAAGTGCGCGCCCTGTCGTGCTAGGAGAGTACTTAGAAAGAAGGACATCACTCCGATAACAGATAGCCTTACAATGCGTCCCCCACTCTCTCGTGTAACGATCTGCATGCACAAATAATGGCCTATAAAAAAGACAATGCCCTTTATGAGGAAAACATGGAAGAAGGCCAAGACAAAGACGTCATCCGGCGCTAGAGAAAGCAGAAAGGTGTACGGATCGATGACACCCGTGAAACCCGCCGAAAAAAAATCAAATCCACATTGTTGATAAAAGTTTATGAATGGAACATAACCTGACAGCCACTGTCGTTTAGCAAAAATCAGCCAGGGTAATATTTGCCGGTGAGAGTCTTCCCCGGGTCGTGTGAAGCCCTCCGCCCCTGTGATCCACGGCCAGTAGGTGATGCCGGCCAGAAACAGCAATGTCAGCAGTGAAGCGCCAAAAAAGACCTTTTCAGCACTATTGCTATACATAGCTGAAACCTCACAATTCAAAGGATATTAAAGCAAGGCGATTTTTCAGAGTAATGCTAAGTTGATCCGATCGTACCGCACCGGGCAACGGAGCTTCGCCAGGAGTTTGGCGGTCTGCACTTGGTCGAGCCAGGGGAGGAGCATTCTGATCACTTGCCCCAGCGATCGACCCATGGCTCCCCCGTGACTCGGTGCCGGCCGAAGTGGCCTGCGTTGGCAGTGATAACAATTATGAGTCTCTAGAGAAGCAATGAGATAAAGGGAAGGAATAGTCAATGAATACTATTGCCGTAACTAGGGTTTTTGCGCGCACATGAATATCTGTGTTCCACGATCAATGTAGTCGTGAATGAAATATACGCGGTATGCGAGATTAAATAGAACCCTCTTTTTGAGGCTTAACTCACCCAGCATAAAATTATCTCGGATATGATCAAAATAACGCTTGGTTAACCATTTCTGAAGGGAGAAAAACGGGTAGCCCCAGAGACGGGCAGCTTTGATGATGAAGCCTAAACTTTCCACTTCTTTGGCAAGTTTTTCGATCTCGAAATGCTGAATGTGACCGTAGTACTCGTCCGGGGGATCCATTGGCACTCCGGGAGTAGTAAGAATAAAGTGACCCGGCGATGCAAGGTGTGCCGCTATCCATCGAAGGATTTTGTGATAATCGGCCGTATGTTCGATGACCTCCGTGCAGATAGCGACATGTATCGGTCTATCTAGTTCGGGAAAGGCGGTGTGAAAAAAATAAGGGGAAGCTATCGTCTGACGTACCTCCTGGATGCCGACCTCCGATATGTCACAACCCCCGAGTTGCTCATCCCGCAAGCCAAACTTTTCCTTCGCCTCAATAAGTAACAGGCCGGTTCCGCAGCCATAGTCGAATATGAAAGTCTCAGGGGAAATGTCACAGAGCGCGAGCGCGTTCATGACGAACCGCCGACGATGGCGACTTGTTGGGTGACTTCGGTATGTCTCGATGCCTTCCATCCAATGCTGATTGTAATCTATCGTCTGTTCAGGGTTCATCCTTTCCCACCTCAATGCTGTTTAGCCCGGACTCTTGCGCTGTCAATTCCTCGGCCACTACAAAATACGGTCGACGCTTTACTTCGTAATAAATTTGTGCCAGATACTCTCCGATAATACCCAAACTTACCATAACAGAGCCCCCTATCAGCAATTGCAATAGGATGACGGTGGGAAAACCGGATAGGGCGACGCCGTAAGTCCACTGGATGAAAACGATGGTCGCCATTGTCAGGGCTACGAGTAATAACAACCCGCCCAATAACGTCACGAAATGCAGAGGGAGAGAAGTGAAGGACGTCAGCGCGGTTATGGCAAGCCGTACAAGCCGAAAAAAAGGCCACTGAGAAGTTCCTTCGACCCGCTCCTGCACTTGCATGGGAATTCGGTAGTGCTTAAAGCCTAGCCATTCGGTCATACCGCGGTAAAAGATCAACGACTCGGGAAGAGCGAGAAATGCGTCAACGACATGTCGATCCAAAAGCTTAAAATCACTCGCACCCCGCAAGTCAAATCCTGAAAACCGATTTAGCAGTGTCGTCAAGATTCGAGCTGAAACCGAGTAGGCTTTTTTTTCCCGGCCTCGATTCTCTTTGACCGCATCGACAACGTCGCAACCTTCTGTCCAAGACTTGACCATCTCTGGAATCAAACTAGGAGGATGCTGGAGGTCACTGTCCATCACGATAACCGCCTTGCCATTTGCACGGGACAAGCCAGCTCGTATGGCTGCCTCTTTACCGAAATTCCGACTCAGTCGAATTCCTTTTAGGGTAGGAATTTCTCGACTTTTTCGTGCAATTATTGACCAGGTTTCATCAGTAGAACCATCATCCGTGAGCACAAGTTCGTAGGGTCTTTTCAAAGCCTTAACGTGTTCAACAATCACATTAAGGCTCGAGGCTAAATGCGATGCTTCATTGTAAACTGGGATTACAACAGAAATCTCGGGGATGTCATTGGACAAGCCGGTAGTCACAAATTCTCCCTCACGCGCTAGCCTAGCAAAGTTAACCGAACGAGTCAACGGTCACTTTCACCCTGACACGGCCGAATAGGCCAAGCAAAGCACATTTTTTTCTCTGGGTCAACGGTCGTTTTTAAGGGTTGGGTACACTCCCAGAACGCCAGGAGAGAATCGATCGATTTTCAGCGTATTGGGCATGGGAAGTCCCCATGCATGGGGAGAACTCCAAGTATTCAGGAGGATCATGCAGAAAATTTACAAATTGACATTGTGCGCTTGATTCAAGATGAACGTGCCGAACTCGATGCCATGACGCGCAAAGGCAAAACGGCCGCTCAAGCCGACTTGCGACAAGTCTATTGCGTCTTTGCCGAGAACGCCCAAGCTCTCGACCCGGAGTATGACCCTGAAACTGTGAAGTCCGACGAGAGCTGGGTGCGAGTGTTGGAGTTGCTGTGGAACTTCTGTCCCTCATCTCTTGGGACGGTGAAAAAGTACGCTGGGCAAAGGTGTCCAGCCGAACGGCTGAACGAGGGCGAAACACCAATAAAATCAGTATGCTCAGCTTTGGAAAATGAGAAGACTAGGATGTACAAAAGCAAAATTTAACAGCTTGAGCCCAATCGGCTCAGTGGCCTCTAAATAGAGTTCTTTGGTGCGAAAATGGACGTGCGGAGCAGGGTATGACGTTTCAGATTTGAGCTGCTCAATAATAATACAATAACCGCCGGGTATGACATGTTGTTTTAAAGCCTTAAGAGCTTCTTTCCAAGCAGCGTCATCAATAATGTGGTATAATACATCTGCACATAAAACTAAGTCAAACTTTCTTTCGAAGCTAAATGCACTCAGTACACCCTTTTTGAAATCACCATCTGGCACCCTGATCCTTGCAAGCTCAAGCGCGTCCAGCGATACGTCCAAACCACTAACGTTTGCCCCAAGAATCCAAAACATTTCGCTAAGCAAACCAATGCCGCAACCGGCATCGAGAATGCTTTTTCCATTAAGATCGGTTAACTGCAGTGCTCGGAGTGCTTCAAAGACCCGTCTTTTCTTGTATGCATATAAAGTCGTATTCTCTTGTTCCGATTTTCGAATATCGCCTACAGAAGCGATTTCGCCTTGCTTCTGTTTGTGCCGATCTATCCAATATTGAGCATTGTCCTGTAGGGTGTCTGAGGATGTCATAATGTCCTAGTGGCAAAATATTAATAATTATTCCATCGAGTCTATTTACCAGGATATAAATTCTGCGCGTGTTTTTCAAGGGTAGCGCCATACCCTGTGCACTTGGCCAATACGGTGGCCATTCAGCGTGAGCTAACGATTCTGTAAACGCCGGTAGATGTAGTGGTATCCCAACTTTCAGGTCGAGGAGTGGGAAGAAGCGGCATCATCCCGAGGTTTTGCATGCTCTCCCGAAAGGCTATGTTGGTGACATCATACACTCACGCATTATGCAGCATATCACTCACCGTTCGCCCATTTTTTTTGGAGTTTCGAAAATTTCAACTTATTGAATCTTTGGAGCTTATGAGATTCCCCCATTTTTGGGGAAAGTTGGCAGCCCAT
>Ga0268386_10000797_pt1 | contig 20770 bp, 16 predicted proteins | sample RVTome_15_FD_200260 | JGI IMG/M metagenome (GOLD analysis project Ga0268386, IMG submission 200260) | Soil microbial communities from uranium-contaminated site in the Upper Colorado River Basin, Wyoming, United States - RVT150D86... ...
TGGGCGTCGGTGAGGTCGTTCCGAGGATCTCCTCGACCGAGTTGCAGCCCGTCAGGTTGCCGCTGAGCACGACGTCCCCGTTCACGTCCGGTATCCCGGCCGCACCGGGTCCCGGGCCCATCGCGGAGTCGTCGACCGCGTCGAGCAGGCGCTGCAACGCGGAGCACAGATCGAGCATGGGGTTGTCGGTGATCTCGAGGCCGGCGTCCAAGCTCACCAGATCCGCCAGCCCGTCGAGATTGGCCAGGAGAGCGTTGCCGTCGATGAACGGATCGGAGTTGGCGTTGCCGATGGTGGTCAGCCCTGAGAGCTGATCGACGTGGGTCAGGAGGTCGTTGTTCTGGAGGACGAGGCCCGCGATGCTGGTCAGTCCGGACAGGCCCTGGAGACTCGCGAGCAGAGGGTTGTTGCGGATGCCCACGGCGGCACTGAAGCCCGTCAAGCCGGACAGACCGCCGATGCTGGTGAGGGAGGCGTTGTCGAGGATGTTGATGTTGCTGCCAACTGTCGTCAGCGACGACAGGCTGTCGAGGTTGACCAGAGAGTCGTTGTTCTGAATGGCCAGCGCGCCCGCGATGCTGGCCAACCCGGACAATCCGCTCAGGTCTGACAGGCTGGCGTTGTCTTGCAGAATGAGGGCGCCGCCGGGCAGGGCGGTCAAACCCGACAGGCCATCCACGTTGGTCAGAGCCGTGTTCCCCGAGAGGATCACCGGTCCGGTGACGGTGGTGATCGAGGACAGACCGGCGATGTTGGTCAGCATGCTGTTGGGGCCTATCTCCAGCCAGAACAAGTTGGTGAGGGCGGATAGGCCTCCGAGGTTCGTGATGTCCGCCCCTGAAACCGTCAGGGTGTCCACCACACTACGACCATCTTGAGCGGCTCGACCGGGCGGATGGTCGCGATCGGTGAGGCACCCTCATTGGGAGCGGAAGCCGCGAGCCACGCCCACGTTCCGACGGCCGCCACCGCCAGTAGAGCGGCAGCCGCGACGATCGGTCCTCGCGTCCGCGGCCGTGACGAGCCGCCCGCGTGGGCCAGCCTGCTGGGCCCCAGCCGGCGGCGGGCCTCGCGCGCAACGAGGTCCCCTTGCAGGTTGACGTTCCAGGCCGGCGGGTTGCCGACCCAGGCCGGCTGGCTCCCGGCCCAGCGCCTCGAGCTCGATCGCCACGTCCCTCGCCACTTGCCAGCGCCGGTCCGGGTCTTTCGCGCCGCCGCCTCCTTGGCGAGGCCGCAATCGAGGACCTTGGCGCCGGTCGGCGTCAGCATGACGTTTCCCGGGCCTGAGGTCGCGGTGCACGAGACCGCGGCGATGGGCGGCGTCGACGGCGGCGGCGACCTTCTGCCCGATACCGCAGAGCTCGGCGAACGGGATCGGGCCCGAGCGCAATCGATCCGCCAGCGTCTCGCCTTCCAGGGACCTTGCTCTGCGAGGTGGCGAAGCGCGTCCGGTGATCCGGACCGGACCACCTGCTCCGTTCCAGGCGTCGGCCGACGCCCGTGCTCCTCGTCCCCACTTGACCCGTCTGCCACCAGACCGTGACGCCGGCCCTATCCTGCTCAGAAGACCCGGTGCCAAGGAACGGCGAGGATGCGGTCGGAGAGCCACTGGATCTCGTCGTCGTCGTGGAGGAGCAACCCGCCGGCGAACAGGTCGGAATACTCGTCGCGGAACGCGCGCAACCCGCGAACGTCGGCGGCGCCCGGGCGAGAGGTGGCCTTCACCTCGATCGCGAGCAGCGCGGCGCCGCTCTCGATCACCAAATCGACCTCGAGATCCGTCGCGGTGCGCCAGTAGAGCACCTCGGGCCGAGGGATCTGGCCGTCGCGCCAGGCGAGCAGGTCGGCCAGGACTAGGTTCTCGAGATGGGCGCCCGTCGGCTCCGCTTGGCCGCCGAGGTAGAGCGCGAGGCCGGTGTCGCCCCAGTACAACTTGGGACTCTTGATCAGACGCTTGGTGCGATTGACGGAGAACGGCTCTAGCCGGACGAGCTGGAAGGAGGTCTCGAGGTTCAGATAGCGGTGGGCGGTGGGCCGGGAGATCCCGATGTCGCGCGCGAGCTCGGCCTGGTTCACCAAGTTGCCCAGACGCAGACAAGCCGCCCGCATCAATCGCCGGAAGTCGATCAGGTTGTCGATGGCGGCGACCCCTTGGAGGTCGCGCTCCGCCGCTGCCGAGCCTCGCGACCGGGGGCTGCTACCTGTACCTCCGCGCGCGCTGTCATCGCGCCGAGCATTTCGGCCGCCCCGCCGACAGCTCCGCGTAGACGCTCGCCCAGGCGTCGCGCGCCTCATCGTCGCGCGCGATCTCCTGCTCGCCGAGTCGGCGCGCATGGTCTACTGTCCGCGTAGTCGAGCCACGAACGGCGCCGCGTCCGCAGCCGACCAGGAGCCGCCCTCGGGCAGACACTTCGAGCGCCGAGCGCAGACCCAGAGAAGTCGATTGCCGAAGCCGCCCGCGGCCTCGGTCGCGGTCATGTGCCGTCGCAGCTCCTCGGCGACGACGTGACCGATGATCGAGACGTGAGCGTCCGTCGCGACGGCCGGCGAATTCTTCGTCAGGCTGCGAAGGTCGCCACGATCCCAGGCACGGCGCAGTATCGGCGAGAGCGTGTTCCCCTCGCGCCCGAGCACTCGCAGCGTGCCGGCGAATTCGCTCTCGACTAGGAGCAGGCGCTTGTCAGCGATGCCGGCATCGGTGAGCACGCTCTCGACACTGCCGCTCTGGCGGTCGGGCTTGTCCTGATGGATCGGGTCGCGAACGCCCATATGAGCCCCTCGCCGGTCGACAGCCCCTCGAGCACCCGCTCGGCCGCCCAGGTCGAGTCCACGTCGGCGAACAGGCGCCGGACGTTGCCCCAGGACGACCCCTGCGACCCTTCGCGGTCGCACCGACCACGGCCGCGAACAGGTGCGCTACGGGCGCTTCTTCGAGCCAGAGGAGATCGAGGTCGAACAGCCGCTGGTGATCCGCTGAGCGGGGCATTCCCGAGCGCGCGCCAGCGAACGAGGCGGGTACCACGAGATCGGCGGCACACTGGAGGCGCCGGCGGCGCCAGTGCCCAGTGCGCCGAGCGGCCGCGTTCCATCGAGGCGGTCGCGCTGGCGGATCGGCCACTCGATCTCGTGGACCATCTCGCCCGCCCCTCAGAACCTGGTGGCCACCGCCACGCCGATCGTTCTCGGCCGGATCACGCCGAGGGCGAGGGCGCCGTTGGGCAGGAAGCCGCCCGCGTCGACGGAGGTGACTCCCTCTCCCTCGGTCAGGTTGCGGCCGTAGAGCTCGAGCGACCATGCGCCGAAGTCGACGCCTGCGTTGAGGCCCACGGTCACGAAGCTGTCGAAGTGGCGGAGGTTGCCGGCGGCGTCGCGGTCGCCGAAGTCGGCGGGCCGCTCACCGGTGTAGCCGACGCTGCCTCCGACATGGGCGACAGAGCTGCCCTGCAACGGCCACGCGTAGTCGCCATGAAGCCCGAAGCTCCATTCGGGCACCCAGGAGAGCGGGTCGCCATCCAGGCCGCGGACCACGGGATGGGTGTCCTGGGTCAGATGGGCATCCGTGTACGCGCCGTTGAACGACAGCCGCAGCCCATCCGTAGGGCGGAGATCGAGCGTGAGCTCGAGGCCGTCGCTCACGGCAGTACCGCCGTTAGCGTTGATGCCGAAGTTATTGACCACGGCGAGCAGTTGGATGTCGTCCCAGTCGAGGTGGAAGGCCGCGAGATCGAGGGAGACGCGGCCGCGCGCCGAGATGGCCTTGAACCCCGCCTCGTAGCTCGTGAGCTCGTCGGAGTCGTACGTGGAAGGCGTATCGGGCGGAGCTGCGGGCGGCAGCACGTTCGGCCCACCGGGCCGGAAGCCGGTGGCCACACGTGCGTAGATCGACGAGCGGTCGCCTAGCTCGAACCGTGGCGAGAGCGAGTAGGTCACCGGGCTCTCCGAGGACCTGGTGTCGTCGAACCGGGTCAATCCTCCCACCAGGGCGCCGTCGCTGACCTGCGACGCGACCTGGTCGTTGTCGCTCGCGCGCCCCCCGAAGGACAGGTCGAAACGAGGGGTGACTTGCCAGGTGGCGTTCGCGAACACAGCGAGCTCTTCGTACGTGGAGTCGAGCGAGATGTCGGCCAGCGGGTCGATGCTCGAGGCCAACTGCCCGGTACGGGCCTCGACGGCGAGCAGCTGCTGCGCGATTCGCGAGTCCTCGTCGGTGTAGTAGGCACCGATCAGCCACTCGAAGCTCTCGCTCGAGGAAGACAGCAGGCGGAGCTCCTGCGTGATCTTGTCGGTGGTGACCGCGCTGGGAAACGCGACGCTGAGCGGCGTGGTCGCCGGATCGCCGAACAGGAAGGTCACCAGGGACGAGAGAGGCGGCCCACCGGTGAGCGTGGTAGCGATGCTCGCGTCGGTCTGCAGATCCTGGTCGAAGGTGCTGTAGCTGGTGATCGATTGCAGGCTGACGGCGCCGAAGCTCCAGTCGAGCGTGGCGCTGCCGATCCGGTACTCGATGTCGCTCGTCTGCGGCAGATACCTGCTCTGAACCGGCTGGCTGTACAGCGGTTCGAGGGTGGTCGGGTCGGCGTCGACGATCGCGGGCGCGCCGCTCTCGATGTTCTGACCTTGCACGGTGAGGTACATCGAGAAGCTGTCCGAGGGCTCGAATAGCCCGGAGAGACGCGCGCCATACTTGTCGAGGGAATTGATGTCATCTTCGACGATCGTGCCGTCGAAGATGTTGTTCGCGGGATCGGTCAGGCTCGGGATCGGGTGATCGCCCACCGAATCGATGAAGCCGTCGTCGAAGCGATAGAACCCGGTGGCACGCACTGCGAATCGATCGTTGCCCGGTATGTTTAGTGCTCCTGTGACCGAGTACCCGAGATCACCGCTCTCGACGGTCTCCAGGCTGCCCTGGAGTCTCCCCGCGAGCTCGTCGGTCGTGGGCCGGTTCGGGACGTACTTCAACACTCCGCCGAGCGAGCTCGCTCCGTAGAGAGTGCCCTGCGGACCACGCAGCACTTCGACCCGTGACAGGTCGAACAGGTCGAAATCGCCGGACAGGATCGCGGCGTTGGCCAGGCCGCTGCTCGATCCGTACGGCACGTCGTCGACGTAGACCCCGACGGTTGTCGCCACGCCCCCGGTATTGATTCCCCGGAGCGTGATGCGGGTGACCCCCGGCGTGCTGGTGGTCACACTGAGGCCCGGCACGACGGTGACGAGATCCTGGAAATCTTCGACGCGCTGCTGTTCCAAGAGCTCGCCGTGAAGCACCGAGACCGACATCGGAATGTCCTCGAGAGCCTCCGAGCGCTTCTGTGCCGTGACGGTGATCGTCTCCACGAGCTGTTGGTCCGTGGCCTCGGGCGCTTCGTCCGCCACGGCGGCCGGCTCGGGCTCCTGCGCGCGGATCGCTCCGCTCGAGACCAGCACCGCCAGGCCCGTCATGACGAGCGGCAACATCCGGCGCGTTCCAGTGGTGACCAGGTTCATGATCGATGCCTCCAGCGGTAGCTCTCGCTGGCTCCGTCGATCGGCCCGCGTTCCCGTGGTCGGCTGCGGCACAGGCTCCCGACGCCAGCTGTCGAGGTCGCTAGCCTTCGTGCGCTTTTTCTGCGGGTCGCTTTCTCGCGCGAAGCAAGTTAGCATCCAGTTATGCATACGTCAAGGGAGACAAGAGCGCCCGTGATCCGTGGTGATCACGGCGTCCGAGTCCCCAGCTATGAGGGAATCCCGCTCGTGAGCGGCGCAAGGACTCCCTGATGGTCGAGGTCGCACGAGTGAAGCCGGCAGAAGATCGGCCGGACATGGTCTATCGCGAGCTCCGCGAGCTGATCGTGTCGGGGCGTCTCGCGCCGGGAACGCGGCTGGTCGAGACGCTCGCGGCCCGACGTCTCGGCGTGAGCCGGACGCCGATTCGGTCCGCCTTCCACCGACTCCTCCGCGAGGGGTATGCCGTCACGACGAGCGAGGGCGCCGAGCGCCAACGGCTGGTCGTCGCACCGATGACCGCGGCCGCCGCCGCCGACCTCTTCTTCGTCGTCGGCAGCATCGAAGGGTTGGCGGGCTTCTATGCGGCCGGCCAGGAACAACGCCGCAGGACGCAGCTCGCCGCGGAGCTCGAGAGGCTGAACGGCGAGCTGCTGGTCGAAGTCCAGGCCAAGTCTCCCGACGCGTACCGGGCGTTCGAGCTCGACAGGGCATTCCACCGGCAATATGTGGTCGGGTCCGCTCCGCCGCGCCTTCTAGCGCTTCACGACTCCATCAAGCCGCAAGCGGAGCGTTACGCGAGGCTCTACGTCGTGGCGCTCATCAACGAGCTCGGCCTGTCGGCCGCCGAGCACGTGGAGATCGTCCGCGCGATCCGCGACGGCGACGCCGACGGCGCCCAACGCGCGATCGAGACCAACTGGCGAAACGCCGCGCGGCGCATCGGGACGGTGATCAGCCAGTGGGGCGAAAGCGGTGGTTGGTGACGAGAACGCCGGCAAGGGGAACGGGTCTGGACTAGGACTCGGAGTTGTGCCAGTCGAAGACTCGCAGTCAGGAGGGGCCTCATGAAGATTCTCGCGGTGGCAGCGCGTGTATGGGTCGTGCTCGCGCTGAGCATGTTGGTCCCGGGTGTCGCGGCGGTTTACGGCGAAGAGGCGCCTGCCGTCGATGCGCCAGCTCAGGCGGAGGCCTACGGCCTCACCGATCCGGCCGACCTCGAGGCGTTTGTCGACGGGCTCATGGCCGCGCACATGCCGTCGCAGAAGATCCCGGCCGCGACCGTCTCGGTGGTCAAGGACGGCCAGCTGTTCTTCGCCAAGGGCTACGGCTTTGCCGACCGCGAGAAGAAGACCTTGGTCGTGGCGGACCGCACGCTGTTCCGGCCCGGATCGATCTCCAAGCTCTTCACCTGGACCGCGGTCATGCAGCTCTTCGAACGCGGTCAGATCGAGCTCGACGTCGACGCAAACACCTACTTGAAGAGCTTTCAGATCCCGGCGACGTACCCGGAACCGATCACCATGACGCACCTCCTCACCCACACGGCGGGATTCGAGGATGGTGCGCTCGGGTACCTCATCCTCAAGGACGAAGAAAGACTGCGACCTCTCGCCGAGGCGCTCGAGGCCCACATCCCCGATCGAGTACGCCCGCCAGGAACCTGGTCCTCCTACTCGAACTTCGGCACCGCGCTCGCGGGTCTGATCGTGGAGGAGGTCTCGGGGCTGTCGTTCGCGGAGTACGTCGAGAGGAACATCTTCGAGCGGCTCTCGATGAGTCAGTCGAGCTTCCGCGAGCCGCTGCCCGAAGCTCTCGCGCCGGACATGGCAGTGGGCTATCGGTGGAAGAACGGGCTCTACGAACCCGGATTCTTCGAGTACATCAGCGGCTTCGGTCCGGCTGGGGCCCTGTCGTCGACCGCCACCGACATGGCCAACTTCATGATCGCGCACCTGCAGCTCGGCCGGTTCGGCGATCGGCGAATCCTCGAGGAGGCGACCGCGCGCCAGATGCAGAGCCGGCTCTTCACCGCCGACCCGCGGCTGCCGGGCATGGCGCACGGCTTCTACGAGTCGAACGTCCGCGGCCAGCACGTCATCGGCCACGCCGGGGACACCATGTTCTTCCACTCGGATCTCGCCCTTTTCACCGAGCAGAACGTGGGCCTCTTCGTCTCCTACGTGACCAACGGCGGGCTCGCTCGCATGGAGCTCGTCGATGCCTTCGCCAAGCGCTACTTCCCGCGCGAGGATCCGGCGCTCCCGGAGCCGCCCGAGGGATTCATGGAGCGAGGCAAGAAGGCCGCGGGCAAATACCGTTTCCTGCGCCACAACTGGAGCGACATCGAGAAGGCCGCGTCGCTGCCGAGCGTCATCTCCGTCGTGCTCAAGCCCGATGGCACGCTGATGACCACTGGCCTCCTCGACGTGCCGTGGCACTGGTCCGAGGTCGAGCCGTTCTACTACCGGCAGATCGACGGCGGGATGACGCTCGCTTTCAAGGAGGCGACCGACGGCTCGGTCTCCCATCTGACGATCTCGAGCTTTCCGTTCATGCCGGCGTATCGGATCGCCTGGTACTCGGCTCCGAGCTTCAACTACTTTCTTCTCGGAGTGGGTCTGCTGCTGTGCGTGACGACGCTGGTGAGCGCACTCCGGCATCGGAAGGCGAGGAAGCAAGGGCCAGCCTCGTCGCGCTGGGCGGTTTGGCTGGCGGTCACCGTCGGCGCCCTGACTCTCCTGTTCGTCATCGGCGCCGTGAGCCTCGTTCAGTCGGCCGAGGAGGAGCTGTTCTACGGCATACCCCCGGCCTTGACGGCGGTGCTGGTGCTGCCGATCCTGTCCTCGGTCCTGACCATTGGCGTCGCGCTATCCGCCGTCCGAATCTGGAGAGACGCTTCCTGGACCCGGTTCCAGCGCGCTCACTACACGCTCTTTGCCCTGTTCGCGGTCGGCCTCGTCTGGTTCTACTGGTACTGGAACATTCTCGGCTTTCAGTACGGGTGAACGACGACCCCCGGCTGACCGAGTCATGACTTGCACGTCGAGGCGAAGCCTGCAGGGGCGGGAAGAGGTGCGGGAAGGAGTTCATGGGGTAGGAACTGCAGCGAGTCAGCCAGCGCCTGTGTCGATTCGGCGCCGTGCGCTCAATCCTCACCGGCCGCAACGGTGAAGGGCTTGCGACCCACGCCGACCCCGAGTCATGCGGAGTTGCCTGGGAGGGCAGCGTCAACCCGTCTCCGAGGTAGTAATCCTGCGTCCGGCCACCGAGAGCCGCGGCGAGCTGAGCGGCCGAGCGTGCACCGGAAGTTCTCACTGGCGAACCTGGACACAGCTGCGCCACGCCGGAGTGCAGCGGATCAGCTCACGAGCAAACTTGCAACGTCGCGCTGTCACCGGACGGCAGAAGCGTGGTCTACACGACGGCGACCTTCAACGGCGCCACGCAGCTCTACTGGCGACCTCTGGACCGCCTCGAGGGCGACGTCCTGGTGTCGGGACCTCGGATCCTGAGCCCCTTTTTCTCGCCGGACGGCGAGTGGATCGGTTTCTACGACGACGATGCGAAGGCGCTGAAGAAGGTATCGACGCGCGGTGGACCGGCGCTCACCATCGGCGCGATGAATCTGCTCTATGGCGCCTCCTGGGGTGACGACGACACCATCGTCGTCGCCGTCAACGGTCCGCGCGGACTGCAGTGCATCCCGGCAGCAGCCGGCGAGCTGCAGCCAGCGCTTCCTGATGATCAAGGGCCCTTTCGTCGCGCCGTCCGAGCCGATGGACGTGGTCCTGGTCCAGAACTGGCTCGAGGAGCTGAAGCGGCTCGTTCCTCCACGATCCTAGCCCCTCGAAGCGGGAGAAGGGATCCGTTCTTCCTTTCGGCACCGCCGATCGTGTCGCAACCCCAAGCGGGGTGGACCCTCCTCTCCAAGGTAGGTGGCCCCTCTCCGACGTGGCACGACCCGCTCTCCGGGTGGCAACCCTGCGTCCGGCCACCGAGATCCGCGCGGAGCTGTGGCCGGGCGTGCAACGGGAGGTGGGTCTTGACGCTGGTCACTATATCTTACAAAATGTCTGACATGAGGAAGACCTCGGTGTCGATTCGCGAATTGCAGCAGAACCTGAAGCGCGTACTGGCTCGGGTGGAGCGGGGAGAAGTAGTGGAAGTGACGCGGCATCGCCGTCCGGTCGCGCGCCTAGCGCCGCTGGAGGCGGATGGCCCACTCTCGGCCTGGCCTGATCTCGAGGAACGTTCGCGAGCCGTATTCGGGGATCGGGTCGTCACTCCTGGCGGCGCCGCGCTGGTCATCGAGGACCGCGGCGAAAGGTGACGACGTACTTCGATTCGAGCGCGCTCGTCGCGGTTTACGTGCCCGAGCGTTTTTCCGTGGTGGCTCGGTCTGCGGTTCGTAGAGCTGGACAGGTACCGTTTACGGCCCTTCACCAGTTGGAGGTCGCGAATGCCTTCGAGCATCTGGTCGGCCGTGGTCTGATCACCAGACACGAGTGCAGCGGCATCCAGGTGCAGCTGAGAGACGACCTCGAGAACCACCGGCTGTTGCCGATCGCGCTGGATCTGGATCGCGTGTTCACGGAGGCCGGCGAGCTCTCGCAGCTGTACACCGCCAGGTTTCTCGCTCGGAGCCTCGACCTGCTCCACGTGGCAGCGGCACACGCCGCCGAGTGCACGAGGTTCGTGTCCGCCGACGATCGTCAGCTCGCCGTCGCGAAGGCGAGCGGTCTGAGTCCCGTCGATATCAAGCGTCGTGTTCGCCGGCGCGAGTCCTAGGCAAGAGCGCGGCGAAGCGAGCCGTCCCGATGGTGCCTCGCGGCATCGTCGAGATGCTTCGGGTCCGCTCGCCCCGAGCACCGTCGACGGATCACTGGTAGCGCTCCACCAGGCGTTGGTAGCGGGGGTGATCGCGGAGCGAGGCGAAGGCGGGATCGGACTCCATCGAGACCACCGAGAAGGGTGCCGGGATGGAGAGGAGATCCTCCAGCATGTCGAGCGCCGACTCCTTCCGCCCTACGGCAGCGTAGGAGGCGCTGTGAGTCTCGGGGAGTTCGGGATCGAGGTCGCGCGCACGCTCGGCCGCCGTCCTGGCGGCTTCGAGCCGCCGAGAGGTGCGCTCGAGGGCATAGCGCCAGGTCCGCGCCTGCGACAGCAGCGCCCAAGCCGGGGCGAAGCCGGGATCGTGCTCGACCGCGGTCTCGAGGGACTCGGCCGCCACCAGGAGGTTCTCGTTCCGATCGAACGGGCGCTCCCAGGCTTCGACGCGGCGCAGATAGGCGTGGTAGGCGTCCATTGAAGCGGTGGGGAGCGAAGCGCCCGCCGACTCCGGGGTCTCGAAGAGAGACAAGCCGAGCTGTCGACTCACTTCTTCCGCGACCTCCGCTTGGATGTCGATGAGATTCGCGACGTCGATCAGCCGGTCGTAGTCCTCGGCCCAGACGTGGGTGTCGTCGGTGACGCGAATGAGCTGCTGCGTGATGCGCACCCGCTCGCCGGCCCACAGCACCGTGCCCTCGAGCACCCAGTCCACCCCCAGCTCCTCACCCATCTGCCGGATGCTCTTCGCGCCGCCCGCGTACTGGAGCGCGCTCGAGCGCGAGATGACCCCGAGCTCGGCGATCCTCGCGAGGCGGCTGGTGATCGCCTCGCTCATCCCGGCTGCGAAGTAGGCCTGCTCCGGCGGGCCCAGGTTCTCGAAGGGTAGGACGACGATCATCGGGCGCGCGTCCTGGAGCGGCGTCGCCCTCGCTCTGACGACCGGGCTGGTGGCGGGACGCGACGTGTCGATCGTGTCCAGTCCCCGCTCGGTGCAGAAGTCCACGTACTTGTCGGTGATCGACCGCCAGTCCTCGTGGGCGAGCGTCTCGCCGCCGGGCGCCTGGTAGAGTGCACCCACCCTCGTGACGCTCGAAGCCGGGACCCGCCTGGGTCCCTACGAGATCGTTCAGCCGCTCGGCCGGGGCGGCATGGGAGAGGTGTACCAAGCGCACGACACGAGGCTCGGCCGCGAGGTGGCGATCAAGGTGCTGCCCGAGCACCTGACCGAGAGCCAGGAGCTGCGACGGCGCTTCGACCGCGAAGCCAGGGCGATCTGCAAGCTCCAGCACCCCCACGTCTGCACGCTTCACGACGTGGGCTCGGAGCGCGGCATCGACTACCTGGTCATGGAGCACCTCGAGGGCGAGACGCTCGAGGCGCGGCTGCGCCGGGGCGCGCTGCCGGCGGCGGAGGTGCTCGAGATCGGGCGGCAGGTGGCCGGCGCGATCGAGGCGGCGCATCGGCGCGGGATCGTGCACCGCGATCTCAAGCCCGGCAACGTGATGCTGACGCCTACGGGGGCGAAGGTGCTCGACTTCGGCCTGGCGCGCGAGCTCCTTCCCCGCGAGGCGACCGCGGACACGCTCGCCGAGACGCTGACGGCGGCCCTCACCGAGGAGGGCACCCTCGCCGGCACGCTCCCGTACATGGCGCCGGAGCAACTCCAGGGCAAGCCCGCCGATGCGCGCACCGACGTCTGGGCGCTCGGCTGCGTGCTCTACGAGACGGCCACCGGCTCGCGGCCGTTTCGCGGCGAGAGCCAGGCGGATCTCGTCGCCTCGATCATGAGCGCATCGCCCGAGCCGCCGACGCGTCGCCAGCCGCTCGCGCCCGAGCGGCTCGACTGGGTAGTGGCACGCTGTCTCGAGAAGGATCCCGAGCGGCGCTGGCAGTCGGCGCGGGACGTGGCGATCGAGCTCGAGGCGATCGCGGCCGCGGCGTCCGCGCCGCGCTCCGCCGTGGCGACCGCGACGACACGCACCGATCGGCGGCGGCTGCTTCCTGGTTGGGTGTTGCCGGCGATCGCCGTGCTGCTCGTGGGCGTTTCAGCATGGTGGCTCTGGGACCGGAGTCTGGGCGTCACCGGCAGCAGTGCCCCCGGGCTGCGGGAAGTGAAGCTCGGCGTTCTGCCCTTCGAGAACTTCACGACCGAGCCGGAGCTGGACCAGCTGGCAATAGGGATCGCCGACGACGTCATCACGCGGCTCGCCGGAACGAGGGAGGTTGCCACCCGCAAAGCGTCGTTCGACCAAAGGGGCAAGGGTGTCTGCAACGCGGCCCGTGAGATCGGCGCGCTGGTCATGCTGCACGGCAGCGTCAGGAGGCTGAGCGAAGATGCGCTCCGGGTGTCGGCACAGTACATCCGCTGCCCTCAGGAGGATCACCTGTGGGCCGAGACCTTCGATCTCGAGGACGAGAGGCTGCCGGTAGCGCAGGATGAGATCGCCAGTTTCGTCGCAGGGGCGGCCAACCTAGTCATGTGGGAGGCCGACAGGACCACTCCGGGTCTCCCCTACTGGCACCTCATGCAGCTGAGCGAAGGCAACAACGCGAGCGCCCTCGAAATCTGGCGTGCGAGAGTCGAGCGGGACCCCGCCGACGTACAGGCTCACATCGGCATCTACTGGGCCCACATGCAGCGACTGACAGAAGGGTTCTTCGACGAATCCCCAGCACGATCGATCGCGGCGATGGAGCGGGCCGCACAGGCCTGCCTGAGCCTGAGGCCCTCCTACTGGCTCTGCTACCAGGCCACCGGCCACGTCGCTAGGTTCCGGGGGGAGCGCGAGAAGATGCTCGCGGCGGCGAAGAGAGTCGTCGAGCTCAGCGGTGACCTCTCGCTCGACATCTTCTACGCCCGCGCACTGGCCGATGCCAGCCGGGGTCAAGAGGCTCTTCAGGCCCTCGAGGACCTGGTGGAGCGTCGGGGCGGTGGAGACCTGTTTCCGGGCGAGTTCGCCACGGCGCACTTCGCGGCGGGGAACTACGCTGAAGCGGTTCGCTACGCTCGTCAGATCGCCTTGACCGGCGTCAACCTTTCCCCCTTGAACGACTTGGCCTTCGCCCATCAGATGCTGGCGGCCAGCTACGGACGACTCGGCGAAACGGCGCTGGCGCAAGACGCTCTCGCGGAGGCGAAGCGGCTGCGTCCGCTACTCAGTGCGGAGAGGGTCGCGATCTTGCTCGCCGCGGCGGAGCCCGAGCACCGCGAGCGCTACCTCGACGGGCTCCGCAGGGCAGGGCTGGGAGACTGACGGCCGCGCGAGAGGGCCTGACCCCGAGGAGGCGCCGGCACACGTCGATTGGCTCCCGCCCGAGGGTTGGGCTGACATCGAGGGCGTCGCGCCGCGGGAGCTCTTGTCACAAATGAGAGTCTAGATGACCTGGTCGAAGCGACTCGACGACGCCAGGGCCGATGCTGTCCTCGACCCGATCGACGATACGGTTAGTCTTGCTCAGCCGTGACCGTGGACCGAGTCGAGCGTCGCTTGACCGCAATCCTGAGCGCCGATGTCGCCGGCTACAGCCGGCACATGGCCGAGGACGAGCCGTCGACCGTGCGCACGATCACGGCGTACCGCAACGAGATCGCCAACCTGGTCGCCGACCATCGCGGGCGGGTCGTCGACGCCACTGGCGACAACGCCCTGGCCGAGTTTCCGACGGCGCTCGACGCCGGTCGAGTGCGCCGTCGAGATCCAGCGTGTGCTGGGAGCGAGAAACGCCGGGCTTCCCGCGCAGCGCCGGATGGAGTTCCGCATCGGCGTTCACCTCGGCGACGTCACCGTAGAAGGAGAGCGCATCTACGGTGACGGCGTGAACATCGCGGCCCGGCTGCAGGGATTGGCGGAGCCGGGCGGAATCTGCGTCTCGGGCGCGGTCCACGAACAGGTAGCTTCCAAGCTCGAAGTCGCAATCGAGGACCTGGGCGTGCAGACGGTCAAGAACATTCCAAGGACGCTTCGCGTCTATCGTCTCCGCGACCACACTCCGGTCTCGGCGAGAACGGCCCCCGCGACCTCGTCGCATCGCCCCTCGATCGCCGTGCTGCCGTTCGCCGACATGAGCCCGGAGAAGGATCAGGACTACTTCTGCGACGGGATGGCCGAGGAGATCATCAACGCCCTGACCCGGCTCGAAGGTCTGCGTGTCGTGGCGCGGACCTCGGCTTTCTCGTTCAAGGGACGGGACCTCGACGTGCGCGAGATCGGCGCCAAGCTCGGTGTGCGCTCCGTGCTCGAAGGCAGCGTGCGCAAGGCCGGGGATCGGCTGCGGGTCACGGCGCAGCTCATCGACGTGGCCGACGGCTACCACCTGTGGTCCGATCGCTTCGATCGCGAGCAGCGCGACGTCTTCGCCATCCAGGACGAGATCTCAGCGAGCATCGCCGAGACTCTGAAGGTGAAGCTCGGAGTCGGACAGACCGCGCCGAAGGCGACGCGCGCGAAGAGTCAGGACGCCTACCATCACTACCTGCGGGGGCTTCATCAGCTGGGCTTGGACACCCTTGACTCCTTCGAGAGAGCGCTCGAGTGCTTCGAGGAGGCGATCGCCATCGAGCCCGACTACGCTGCTCCCTTCGCGGGAGTCGCTCTCGCCTGCGTGCGGTTGGTTGGGTGGGAACGCCTGCTCACGGAAGAGGCCGCACCCAGGTCGACGGCGGCAGCCGACCGGGCAGTGGAGCTCGACCCTCTTCTTCCAGATGGGCACAGCGCGCGGGCCAGCGTGCTCGCCCTGTTCGCCTGGGACTGGCGAGGCGCGGAACGGGAGTGCCGCCAGGCCATCGAGCTCAGGCCTGGCGACGCCGTTTTCCGGCACAGCTACGCCGGGCGCTGCCTGCTGCCCACGGGAAGGGTGCGGCAGGCCGTGATCGAGGAGCAGCGCGCCCTCGACCTGGATCCCCTGTCGCTCACCGTCAACCGCGGCCTGGGCGAGGCCCTCTATTACGCTCGCCGCTACGACGAGGCCATCGCTCAATTCCGGCACACGTTGGAGATGGCGCCGGGCCACTCCTTCCTCCGGGCACAGCTCGCTAACGTCTATTTGACCAACGGTCAACCCGAAGAGGCTCTGCGGGAGCGCAGAGCGATCTACGGGATCGAGCGTGAGCGAGAGGCTCGAGAGCTCGCGGCGGCCTTCGAGGAGGCAGGAGAGGCGGGAATGCTGCGGTGGTACATCCGCCGGGAGCTCGCGAGAACCGACGCAACCGGCCCCGAAGGCCGGGCAACCGGGGGCGGCGGTTCCGGTCGGGCCTGGTGGCTGACGATGCTGCATGCCCGCCTCGGCGAGACCGACGAGGCCTTCCGCTGGCTCGACGAGGCGGCTCGCGGGCGGCGCGGCGCGGTGTACTTCGTCAAGATCGAGCCCTGGCTCGACGGCCTGCGCTCCGATCCGCGCTACCAGGAGATTCTCGAGAGGATGAACCTGGCGAGCTAGCCTGTCGACGCCGACCCCTCGACGCGCGACCTAGCGATGGTCGGCAACGCAGAAGGAGATCGCCACGATGAGACAACGAAGCGAGCTTCCCGAGATGGAGTGGCGCGCCTCTGTCGATGCCACTACAATATAGGTACAATGTCGGCAAGGGGCCTTCGCTTCGAGTGGGATGAAGACAAGGCTCGGGAGAATATGCGGAAGCATGGAGTCTCCTTCACCGAGGCGCTGACGGTCTTCTTTGATGACAACGCGCTGCTGATCGCCGATCCGGACCACTCCGACGACGAAGATCGATTCCTGATGCTGGGCCTCAGTCAAGGTGCTCGAACACTGGTCGTCTGTCATTGCTACCGACGTTCGACCGACGTCATCCGCCTCATCTCGGCCCGCAAGGCGGACCGATCCGAGCGACTGCAATACAACCGGAGACTGCACCGATGAGAAAGACATACGACTTCAGCAAGGGCAAGAGAAACCCGTACGCGCGGCGACTCAAGGAGCAGATCACGATACGAGTGGACACTCCCACTCTCGACTACTTCAAGTCGCTCTCCGCAGACGTGGGCGTTCCGTACCAGACGCTGATCAACCTCTACCTGAGCGAATGTGCAAGGTCGAAGAAACGCCCCAGCCTGGAGTGGAAGGCAACGGCCTGACCCGCTAGCGCGTCGGCAGGTAGTGCTGGTCGAGCCTGCGGGCGGCGTCGAGAACCTCCCCGGCCGCCGGTTCGAGCTCCCGCCAGCTCTCGACGAGAGCCGTCAACAGGTGCCCCCACCGCCGACGCTTTCTCTGTCGATGAGAGCCAGGCACCGGCCCCTCATCCGACTCAGCCGCCGGCTCTTGCCTCAGCTCGCCGCCGCGGCCAGCGGACGAACGTTCTGGTTCGATCGGAACAGGTTGTGGGGGTCGTACCTGTTCTTGACCGCGGCGAGCCGTGCGTAGTTCGCGCCGTAGGCCGCTCGCACCCGATCCTCGCCCTCTCCATCGCTCAGCGCGTTCATGTACACGGCGGCGCTCGACCAGGGTCGGAGCGCCTCCCAGAACGAGCGCACCCACCCGATCTGTGCCGCGTCGTCGGCGGCGTTCTCCCACTGCCCCAGGATGAGCAGGTTGAGCGCGGCGTCCCGGTGCGGGAAGGCGGTGGCTCCGGCGGGCACACGGCTGGCGGCGCCGCCGTAGTACTCGAGAACGATCGCCGAGAGGGGCGACATGCTCGACGCATGCGCGACGATCGTGTCTACCGTGGCGTCGTTGACGTTAGCCAGGAAGCTCGACTTCCAGTAGTTGCGCCGCCCCCACGGAAAGCCGCCTCCCATCATCGCCTGGACCTCGGCATAGGGACGAGGCCTGAGATCGTCGAGCACCGGCTTTCCGAACTCGCGCATCGGCCGCACCGCTCGCTCGCCCGCGGCAAGGTCCCCGCAGTAGCACGAGGCGAGCGCCACCACCGGCATGCCGTCGGGTGTGGTCAGGATGCCCACGTAGGAGGTGAGCTCCTCGGGAGCGCTCCGGACGAAGTCGCGATGAAAGCGGATGACGTCCGCCGCCGCGGCGCGCGGGTGGACGATGAGCCCACCGAGGACCGGCCCCACCTCGTGGAGCCCGAGCTCGAACGAGGTGACCACTCCAAAGTTGCCGCCGCCGCCGCGCAGAGCCCAGAACAGGTCGTCGTGCGTGGCGGCGCTGGCGCGCACGAGCCGTCCGTCCGCGGTGACGACATCGGCCGACAACAGGTTGTCGCAGCTCATGCCGTGCTTGCGCACCAACCATCCCACGCCGCCGCCCAAGACCAGGCCCGCGATCCCGGTCTCGCCGACGACGCCTCCCGTCGTCGCCAGCCCGAACGCCTGGGTCTCGTGGTCGAGCTCCTGCCACAGCAGACCGGGCTCGGCGCGCGCCACCCGGCGCCCAGGATCGACCCAGGCGCTTTTCATGCGCGACAGGTCGATCATGAGACCACCCTCGCACACCGCGGTGCCGGCGACGTTGTGACCGCCACCCTTGACGGAGAGCAGGAGCTCGTGGTCGGCCGCGAAGCGCACCGCGCGCATGACGTCGGCGGCCCCCGCGCAGCGCGCGATGAGCGCGGGACGCTTGTCGATCATGGCGTTCCAGATTCGCCGCGCCTGGTCGTAGCCGTCGTCGTCCGCGGTGAGCAGGGGGCCGCGCAGCTCACTGCGCAACTTGCCGATCGCGCTCGAGTCGATGTGCCGACTAGCGCCCTCGAGCGTGACAACGTGGATGCCCATGTTCCCTCCCTTCTCCGGGATGACGGGATGAGCGGGCATCATCCCATGATCAGGGCGGGCGATCGGCGGCTAGCGTCCGAGGACACCCAGCTGCTGCATGAACGACAGCATGTCGAAGTAGTGGCGACTCTCCCTGATCTTCCCGCCCTCGAAGCTCATCACCCAGCTCGAACGTGTGGCCTGTCTCTTTCCCGTCGCCGGTATGGTCCCGCTCGGACCCTGAAGCGGACCGGTGTGCGTTCCGTTCCACGTCACTTCGAGCAGGACCGTGTTGCCCGTGGCACAGGCATTCGTTACCGTGCCCGTCACGTCGGCCATGGCCTGCTTCCAGCCCTCGAAGCAGGCGATGATCTCGCCCACGCCGCGCAGCGTCCTCGATGTTCCGACCTCGTCGTACAGCGAGTCGGGGCTCATCGCGGCCCTGGACCGCTCCCAGTCGCTGGCGTTGAACGCCTCGACGAATGCGCGCGCCACCTGAGTCAGAGCCTGTTCCGACATGTCAACCTCCTGGCGACAGCCGAAGCGATCCAGCGGCCGCCCGTTTGCACCGAGCCGCCCTCTCGACGGATTTCCGTGGCCGCCTCGCGGCGAGCAGGAAGCAGCGACTGCCGCAGCCGCAGCAACACGGTTCGGATCGCATGACTCGGAAAACGAGACTAGCGGCAGGAACGCGGAGAGCGCATGAGCAGGCCTTCAGCGCATTCTGAGCGCTGGAGTGGGACCGGTCGGCTGCGCGGCGCTGTCTGGGAGCGTTTCATCCTCGCGCGCCGGCGAAGCGCTCTCCACCGGGGCGGTAGTGGGCTACGACTGCCGCCGCCTGCTCCAGACCGTGGCAGGCATCGCCGCCGCGGCCGGCGGTTGGTGGGAGAAGGCCGAAGCGCACTATGAGATCGCCCTGCGCCAGGCGTACGAGATTCCGTTCCGCAGTGAGCAGCCCGAGGTGCGCCGCTTCTACGCGCAGATGTCGACCGACCTTCCCGCGGCGGGCGCACGGCGGGTCACCGGTGGCGCTCGACCAGGGCCCGGTAGCGCGGGTGGTCGCGGATGGCGTCGAAGAAGGGCTCCTCCTCCATCTCGGCGACCGAGTACCAGAAGGGGAGAGCGAGCACCTCTTCGACCAGGTCGAGCGCCAGGTCGGGCTCTCCCACCAGGGCGTAGATGCGCGCCAACCGGAGGCGATAGGGCCCGTTGATGGCTTCCTGAGACAGCGGCACCAGCTCCACCGACCGAAGGCCGTGCCGGATCGCCTCCTCCTTGCGACCGAGGCCGGCGTAGGCGTAGGCGAGCGAGCTCTGGTAGCGGGGGTCGTTCGGAGCGTCGGCGGCGAGTCCCTCGAGGGTACGCCGCGCCGACTCGTAGGCTGCGGACGCCCGCTCGTGCTCCCCCATGTCGGTGTAGACCCACGCCCGCTGCAGGTCCCGGGGGAAGTAGATGCCGCCCTCGACCCAGTCCTCGGCCATGCCGTCGATCCGCTCCAGGGCCTCCTGGTGGCGGCCGAGATGCAGCGCGATCCAGGCGAGATAGCCGCTGTAGCGCCGCCGCGACTCCGCGCCGACGGCGTCGGCGGGATAGCCGGCCGCCTGGAATCCCTTCCATAGGGTCGAGTTGCGATAGCGGATGACCTCGACGACGGTGCGGTCCGGCTGGAGCTCGAGCGCCCGCTCGTAGAGTGAATCCGCCGCCTCGTAGTCACGGCGCGCGGTGGTGAGGCCTCCGAGCGTCACCAGGAGCTCGGCGGAGCGCGGATCGAGGACGATCGCCCTCTCGAGCAGCCGCTGCGCCTCGTTCAGGTCGCCCTCGCGCCGGCGAATCTCGGCGATCACCGCCAGGACCCCGCTGTCGCTGGGCAGCCCTGCCCGTGCGATCTCGAGCTCGCGAGCGGCCGCGGCGAAATCTCCATCCTCGCGATGCCAACGGCCGAGCGCGCGGTGACCCTCGGGAAGCTCCGGATCGAGCTGGAGCGCCCGCCGGGCCGCGGTCTGAGCCTCTTTGAGGCGGGAAGGCGTGCGGTCCCTACCGCTCTCGAACAGGCGGCTATGCGCCTCCGACAACCTGGCCCAGGCGAGAGCGAACTCGGGGTCGAGCCTCACCGCCTTCCCGTACATGTCGAGGGCGAGCTGATTGTTCTCCGCGGATCGCGGACGACTCTCGACCGCGAGCCCGTAGAGGTAGGCGTCGTAGGCTTCCATCGAGCTCGTCGGCAGCGCCTGTCCGCGAGCCTCCTCCGAAGCCAGGAGCGTCACCCCGAGCTGTTCGATCACGTGCCCGGCGATCTCCTCCTGGACCGCGAAGATGTCCTCGACCACCTGGTCGTAGATGTGCGACCACAGGTTCGTGTCGTCGGCGACGCGGATGAGCAGCGGCGTGATGCGCACGCGCTCCCCGGGAGCGAAGCGCACGCTGCCCTCGAGCACGTAGTCGACGCCAAGCTCCTCGCCGATCTGACGCAGCGACTTGTCGCCGCTGCCGTACTGGACGGCGCTCAGTCGCGAGATCACGCCCAGGCCGCCCGCGACGGCGAGCCGGCTGGTGATCTCCTCCGTGATGCCCGCTGCGAAGTACTCCTGCTCCTCCGGCCCGAGGTTCTCGAACGGGAGGACCACGATCATCTTCCGTTCGTTCGAGGCGGAGATCTTCGGGTCCGCTCCGGGGAGAGGAGCCGGGGGTTCGCGTCGAAGGACGGTCACGAGCGCCACGACAACGAGGGCCGCGACGGCGGCGGCCGCGACGGCGCCCAACCGCACTGGACGACGGCGGGCCGCGGA
>Ga0268386_10000798_pt1 | contig 20752 bp, 26 predicted proteins | sample RVTome_15_FD_200260 | JGI IMG/M metagenome (GOLD analysis project Ga0268386, IMG submission 200260) | Soil microbial communities from uranium-contaminated site in the Upper Colorado River Basin, Wyoming, United States - RVT150D86... ...
CGCCTGCAAGAACGTGATCAACCACCGACTCAACGGCACCGGCATGCGCTGGAGCGAACACGGCACCCACGAACTGGCCCACGTCCGCGCCCTACACAAAAGCGAACCCTCCGCCTGGAATGCCTACTGGTCCCGCCCACCCACGAGAAAAGCCGCCTGATCACCTACAATCGAGACGCACGCCCGTATGCGGCAGCCTCGGAACCCATGAGCAGGGCCTGATCATCACCACCAGCGACTTCAGTCCAGGAGCCCGCAAGGAAGCCACCCGCGCTGACGCAAGCTCCCGTCAGCGAGCGTGGTTCCTACTTCCAAGGCGCTCGCAGCACTCCCTGCCCGCTACGCCTCGTCCGCCACGCAGGTCATGGGACGTGGGATGACACTGCACGCGCCGTGCTCGGCCTGTCGAAAATGGACTGGAACAATGATGCCTTGTACGATCTCTTGCCCGTGACCATCGGATACGCGAAGGTGCTCGCGCGGGTGATCAAACGCATGCGGGGTTTGGGCAGCACGCCGTATCAGTTCCGATTCTTCATGTAAGACTGGTACAGGCCGACTTCCAGTTTCTGGGCAGCTGCGACATTCGGGGCTGGCGACCGCACGTGAGCGGTCAGTCGTCCGTCCGTCCGCGCCACATCCGCCGTTGCTTCCGCCAGTCGGCCTTCGCCGCGATCGGCCGCAGATCCCGTTCGCTGATGGGATCGCGGCCGTTCTCCGTCCGGGGCAGGAACAGGACCGCTTCCTGGATGTCCGGGGCGAGATTCAGCAGATTCATGATCTGCGTGACGCGGGCGCGGGTGACGTAGCCGAGGCGGGCCAGTTCCGCCTGGTCGGCAACGAGCCCGTTCCGGATCAACTGTTCGAGGCAACACCGGGCGGACGTCCAATGCCCTCAGTCGCAAGACCCCGCCCCACACCGCACCTCGCGGACCCCTTCATGCCACGTTCCCGAACGCCGCGTCCATCGCCTCCGCCGACACGCTCTCCTGCGCCGGCAGCACGTGCGCGTAGATGTCCATCGTGACCGACGTCCGCGAATGCCCGAGCGTGTCGGCGACGACGCGGATGGGGACGCCAGCGGCCAACGCCAGCGTCGCGTAGGTGTGCCGCAGATCGTGGAACCGGATGTCGGAGCAATCGGCCGCGTCAAGCAGCGGCTTGAACGACCGGCGTTGCACGTTCTGCCGTCGCAGCGGCCCGCCGACGCGGTCGCAAAAGACGAGTTTCACATCGCCACGCCCTTCCGCCTCCATCCGATCGCGGTGGTCGCGTAAGGCATCTACTGCGAGTTGCGGCAACCGGATGCGCCGCGTTCCCCGCTTCGTCTTCGGCGGCCCCGTGACGAATACGCCGTTCGCCTCGTTGAGCGTCCGGCGGACGAACAGAGTCTGGTCGTCAAAGTTGACGTCGTTCCATTCCAGGCCGATCAACTCCCCCTGCCGCATGCCGACCGTCACGGCCAGTACATAAAACGCATGCAGGCGATCGTCCTGCGCTGCTTTCAAGAATCGCTTCGCCTGTTCCTGCGTCAGCGGCTGCATCTCCCGCTGCTCGGCCTTCGGGCAATCGATCGTGAGACAGACGTTCCGAACGACCAGGTCCTGTTTGACGGCGATATTCAGCGCCCGCCGCAGGACTGCGTAAACCTTCTGCAATCGCTGGGGTTTCAAACCGGCATCTTCCAACCGGTGAAAGAGGGTATCGACCTGGGCCGGTTCGAGCTTCGTGAGACGGACGCCGCCGATGTAGGGGTTGATGTGCCGCCGGACGAGCGACTGGTAACTGTTGAATGTCTGCTGACGGACCGTTCGCCGCGCCGTGTTCTGCAGCCAGTGCTCGAGGTACTCGGCCAGATTGAGTTTGCAGAGTTCCCCAAGCGTGCCGTCGAGTTTCTGTCCCTGCAGCCGAGTCAGTTTCTGCTGGACGGCCTGGCGGGTCGGGCCATAGACCACCCGCCGCCGTCGTTTGCCCTGGCCGTCGTAGCCGATCGTGATGACCCCCTGCCAGATATTGCGATCCTTACGGAACGAGATCGATCCGCCGCCGCGTGCGCGTCGCTTTGCCATTGGGATTCCCCTGGTTCGTGTGCGGTGATTGCGGCCGCCCTTGCGGTCGCGTCCCGTCACACACTGAGCCTCAAGGTCTGCCGTCAATCAAGGCATGTTGAGGGCCGTCAGGCGACGGAACGTCGGCTGACCGTCGATTCGCGGACGAGCCGTTCGAGTTCATCGACGGGGATACGCCGGGCGCGGCCGATCTTCACGTAAGCGAGATCGCCGCGTTCCATCAGGTTGTAGACCGTGCTGCGGGAAAGCGCCAGCCGGCGAGCGGCCTCGGTCACCGTTAGCAGATTCATCACGGGACTCCCCACAAAGATGATTGGCCGATCGCTCGATGTGGGTCGAACCTGAAGTGCCCGCCACCGAACGGGGAAGAACTCCCCCTATTCTTGACCTACCGCGTTTGCGCGCAGCGCGTCGGCGGTTCCGGCCGTTTTTTTGTTCGAAAATGAAAAATCGCATGTTTTCATTTGATCTATATGTTCAGTAGTGATAATATGCCCGCACTTCGGCTTGCATACCGTGGCGAAAGGAGAAGGAACATGACCACAGGTACCACGAAACGGGGACGTCCCCCAGTGAAAGGCGTCACTCAGAAGCAGCGGAAAACGCTGCGGGCCGTGCGGGATTTCATGGCCCAGCGGGGGCAGCCCCCGACGATCAACGAACTGGCGGACCTACTGGGAGTGACCGGTGCGACCGCCTTCGCATCGGTGAATCAACTGGTTCGGAAAGGCATTCTTCGCCGGGAGCCGAACAAGCGGCGGGGCATTTCGATCGCACGGGAACTCAGAGACGAGGTCGCCGAACGCGTCGCCGTGCCGATCCTGGGAGAGGTTTCCGCCGGACCGCTGAGCTTCGCCGAGGAAAACGTGACCGGCGAGGTCTGCGTGGATGGCTATCTCGTCCGCGGCGGCCGGTACTTCGGTCTGCGGGTCACCGGCGACAGCATGATCGGAGCCGGCATCCGCGACGGGGACACGGTCGTCGTCCGTCAGCAACCGCTGGCGGAAAACGGGGATATCGTCGTCGCCTGCGTCGACGACGAGGCGACGGTCAAGCGCCTCGCGTATTCCCCTGAACGGATCGAGCTGCGGCCGGAAAACGACCGGTATTCCCCGATCGAAATCGGACCGGAGCAGATGAACGACTTCCGCATCGTGGGGCGGGTCGTCGCGCATCTGCGACGGCAGGCAAAGTAATCACTCCACCTCGTCCGGCTGGGCCGGCCGCTCGCCAACCGCTGCAGGAGTTGGCCAACAAGACGATCTCATGAGCGATTTCGACAGCCGCTGGCAGCACATTGGCCGCCTTCGTGAAGTCTATTTGCTGAAGGTGGAACAGCCACCCCCGTCGATCGGCGTTCCCTGACCGCATCGCTCCGCTGCCGAATCCCGAATCGACGCTTTCCGAACTCTGCTTTCTTTCCCATGCCCGGTAACTGCGCTCGACGTACGCGCAGGCTCTTGCGACGAAGGACATCGCCATGACAGCGACTGAGACGACCGCCATTGTGAACCCGCTGAGAACCGCCCGCCAGGAACTGACATCGCTGAACCGGACCGTGACGCACGTGATCAGCCTCGCCAGCGACGGCGACTTGCTCACCGACATCCCGCACAGCCAACACACCAGACGTCCCCCCTGGTCCTGGGGGCATCGCCGCGACGCGTTCTTCTGGGACGCCTGGGACCGCAGCATCCGCGGCGAAGACGACATGCACCGGTTCTTCGAGATCGCGGAGCGGATCGGCGGGCTTCTCGCAGGTCTCGAAGAGACGGACGCCGCGGGGTTGCTCCCCGGCTCGGTGCCGGAAGTCAACGGCTCCTACAGCAACCTGTTCCTGCCGGACTACTGGCTGTTCATCGTGCACCACCTTGGCATGACCGGCCAACTCCCTTACGAGCGCCGCGATAAATGGTCGCATGGACAATGCTTCAACGACGACCCGTTCGCCGTCGTAAGCCGTCTGCCGGTCAACGTCGTTCAGGCTTCGATCGACGCGCTGACCGTGCTGATCGATGCCGCGGTCCCTTTCGAGTGGAGTCCCGGCGACTACCAATTCTCGTCGCTCGCGGGCGTAGACAGCGATTCGAATCCAATCGCCCCGTTGCGGCTGGAAACCGCGTGCAAATCGGCCGGCAATAACGGGCGGCGTCTTCGCAAGCGGGCGGAGCGGGCGACAAACATCGAGGCGTTGACGAACGAGATGCGTCACCACATCCGCGACGCGCGGGACCACGCTCAATCGGCCGTCGATCACGGAAAGACCCTGGAACTGCTGCCTCGCCCGTCACGGCGTGAACTGGGAGAACGCGTCGGCCTCACCGAAACCGGAGTCAGCCGCTGCTTCAACGACCCGGCCGCGAAAGAGTTGAATCTGCTGTGGCAGATCGCGGACGACCTCGATGCCGTCCTGAAGTACGTGCGGCAGTGAGCGACTTTCACTTGCACTTTCACTTTCACTTGCACTTTCACTTTCACTTGCACTTTCACTTGCAGTTTCACTTGCAAATCGGCTTGCACTTTCACTTCGGCCGTTTTCGTGAAAGTGAAAGCCGATCTTTTTCGTGTTCCAACTTCTTCGCGTGTCGGACCTTGGAGATTCTGTCCCTCCGCAAATTCGGCATTTCGTGAAAGTTCCCCGGCGGGTGCACGCGGTGCGACGGGCACCGCAGATCAAAGCACCCGACCGAGGGAACCTACGAATGTCACCGCACACGACAGACAATGCCGTCTCCGTCCGCCACGGGATCGACATCGACCGCGAGCTGAAGAAAGGCTTCGCCGTCCGGTTCATCCGCCACAAGGTGAAGCAACTGATTCACCGAGCGGGATTCACGGAAACGGACCGCTACGACCTCGAGCAGGAGATGAAGCTGCGGGTCTGGCTGCGCTTTCCGAAGTTCGACCCGGCGAAGGCCACGTGGCAGGCGTTTGTCACCACGATCGTCGAGCGGCACGTGGCGACGATTCTGCAGAAGGCCCGCCGCCTCAAGCGGAGGGAGGGGGAACCCCCGGTTTCGCTGAGCGAACTCGAAGAGGACTTTGACAACGAACTCGTCGAGCTCAGCGAAACGATCGGACCCCAGCACCGGGAAAACGTCACCGGTCGCTGGGTCGACGGATTCGAAAACCAGGTCGATCTGAACATCTCCGTCGAGGAACTGCTGGCGCGAATGCCGGCACGACTTCGTCGCCTGTGCGAACTGCTCAAGACCTACAACGTCGAAGAATGCGCTCGCCGTCTCCGCGTCCATCGCTGCACGGTCTTCAAGATGCTCGGTCAGGTCCGGCAGACTTTCATTTACGCCGGATTCGAAAATTTTCTTCCTTACGGGGCAGCGCGCGACGGAGAAACGCGGTAGGTCAAGAATAGAGGGCATGAAAAACTGCAATCGATTTTGACCGCGAATGAGGTCGGCTGGATGCGCTCACAGGTGCCGTGGAAACCATCACGAACGGCGGATTCCCTGCTCTCAGATCTCGACTTTCTGATCCGGGAACCGGCCGACGAATACCACGCCAGCGCCACGGATTTTCTGTCGAGCCACCATCTGGCCGATTTCCGTAAATCGCCGCTGCTGTACCACCGCAAACGGTGCGGTCTCGTACCCAGCGACGATCGTCCCGCTTACCTAATCGGCCGCGCCGGGCACACGCTGATTCTCGAAGGCCGGCAGCGATTCGACGCCGAATACGCCGTGGGCGGTCCCATCAATCCGAAGACCGGGACCGTCTACGGGGCCAATACGAAAGCCTTCGCCGCCTGGGCCGAAGCTCGGGGCAAGCCGGTGCTGACGCGCGAGCAGTTCGACCTGCTGTTGCGGATGCATCTGGGCGTCTCGCGAAACCAGCATGCCGTCGACCTGCTCTCCGTCGGCGTGGCCGAAGGAGTCGTCCGCGCCCGCTACTGCGACACGGACTGCCAGATCCGGATCGACTGGCTGAACCCCGAGCGTGGCGTCGTCGACCTGAAGACCTGTGACGACCTGACGTGGTTCGAAGCCGACGCAAAGCGATACAGCTACGTCCATCAGACGGCGTTCTACCGCGCCGTCCTCGCGGAGGTTGTCGGTCAAAGGCTGCCGGTGCACCTGATCGGTGTGGAGAAGAAGGAACCGTTCCGCTGCGGGGTGTGGCGGGTCTCCGACGAAGTCCTGGGTATGGCCCAGCGCGAAAACGAACAGGCCATCGAGCGGCTCAAGCGGTGTGAGGCCGCTAACGACTGGCCGACCGGCTACGAGGACATCCGCGTCTTCGACGCGTTCTGATCCGCGCGTTCTCCGCTTCTTTCACTCTCTCGAAAGGCACGCTATGCAGTTGCTGCAGCAGGTTCAGAGCGGCCGCCGGCAGGCGCCGCGCCGCGTGATGCTCTACGGAACGCACGGCATCGGCAAGTCGACGTTCGGAGCGATGGCCCCGCGGCCGATCTTCATTCAGACCGAAGACGGCCTCGGCGAAATCGACTGCGACCGGTTTCCCCTGACGCAGTCGTTCGAGCAGGCCGTACAGGCCTTGGCGGAACTCTACACCGCCGAGCATGACTACCGGACGGTGGTCGTCGACTCGCTGGACTGGCTGGAACGGCTGATCCACGCCGAAATCTGCCGCAAGCGCGGCGTGGGGAACATCGAGGACATCGGCTATTCGAAGGGCTACACGTACGCGCTGACGGAGTGGCGCGAAGTGCTCGACGGCCTGGACGCGCTGCGGAATGACCGCGGCATGACGGTGGTGCTGCTGGCGCATGCCCGCATCGAACGATTCGAGAACCCCGAAACCGAAACCTACGACCGTTACGTTCCGCGGATGCACAAGCTCGCCTCGGCCCTGATCCAGGAATGGAGTGACGAGGTGCTCTTCGCGACGTACCGCGTGCACACCAAGCTGCACGATGAAGGATTCGGCAAGAAGAAGGCCAAGGGGATCGGGACGGGCGAACGGATCATCCGCACGACCGAGCGCCCCGCGCACATGGCGAAGAACCGTCTGAACCTGCCGGACGAAATCCCCCTGGACTGGAACGAATACGCCCAGTTCATCAACGCCAACACGCCGCGGGCCGACGCGCTCCCGGGGCCGGAATCCGCCCCGACCTCCTGAAGTGCGGCCGTCGTCCCGCGCCGCTTCCGCGTGGACCGCCGCCCACCAGTCGCTCTGAGGTGCCCGACGGGAGCCTCGCCCGCGGTTTTCAAACCAATCCCTTTCCGACCTCTGACCAGGAGACCGAACGATGGCCAATCTGCAGGGTTTCGATGCCAACACCGTGGAACCGACGACCGACTTCGAGCCGATTCCGGCCGGCAAGTATCTCGTGATCATCACTGAGTCGGAGTTCAAGCCGACAAAGAACGGGAACGGCCAATACCTGCAACTGACGTTCGAAATCCTCGACGGCCCGCACAAGGGACGGCATCTCTGGGCGCGGTTGAACCTCGACAACCCGAACCAGACGGCCGTGAAGATCGCCCGCGCGGAACTCTCGGCCGTCTGCCGCGCGGTCGGCGTGATGGCCCCGAAGGACAGCGTCGAGCTGCACAACCTGCCGCTGGTGATCACCGTCCGCTGCAAGAAGCGCAACGATACCGGCGAGATTCAGAACGAGGTCAAGGGCTACGCGAAGAAGGACGCAGCCGCCGGCCAGCCGCAGCAGGCGGCCGGCAACGTCCCCCCCTGGAGACGGTGATGATCGAGCTGGAGCTCCCCTATCCGCCGTCCGTCAACCGCTACTACCGCAACGTCGGAGCGCGGACGCTGATCAGCCGCGAGGGACGCGCCTATCGACAGCGCGTCGAGGCGTTGCTGGCGGAACGGCGGATTCGGCTCACGGAGGGGCCGCTCGCCGTCCTGGTCGATCTGTTTCCCCCGGACCGTCGCAGAAGAGATGTTGATAACGCAATGAAAGCCTTGCTTGATTCACTTGAGCATGCCGGCGCGTACCGGGACGACTCGCAGATCGTGCATCTCGAAATCGATAAGCGGGACATCACGGACGGCGGGCAGGCCGTCGTCCGTATCAGCCCAATCGACGAGTTCCTACGGAATCGCGACAAGACCGCCGGCACGCACGTCATTGTCTGCTGTGCGGGTTGCGGCCGGGACATGTTCGTCCGCGCCGGCTACGTCGGAGACGCCTTCTGCCGCCGCTGCATTCGTCACGGCGAAACGCACGCCTTCCCCGAGCACTTGGACCGGGAACCGCTCGGTGAGCCGATGTGGTTCGGCGGCCACTTGAAGCACGACCTCGAATTCGGCCACGACGATCTTGAGGACGAATGATCGAACTGCGCCCCTACCAGAACGAGGCCGTGCAGGCGGTCTACCGTCACCTGCGGGACCGCGACGACAATCCCGTCGTCGTGTTGCCAACCGGGTCGGGTAAAACGCCTGTGCTAGCCACGATCTGCCGTGACGCCGTGCAGCAGTGGAACGGCCGCGTGCTGATTCTGGCGCACGTGAAGGAACTACTCGAGCAGGCGGCCGACAAACTGCGGCTGGTCTGCCCCGACGTCAAGTTCGGCATCTACTCGGCCGGGTTGAAGCGGAAGGACACCGACGCTCCCGTCACGATCGCCGGCATCCAGTCGATCTACAAGCGGGCCTGCGAGTTCGATCCGTTCGATCTGGTGATCGTCGATGAAGCCCACATGATTCCCCCCGCCGGCGAGGGGATGTACCGGCAGTTCCTCGCCGACGCGCAGGTCGTCAATCCCCACTTGCGGGTCATCGGTCTGACGGCGACGCCGTACCGCATGGCGAGCGGCATGATCTGCGACCCGGACCACTTCCTGAATACCGTCTGCTACGAAATCGGTGTGCGGGAACTGATCCGCGACGGCTACCTCTGCCCGCTGGTCACGAAGAACGGTGCACAAGTCGTCGACACACGGAATCTGCACGTGCGCGGCGGGGAATTCATCGCCGGCGAGGTCGAAGATCTGATGGACACCGACCGGTTGGTTCAGTCGGCCTGCAAGGAGATCGTCGAACTGACGCGGGACCGCAACGCCGTGCTGATCTTCGCGGCCGGGATCAAACACGGCTGGCACATCACCGAAGTGCTGGAATCCCAGCACGGCGTCGAATGCGGCTTCGTCTGCGGCAGTACGGCCGACGATCGCCGCGACGAATACTTGGCCCGCTTTCGTGGCGACCAGGCCGATGGACTCTTCGAACGCAAGCCGCTGAAGTACCTCTGCAACGTCAACGTGCTGACGACGGGGTTCGATGCGCCGAACATCGACTGCGTCGTCATGCTGCGACCGACGCTCTCACCCGGTCTGTATTACCAGATGGTGGGTCGCGGCTTCCGACTGCATCCCGGCAAGCAGAACTGTCTTGTGCTGGATTATGGCGGCAACGTGATGCGGCACGGTCCAGTCGATCAGATTCGGATCACGGAGCGGTCCGGAAGTGGTGGAGGCGGCGATGCGCCGGCAAAGGAGTGTCCGAACTGCCGTTCCGTGATTTCCGCCGGGTATGCGGTCTGCCCGGACTGCGGTCACGAGTTCCCGCCGCCGGAGTCCTCGAAACACGACGGCCAGGCGTCGAACGCCGGCATTTTGAGCGGCCAGTTCGTCGACACCGAATATGACGTCCTGGACGTCACCTACAGCGTGCATGTGAAGCGGAACGCCTCGGACGACGCCCCGCGGTCGATGCGCGTGGACTACCGCGTTGCGCTGGATCAGTGGATCAGCGAATGGGTCTGTTTCGAGCACACCGGCTACCCGCGCCGGAAGGCCGAGCAATGGTGGACAGTGCGTTCGCCGGACCCAATCCCAGACACGGCCGACGAAGCGGTGACCATTGCGGACGCCGGCGGCGTGGCCCGCTCAGAGAAGATCACCGTCCGTAGCGTTGCCGGCGACCCGTTCGAGCGCGTCGTCGGCTACGAGCTGGGCCTGATCCCTGAAGCCGTCGGCGCGGAGGCGTTCGACAGCATGGACGACGTTCCATTTTAGGCAGCATGCAGAATCCGCGACTAGGAACCATAACGATCTGCGAGGGTGTAGCCTTTCCCTCACTGAATGCCGTTGCGCGACATTATGGGATCAACCGATGCACAATCCGAAAGCGACTCGACCGGGGCATGACGATCGAGGAAGCCGTGCGAACACCGGTGCGAAAGCAGAGGCGATCTCGAAGAGCCTCCGATGGACGGCGGTTGTGTGTGAACTGCCGGCGACCGATCGACGTCACGGGTAACAAATGGGGGCACTGCATTCCTTGCACACGTCGGTACCAAGTCGAGCACAAACATCGCGTACCTCGAGGCACATACGTGGCATTGTGGGAACGGCAACGTGGAAAGTGCCGGTGCTGCGGGCAGAGCCTCCGCAATCTAACGCAACGCGCTCCCCACATCGACCACTGCCACGAAACCGGTGTTATTCGCGGACTTCTGTGCCATTACTGCAACACAGCATTGGGAATGGTTCGTGAGTCCCGCGAAAATGCCTTGGCACTTGCTGAATACATCCGGACCTGTTGTGAACCAGTGAAGTCGCAGGCATGAGCCGAGTTCTTGTGATACCAGACACTCACTGTCCCGGCATGCGGCGTGGATACGTCGGTTTTCTCAAGTCAGTCGCTGACAGTTGGGGAATCAATCGCGTTGTCCACATCGGCGACCTCGTAGACCTTGCAGCCATTTCGTTTCACGAAAAGCACGCAGGGCTCAGGAACGCCATCGATGAAATCCGTGCCGCGCGCAGGCAGGTCGCCCAATTGAGTTCAGCCTTTCCCAAAGCCGACTGGCTGATCGGTAACCACGATGCGCTAACGGAGCGACAGGCTCGAACTGTGGGGATTCCGGAATGCATGCTGCGCGACTATCGCGACATGTGGGAGGTCGATTGGACGGTCCATTCCCGCTTCTCAAAGCTGATCATTGATGGCGTCCTATATTCGCACGGCGACAGCGGACGCGGCGGGCAGGACGCGGCGTTCCGCCAGGCGAAGGACAACTTCCGATCCACCGTCATCGGGCATTTCCACGCGCAGGCCGGCGCGAAGTGGTGGGCGAATCCCGAGTTCCGCGTATTCGGCCTGTCGGTCGGCTGCGGGATCGACGCCGGCCGGCTGCAGTTTGAATACGGCCGCAAACTCGCCGCCAGGCCGGTCCTCGGTTGCGGCGTCGTCGTCGACGGCCGCAAGGCGTACTTCGAACCGTGGCTGCTTCGCAGCCGTTGATTCCGTTCTGTATTCACGGGGAGCCCATGCAGGAGAGCCGAGACGAAACGACGCACATCGAACCGACGCCGTGCATCGAATGCGACCGGGAGAATCGCGAACCAGCACATTGCCACGACTGCCAGTGCTGTCGCGTCTGCTGCCGTTGCAAGGCGGGGGAGGGCTGATGGCGACCGTCATCCGACCGCCCGTGAAATGGCACGGCGGCAAGTTCTACCTGGCGGGCCGCATCATCGCTCGCTTCCCGCCGCATCGCATTTACCTCGAGCCCTTCGGCGGCGCGGGGTCGGTGTTGTTGAATAAGCCGCCGTGCGAGGTCGAGGCGTACAACGATCTCGACCTGCGGATCACGCGGCTGTTCCGCGTTCTGCGGAATGACGGCGACTTGTTCCGCGAACAACTGCGGCTCGTTCCCTATTCACAAGTCGAATTCAACGGCGCGGCGACGTACCCGCCGGATGCCGGCGACGTCGAGAAGGCGGTTTGCGATTTCATTCGCTGGCGGCAATCGTTTGGCGGACAGGGGCGTTCGTGGAACTGCACGACGACCCGCGCCCGGGGCGGGATGGCCGGCGACGTCAACGCCTGGTGGACGGCGATCGAGGGTCTGCCGCAGATCATCGATCGGTTGCGGCGGGTTCAGATTCTCTGCCAGCCGGCGATTCAGGCGATTCGTCGGTTCGATCATCCCGACGCACTGATCTACTGCGATCCCCCCTACGTGCACAGCACGCGGTCGAAGGGGGCGACCGACGTGTACGGTGTGGAAATGACCGACGACGACCACCGCGAGCTGGCGGTTGTTCTGCGCGAATGCCAGTCGCGCGTCGTCCTCAGCGGTTATCGCTGCAACCTGTATGACGAACTCTACGGCGAGTGGAACCGCGTTGAGTTCGACATGGCGAATCACGCCGCGGGCGGCAAACGCAAGGCGCGGCAGACGGAATGTTTGTGGCTGAACTTCTGAATGCCCAGTAACGCCGATTCTTACACGGAATCTGGGGCACGGAGGAGCTTCGCTTTCCAGATATCGGGTTGGCCTGCAAGTTGCAACGTTGCGTGCACGTCTTGCCAATCACCGAGCAAACTGAATCTTTGCTCCGATGCTTGCTTCCACCTCTTCTTCATCGCATTCATCACATAATCACGAGCGAATGGAACACCAAAATACGCCACGGGTGGTCGCCTCCATGTTCGATCCAGTGCATGCCCATCCGGACCTGCACACCACGCGTGCAGAACGTGCCAAATGCTTCCCGGTCGGCGCAGAGCATAACCCTCGACGTAGGCGAGACGATGACAGCGCCCATGCTTACGGACCATCCGAAACGAATTTGCGAAGCATAGTTGTGGCTGGCCGTGGCGAAACGGCTTTGGCAACCGCCGGGGCGTAAAGAACATGCCGTGTGCGAGCAAAAACTCTTCAACTTCGGTGCTGATTCCCGCGGTCTGCCTCTCGACAACGAGTGCACGAAGGCCATCCAGCAACTCTCTTTTCGGCTCCGTCATAGCAGCAGACCGCTTCGATGACATGCGAGTGGGTGCCGTCACCTTTGTGGTGATGCGACGAGGCAGAACGAAAATGGCATGGCACTCCGTCGAGAGCGGTATAGACCAAACCGGATTCGGTGAAAACCCCAAGGACCGCAACGGCGCGCGGAAACCGCCGCTTCATCTCATCCCGCCGGCGGCCGAAATCGCCGAGAGCGTTGTCATGGCGCTGGGCGCGGAGAAATACGGCACAGCAAACTGGCGGACCACGAAGATTCGTGCGTCGGTCTACATCGCGGCCGCACGCCGGCATCTGCTGCAGTGGTTCGACGGCGAGGACGACGACCCGGAAAGCGGTATCTCGCACCTGGCCCATGCGCGGGCGTCGCTGGGCATTCTGCTGGACGCGATCGCGACGGGAAACGCCATCGACGACCGTCCGCCGAAAGGCGCTGCGCCGGAATTGATTGCAAAGTACACGAGGGCTGACGAACGCGGGAATGGGTAGCGTTCCAACAATCCGTCAAGCGGCGCGCGAATATATTGCGCGTGGCTGGTCCCCCGTGCCGGTGCCGAAGGACTCCAAGCGCGCCGTGCTGTCGGGCTGGCAGAAGTTGCGCCTGTGTAACGATCAGGTGGAGGCGTACTTCACCAATGACGCGAACATTGGTTTGATTCTTGGTGAGGCCAGCGGTTGTCTGGTCGACGTCGATCTCGACTGCCCCGAAGCCGTTGAACTCGCGGACGACTTCCTGCCATCCACGCCGGCAGTCACGGGACGCCCCAGCCGACCCGGCTCGCACCGCTGGTATTACGCCGATGTGCCGAAGACGAAGAAGTACACCGATCCAATCCACGGCAAGATGGTCGTCGAATTGCGTTCGAATGGCGGGCAGACGGTTGTCGGTCCCAGCATCCATCCCGACGGTGAACCCTATGAACGACTCACCGGCGAACCAGCGCGAGTGCCGGGGCCGATGCTCAAGGCCTGTGTCGAAGCGCTGTACGACGCAGTCCTGAAGCAGCGGTATCCCGATGGTGTGCCGGCGAAGCCACGCCCCGTCCTGACGACGCCGGCCCCACCGCGAGAGATCGATCCTGCAAGGGTCGAAGAGCGAGCGATCGCCTACCTGGCAAAAATGGCCCCGGCGATCAGCGGCCAGGGCGGGCACAGCACGACGTATGCCGCGGCTGTCGCCGTCGCGCATGGATTCGCGATCGAACCAGAGCGGGCGCTGCAGATCCTGCTGGAAGAATACAACCCGCGTTGCGAACCGCCGTGGTCGGAGAAGGAACTCGCGCACAAGGTCAGCGACGCGGTCAACAAACCACACGAACGGCCGCGCGGTTGGCTGCGCGATGCCGAACTTCCAGACATCCCGGAACCGAACGACGTCGACATCTCCGGGATCGTCTCGCAGGTCGGCGGCGTCCGTGATTCCCCGACGACGGATCGCATCCGTGACGCCCCGGACGACCCGGGGCCGATTCCCGACGAGCTGCTGCGCGTGCCGGGGTTCGTCTCGGAGGTGATGGACTACTGCATGGCAACGGCCCCGTATCCCAATCAGGCGCTGGCCTTCTGCGGCGCGTTGGCGATGCAGGCGTTTCTCGCTGGCCGGAAGGTCCGGGACCAGGCGGACAACCGGTCGAACATCTACCTGCTCGGCCTGGCGTATTCCGCGGTCGGCAAGGACCACCCGCGAAAGCTCAACGTCCAGATCGCACACCACGTCGGCTTGGCGGGCGCGATCGGTGACACTATGGCGTCCGGGGAAGGGATTCAGGACATCCTGGCGACCAAGCCGTGCATGCTGTTTCAGACGGACGAGTTCGACGCGATCCTGCAGTCGATCAACAAGTCGAAGGACGCCCGGTACGAATTCCTGACGCGCACGCTGCTGACGATGTACTCGTCGTCCAACAGCGTCTTTCCGATGCGCCCGAAGGCGAAGACCGGGCCGAACAGCGAGCCGCCGGAACCGATCGATCAACCCTGCCTGGTGATCTTCGGGACGGCCATCCCCAATCACTATTACGGTGCGCTGTCGGAGCGGCTGCTGACGAATGGGTTTTTCGCCAGGACGATGGTCGTCGAAAGCGGGAGGCGGAGCGAGGGGCAGGAACCGAGCCTGATCGATCCGCCGGAACGGATTCTCGAAACTGCCCGCTGGTGGGCCGACCTGCAGCCCGGCCACGGCAACCTGGAAAAATGGCATCCAGTCCCCGAGGTCGTGCACTACACGCCCGAAGCGCAGGAATTGCTGACGAGCGCCCGCAAGGCGGCGGGCATCGAGTATTCGCAGGCGGAAGAGCGGGGCGACCCGGTCGGGACGACGGTCTGGGGACGGGTCAACGAGCAGACGCGCAAGCTGGCGCTGCTGTATGCGGTCAGCAGGAATTACCGGTCGCCCTCGATCGATGGCGAAGCCGTCACGTGGGCCGACCGGTTCATGACGCACCAGACCCGCCGCATGCTGTTCATGGCAGCCAGCCACGCAGCGGACAACCCGTTCCACGCCGAGTGCCTGAAGTTTCTGCAGAAGCTGCGTGAAGCGCCGGACCGGTCGTTGCCGCGCAGCGTCGCGCTGAAGCGGATGAAGATGGACGCTCAGTCGTTTCAGAAACTGATCCAGACGCTCGAACAGCAAGGGGACATCGAGCCGATCACCGTCAAGACGTCAGGCCGGACGGGCATCGCCTATCGGCTGGCAGAGGCGGGGTGAAAGAAGGGTGAAACAAGGGGAAAGAAGTGCCCGTTTGGGGGTGAAAGAAGGTGAAACAAGGTGAAAGAAGTTTGAGGAGAATACCCTAGAAAACAAGGACTTTCTACTTCTTTCCCTTCTTTCACCCCCCCTCTCACATTTCTGGTTTTTTGGCGTCTGCGGGCATGTGGGCCGGGGGTGAAAGAAGTCCGGGGAAAGAAGGTGAAAGAAGTCGAATCACGTGGGTCGCACGCCGGGTGCGACGGAAACCGTTTCCCGTTTCCAGGAGCATCGCATGCAGAAGTGCTGTCGTGAGTGCCGCTACTTCGTGTCGCACGAGGCGGTCGAGATTCGGATGCAGGGCATCAACCTCGGTGGTGAATGTCGCTGCGAGCCGCCGAACTCGCATCATCAACCGTTCGCGCTGGGCACGTTCCCCGTCGTGCTCGAAAGCGACTGGTGCCGGCGCTTCAAGCCGCGCGTCGATCTGCACCGCGAGGCGGCCGCGGCCGCATTGGACTTACGTCGATCCGATTCGATGGTTCCTTCTGTGGCGTAAGGACTTACGCCCCCCGCGGGAACCGTCGCAATGTAAAGCAGAGTTTGGGCAGGGTGTCCGGAATTCCGTAACTCAGGAGTGCGCATGAAGATCGAACTGTGGAAGATCGCCGACGTGAAGCCGTATGAGAACAACCCGCGACAGAACGACGCGGCTGTGGAATCCGTGGCCCGCTCCATTAAGGAGTTCGGGTTTCGGCAGCCGATCGTCGTGGACGAGGACGGCGTGATCATCGTGGGGCACACGCGGTACAAGGCCGCGCTGCAACTCGGGCTGGAGAAAGTTCCGGTCCACGTCGCGAAGGGACTCTCGCCGGCGCAAGTGAAGGCCTACCGCTTGGCCGACAACAAGACCGCCGAGATCGCCGAGTGGAACTATGACCTGCTGCCGATCGAACTTTCGCAGTTGAAGGACCTCGACTACGACCTCGGCCTGATCGGGTTCGACACGGACGAACTGGCAAAGATGCTCGATCCCGGTGTGCAGGAAGGGGTGACCGATCCGGACGACGTTCCCGAACCGCCGGATGAAGCCGTTACGCAACCGGGGGACCTCTGGATTCTCGGCAACCACCGGTTGCTGTGCGGCGATTCGTCGAACCCCGAACACGTGGACCTGCTGCTGGACGGCGCGGTCATCCACCTGGCCAACACCGATCCGCCGTACAACGTGAAGGTCGAACCCCGCAGCAACAACGCCATCGCCGCGGGCCTGTCGTCGTTCCAGGGAACCACGCACCATCAGAAGCTCGACGTCGAACGCCATCCCGAAAAGGCGAAACCGACGCAGAAGAAGATGCGGGCGAAAGACCGGCCGTTGGCGAATGACTTCGTCACGGACGAGGAATTCGACCGGCTGCTGGATGCCTGGTTCGGCAACATCTCCCGCGTGCTGGAGCCGGGACGCGGGTTCTACATCTGGGGCGGCTATGCGAACTGCGGGAACTACCCGCCGTTCCTCAAGAAGCATCACCTGTATTTCTCGCAGGCGATCATCTGGGTCAAAGAGCATCCCGTGTTGACCCGCAAGGATTTCATGGGCAATCACGAATGGTGTTTCTACGGCTGGAAGGAAGGCGCTGCGCACCAGTTCCTCGGGCCGAACAACGCGACCGACGTCTGGTCGGTGAAGAAAGTCAATCCGCAGAACATGGTGCATCTCACCGAGAAGCCGGTCGAACTGGCGGTCCGCGCGATTCAGTATTCCTCGCGCGCCGGCGAGAACGTGCTGGACCTGTTCGGCGGGAGCGGCTCGACGCTCATCGGCTGCGAACAGACGGACCGTAACGCCTTCCTGATGGAACTCGACCCGCTGTATTGCGACGTCATCGTCCAGCGGTGGGAACAGTTCACGGGGAAGAAGGCCGAGCGTCAGCCGGCCGTGGAAGAACCGGTTCTGTTGCCGGTGGGTTGATGTGCCGCCGTTCAACGGCGTGGCGTGTCACCTGGATCGCCCTTCAACCCATCGGCCTCCAGATGCTCAAAGTCCGGGTAGTCCGTGATCGGGGCCACGATGTCGTCGCCGTACCAGTCCTTGAACCGGCCGACGAATCCGGCCAGGTGCCGGTTCCAGCGTCCGACGGTTTCGGCCAGTGCGACGACGTTGCGGTGCTCCCAGAAGCCCCCTTCATCGGAGACCTCCGCCAGCAGGTTCAGTTCCCGGGCGCGGTCGAGCAGCTTGACGAGGGTGAGATGACACCGCAGGAAGTTCTCGACGCCGCCGTCTTCGGGATTAGAGGCGTACTGCGTCTTGCAGAACGAACGCCAGTTCCAGCCGTCCAGGTTGGAGGGGACCGACCGGCCCTCCACTTCGACGGCCGGCGGATATCGGCACAACCCGAAGTTCGCCGCCTCGCAGCCGGGGCCGGGGGAGGTGGAAAAGGCAATGACGTGCAGGGGGTCCACCTGGCGGAACCCGCCCTCATGTTCGAACCAGCGCGTTGCCTGCACCAGGAGCCAACGGCGGCCTTCGCTGATTTCCATGCCGTTCCAGTCGAGATCGTCGCCCGACACGTCGACGATGTCCCTCACCTCGTCGAACGGCAGATCGCGGGCCGCCTGCTGCAGTTGTTCGACACGCCGCCGCGCGTCGCGCGGGTTTCGTGAATCCGAATGCAGGGAGTAGTGAATCGTCAATCCCATGAATGCTTCCTCGCCAACGAACAACACCAATCGACGTTCGCCCTCCAGTCAGCGCGATGGCGGCGCGGACGTCAAGCCAGCGGCCGGCAATGACGGCGTCCGCGAACCGGTGGTCCCCGTCGTGTATCTCGCCGGACCGTATTCACATCCGGACCCCGTCGTCCGGAAAGCGCGGTTTCATGCCGCCTGCTGCGCCGCGGCGCGGTTAATGAGGGCCGGGCACGTCGTATTCTCACCGATAGCCCACTCGCATCCGATCGCCCGGTTCGGCCTGCCGACCGATTGGGCGTACTGGGAACGGCAGGACCGCGAGCACCTGGCGCGTTGCGACGAGGTCGTCGTCCTGCTTCTGGACGGCTGGCAGGAAAGCCGGGGCGTACAGGCGGAGATTCGGCTCGCCGAAACGCTGGGGAAACCGGTCCGCTATCTGATCCCGGACGGCGGCGACGTTCCGCCCACGTTGGCCCGTGTCGCGAGGGAGGCGGGGGTTTGAACCATCGGGCGTCCAACGGCAAAACGCCCCGACGTGGGCCAACGTGGGGCGTCGTGGCGCGGAACGGGGCGTCCTCGGCGTTACGGTTCCGTGCTGGCCGCTTCGCGGGGGACCATTTCGTGGTGCCAGTTCATGAGTTCGATTTCGTCGGCGGTCGCCGGGCGGACCGTGTGAATCTCGATCGGGACGTCCCGGCCGAGCCGTTCGCGGACGCCGGCGTACAGGTCGTAGAGACCGGGGACGGCGTCGCGCCGGGCGGTCTCTTCATCGGGCGCGTCCACCAGAACGTAGCAGGCGCGGGTTGCAACGTACCAAGTCGTCATCGGTCGTCCTTTCGTCGTTCAGTCGTTCACGGGGATGGTCATGATGCGGAACGAACCGTCCGGCATCTCGTGGTCCACCAGCAGGTAGAACTCGACGCCCTCCGTTTCGATGCGTTCGAGTTCGTCCTCGTCGACGACCAGGTACTTCCCGTCGCAGCAGATCGCGCGGCCGAAGCCGCTGGCATCGATATGCTGCAGCGCTTCGCCGGCGTACTGAAACTCGATCGCCCGGAATTCGATGGTCTTCATGTCGGTCTCCTTGGGTCAGACGGCTTCGGTCAGAATCGATTCCACGTCCGCATTCAAATCGGCGGTGACGGCTTCGACCGTCATCCCGCAGGCCTTGGCCAGCCGCCGCACGCGGCGGTGCCAGCGCCAGGCCCGGCCGGAGTCGGTAAAACCGGCGGCCTTCCAATCCGCCAATTCGCGGGCCAATGTTTCGCGTTCGTCGCCAGCGTCGTAGGTCTTCATCGTCGTTCCCCTGGTTTTCGGTTGTCGGTTCCCCATTCGGGACGACCATCAGTTACCTCGACCGGCGGACGACATCCAGCGAGTTCGCGTGGAAATCCACATCGATTTCTGAACTCGATGATTCGGCGGATGGCGGCCGTGATTGCCGCCGTGCGGAACGGTCGCCGGCGACGTAGAACCTGGACATGGCCTTCTCCTCAATTCGGCGGATTGTGTTTCATCATCCAATCGACACCAATTCGCAGCGGAAACACTCCACCTGGTCCACATCGATTGCGTCGTGGACCATGTCCATCGCCGTGTCGTAATCGTCGGTTTCGCAAACGTAGATCGCGGTCAGCCTGTCGCCGACCAGATGTCGCCTCGACGCGGAATGGATCGCGAACACGTTTGCGTCTTTCAGATCCTCTGGTTTCCCCCGAAAGGTCACGGTAATAGTGGTCGTCATCTCTTGTCGCCTTTCGATCGTTCTGTTGGGTTTCGCGGCCCGGCACCGCGCCGGCCGTCGACACCACATGAGCCACAAAGCGGGCGAAACATCAAGCGATGTTCGGCAAGATTCTCGGTACCACGAGAAAACGCCCACACGCGGCGAACGTGGGGCGTCGTTGGCGCGTCCGGCGTCAGTCGTCGTCGCGGACGGTAATGGGACAGTCGGTCGGCGTGGCCAGTTCCGGCGGCACCTGCCACGTGTGATCGAAGTACGGATTGCCGACCACGTAGTGGCCGGCCGGCGTCAAGCCGATCAGGACGCCGACGACCTCCGAGCCGTCGTCGTCCACGAATGCGACGTTCTGGAATCCGATGTCTTGTTCCGTGAGATTGGCCATTGCGTGTTCTCCAAGTCCAAGTTGAAAATCTTCCGGTCCCGTCGGGGACGACCACCAGTTACCTCGCGTCGCCGCACACATCCAGCGAGTTCGCCTCCGATTCCGCATCGGATTTCGAATTCCATTATGCCGCGGGCGACGAACGAGAAAACGCCCGCACGTGGTCAACGTGGGGCGTCGAAGGGTGGTCGCCCGGCGTCATTCGGATTCGAGTTCCGAGAACAGAATGAATTTCCGCCGTTCCCAGCGCTCGATGCCGTAGGCGGTCTCGACCTCGTATTCGGTCCAACCGCCGGAGTCGGGATCAAAGGCGAAGCCGTTCATCACGATTCCCGGTTCGCCATCGTCTGTGTTGAGCGCCGATTTCCGCAAGGGGAAAACCGGCTGACATTCTTGACCGGCATGATACCGGTTTTCCCGCGGATTGGCGTCGAGCGTGTCGGTCGGTTTCTCGGGTGATGGTGGCGGGGCCGGCCGG
>Ga0268386_10000799_pt1 | contig 20752 bp, 16 predicted proteins | sample RVTome_15_FD_200260 | JGI IMG/M metagenome (GOLD analysis project Ga0268386, IMG submission 200260) | Soil microbial communities from uranium-contaminated site in the Upper Colorado River Basin, Wyoming, United States - RVT150D86... ...
AGGTCGGCGAGCACCGCCGGGGCCAGGCTGCTGCCTCCCATGCCGAGCACGACCACGTGCTCGACTCCCTCGCCCGCGATCTCCCTCGCCAGCCGCTCGAATTCCTCCAGCCGGGCCGCGGTGCGCGCGGGCGCGTCGAGCCACCCGAGGCGGGCCGCGATCCGTTCATGATCGGCCGGGTCGGAGGTCCACAGCGAGGGGTCGGCGGCGTATAGACGCCGGGCGAACCGCATCTCCTCGAGCGCGCCGAGCAGGGACGCGTCGAGGCCCGCGCGCGCCGCCTCCGACAGGACGGTCCGGCCGCCCGGGCCGAGGATATCCAGGCGCTTCGCCGCGAGACCGGCCAGCAGCCGGTCGAACGGGGCGATGAACTTGTCGGCCCCCTCGTTCACGAGCTGCGCCGCCACCGCGACCATGTCGATCCCGGCGCGATCGAGGCCCTCGAACACGCGCACGGCGTCTTCGTATCCTTCCCGGATCGTAGCGGGCGTGATCGGACCACCCGCGGCGACCGCCTCGATCGTCGACTCGGGCATCGTGTTCACCGTCTCGGGGCCGACCAGCGGCTCGACGTAGCGCACGGGGTCATACAGCGGGTTCTTGGTGCTCGTGCTGGCCCACAGCAACCGCTGCGCGCGCGCGCCGGCGGCGGCCAGCTCCTCCCATTCCTCGCCCGCGTAGTGCCGCTCGAACGACCGGTAGGCGAACTTCGCGCTGGCGACGGCGGCGCGTCCGAGCAGCCGGGCGGGGCCGGCGGGAGACGGGTCGGCGTCGATCCGGTGGCCGAGCAGCGAGTCGACCAGCACGTCGATCCGGCTGAGGAAGAAACTCGCCACGCTGGATACCGCGTCGACCGGCCGGCCGTCGTCGTACCGTCGGCGGAGCGCCCGCAGGTGGGCGCGGGCGACCTCGTCGTACGCCGGCACGTCGAACAAGAGCGTCACGTTCACGTTGATGCCGTCGTACAACAGCTCCTCGATCACGGGAACCCCGGCCGGCGTGCCCGGGATCTTGATCATCAGGTTCGGCCGATCGACCGCCTCCCACAGCCGGCGGCCTTCGGCCACCGAGCCCGGCGTGTCGTGAATCAGTCGTGGCGACACCTCGAGCGACACGAAGCCGTCGGCGCCGTCCGATCCGTCGTAAACCGGGCGCAGCACGTCGCACGCCGCGCGGATGTCCGACACGACGAGCGCCTCGTAAATCTCGGGTACGGCGGCCCCGCGACCGACGAGCTCCGCGATCTCCTCGTCGTACGCGTCGCCGGAGGAGATCGCTTTGCGGAAGATCGCGGGGTTCGACGTGACGCCGCGCAGTCCCTCCTCCTCCACCCGGCGGCGCAGCTCGCCGCTCTCGATCATCGCTCGCGACAGGTTGTCCAGCCAGTAGCTCTGGCCGTGCTCCAGCAGTTCGAACAGCGGCTTCATGCCAGGTCCTATCCGTCGGTGGGGGGGGATTCGTTGACTCGAAGGTGAAGGCGCTCGACCGCCTCCAGCTTGTCGAGGCGTCGGCGGTGGCGGTCGGCGCCCGAGAACCGGGCGGCGAGGAAGCGCTCGACGATCTCGCGCGCCAGGGCGATGCCGATGATCCGCTCGCCGAGGCAGAGTACGTTCATGTCGTCGTGTTCGACGCCCTGGTGCGCCGAGTAGGTGTCGTGGCAGACACCAGCCCTGACGCCGGGAATCTTGTTCGCCACGATGCACACGCCGACCGCGCTGCCGCACACCAGGATCCCGCGCTCCGCCTCACCGCGCGCCACCCGGTGGCCGACGGCCGCCGCGTAATCGGGATAGTCGACCGCCTCGGGCCCGAACGTGCCCTCGTCGAGCACCTCGTGCCCGGCCGCCTCGAGCCACGGGACGAGGATCGCCTTGTAGGAATGGCCGGCGTGGTCGGCACCGATCGAGATGCGCATCCGCTCAGCCCGCCAGCAGGCGCAGCGCTTCGCGCTCGACGGCCTCGGCCGTGATCCCGAAGTGCTCGTACAGACGATCCGCGGGGGCGCTGGCGCCGAACGACGACATGCCGACGAACGCGCCTGCCTCGCCGATCCATTCGCTCCAGCCCATTCGGATCCCGGCCTCGACCGCTACCCGCGCCCGCACGTCGGGCGCCAGGACTTCGTTCCGCCACGCCTCGTCCTGGGCGCGGAAGATCTCCCAGCTCGGCAGGCTCACGACCCGCGCGTCGACGCCGGCAGCGCTCAGCCGGTCGCGCGCCGCCACGGCGACCGAGACCTCCGAGCCCGTGCCGACGAGAATCACGTCCGGATGCTCTCCCCGCTCGCGGGCCAGCACGTAGCCGCCGCGCGCCACTCCGGCCGGGTCCGGGCCGCGCTCGAGTACCGGAACGCCCTGCCGGGTGAGCGCGATCAGCGTCGGTCCGTCCGTGCGGCGCACGGCCTCGCGCCACGCCTCCACCGTCTCGTTCGCGTCGGCCGGCCGGATCAACGTCAAGCCGGGGATCGCCCGCAGGGCGGCCAGGTGCTCGATCGGCTGGTGGGTCGGGCCGTCCTCGCCCAGCCCGATCGAGTCGTGGGTCATCACGTAGATCACCGGCTGCCCCATCAGCGCCGCCAGCCGGATCGACGGGCGCGCGTAGTCGGTGAACACGAGAAACGTGGCGACGTAGGGCCGAACGCCACCGTGCAGCGCGAGCCCGTTGGCGGCGCCGCACATCACGTGCTCGCGGACCCCCCAGTAGATGTTCCGGTTCTCGTGCGCCTCCGCGGCGTACGCGCCTGAAAACGGCAGCAGCGTGTCGTTGGAGCCGGCGAGGTCGGCGCTGCCGCCGATCAGCCACGGAACCCGCTGCGCGATCGCCCGGAGCGCCTTGCCCGACGCCTTGCGGGTGGCGATGGATCCGTCGCCCGGGGCGAACCCCGGCAAGTCGGCATCCCAGCCGTCGGGCGCACTCCCGGCGATCGACGCCCGCAGGGTGGCGGCGGCCGCGGGGTGCGCCGCCTCGTAGGCCTCGACCGCCGCGTTCCACTCCGCCTGCCGCCGGCGACCGCGCTCGACCGCCTCCGACATGTGACGTCGGGCCCGCTCCGGCACGAGGAAAGTCTCGTGTTCCGGCCAACCGTACACCCGCTTCGTCCGCTCGACTTCCTCCTCGCCGAGCGGTGCTCCGTGGGCGGCGGCCGTGTCCTGCTTGTTGGGCGAGCCGTAGCCGATGTGCGAGCGCACGACGATGAGCGACGGCCGATCGGGCTCGCCGCGCGCCCGTTCGAGCGCTTCGGCGAGCGCCGGCAGGTCGTTCGCCGCGTCGCCCAGGTCCTGTACGTGCCAGCGGTAGGCCTCGAACCGGGCCGGAACCTCGTCGGACCACGCGAGGTCCGTGTCGCCGTCGATCGTGATCCGGTTGTCGTCGTACAGGACGATCAGCTTGCCGAGCCCGAGGTGGCCGGCCAGCGAGGCCGCCTCGTGCGAAGCGCCCTCCATCAGGTCGCCGTCGCTGCAGATCACGTAGGTTCGATGGTCGACGATCTCGTGATCCGGGCGATTGTAGACGGCCGCCAGGTGCGCCTCGGCCATCGCCATGCCGACGGCGTTCATCAGCCCCTGCCCGAGCGGGCCGGTCGTCGTCTCGACACCGGGCGTGTGCCCGTACTCCGGGTGTCCGGGCGTCCGGCTGCCGAGCTGCCGGAAATCGCGGATCTCATCAAGAGGCAGGTCGTAGCCGCTCAGGTGGAGGATCGCGTACTGGAGCATCGAGGCGTGGCCGGCCGACAGTACGAACCGGTCGCGGTCGAACCACTCCGGATCTTCGGGGTTGTGTCGCATCTGGCGGCTCAGCAAATACGCGATCGGCGCGAGGGCCATCGGCGTACCCGGATGCCCCGAGTCCGCCGCCTGTACGGCGTCCATCGCCAGGGTACGGATCGTGTGAACGGCGAGTTCTTCGACCGGCATGTCGTCGAGCGCTGCGGTGGCGTGGAGGTCGTCCGTCGGAAGGGAATCGGCCGTCGTGTCGGTGTGCATCGTGCTCCGGTCGATGGATCGGCGAAGGCGCGCACCGCGAGGCGCGCGGGATCGTGCCAAGCATACAACGCTCGACGGAGGGACGCGACCCGCTCTCCCACGCCGTCCGAGTCGTGGGTAGGTTGGGCCTCCCATGACTTCCGAACCCGCTCGCACCGTCGAAACGACCGCCGCCCTGTACGGCATCGATGCGTCCTGGGTGGACGTGGACGGCAATCGGCGGACGGCCGCCGACGAGGTCGTGATCGCCGTCCTTCGGCGCCTTGGCGCCCCGGTCGACGACACGATGGATCTCGCCGACGCCGTTCGCCTCCGGCGGCGCTCGATCTGGGAGCGAGCCTGTCCGCCCGTCCGCGTCGTCCGCGTCGACGAGGCTCCGAGCGTCCCCCTGCGCCTTCCCACCGATCGGGCGCGCGGTCCGCTGCGCTGGAGCCTGGCGCTAGAGGCCGGCCCCCCGGCGGGACGCTCCCCCCGTCAGGGCGGAGACGTCAGGTCGGGCGAGGCTCGGGTCGAGCGGCTCGGCCTGGCCGGTGGGGGGTCGGTGGAAGGACGACGGTTCGAGATCCGCCGGCTCGAGCTGCCGACCGGCCTCGGCCCCGGCTATCACCGGTTGACGATCCGGCATGGCGCGACCGAGCTCCGGTCGCATGTGATCGTGGCGCCGTCCGTCGCGTTCCGGGACGGGGGCCTCGACGGCCGCTGGGGCGTGTTCCATCCGCTGTACGGACTTCGGGACGGGCGCGCCGCCGCCGGCGTCGGCGATTTCCGCACGCTGCGCGAGGCCGCCGCGTGGACGACGGCCCGGGGAGGCGCCGTGTTCGGCACGACTCCGCTCCTCGCCCTGTTCGCCGACGAGCCGATCGATCCGTCGCCCTACGCGCCTGCAAGTCGCCTGTTCTGGGATGACCGATACGTCGAGCTCGAGGCGGCGCCCGGGTACGTCGAGGCACGCGAAGCTGGCGAGCTCGGGGCCCTCGATGCCCTCGACCGCCAGCGTTCCGCCGAGTTCGTACCGTGGCGGGAGCTTTCGCGTGGACGGGACCTCGCCCTCGCCGCCCTCGCCCGACGGTTTTTCGCGCGCGGCGGCGATCGTTCGGCGCCCCTGCTCCGATTCCTTGCCGCCCGGCCCGAGGCTGGCGAGTTCGCGCGCTTCCTCGTCGCCCGCGAGACCTGGGGGCGGGATTGGCGGCACTGGCCCGAGCCGGCGCGGTCGGGCCGCCTGCCGGTCGATCTCCTCGACCGGAACCGCGTGCACCGCCACCTGTTCGGCCAGTGGCTGGCGGCCGAGCAGCTCGACGCGGATGGGCCCGACGCAGCGGCGCTCTACCTGGACGTTCCCCTCGGCTCGCACCCCGACGGGTACGACGTGTGGAGCCGGCGGTCGCAGTTCGCGACCGAGGTGGCGGCCGGGGCGCCCCCCGACGAGTTCTTCCGCGGCGGGCAGAACTGGGGCCTGCCGCCCCTGCACCCCGAGCGGATTCGCGAGGACGGGTTCGCCTACTTCGCCGCCGCCCTGCGCCAGGCGATGCGGCCGTCCGGCCTCGTCCGGCTCGACCACGTGATGCAGCTTCATCGGCTGTTCTGGATTCCCGACGGCGCCGATCCCGCGGACGGGGTCTACGTGCGCTACCCGGCCGACGAGCTGGCGGGTGTCGTGGCCCTCGAGTCGCACCGGGCGAGCTGCGAGGTGACCGGCGAGGATCTCGGCACCGTCCCGGAGGCCGTCCGCGAGCTCATGGACCGGCGCGGCATCCGCCGGACCCACGTGCTCGGCTTCGGGCTCGAGCAGGTGGCGTCCAGCGGGATGGTCGACGCCCCACCGGGCGCCGTGGCGACGACCGGGACGCACGACATGGTGCCGCTCGCCGGGCTGCGGGCGATGATCGATCTCGACGAACGGGAGGCGCTCGGCCTGCTGCCGGTCGACGAGGCGGCCGGGCTCCGCGGTCGCCGGGCGGAAATGTTTTGTCGGCTGGATGAGCGGTTCGGCGTGATGCCCCCCCGGTCGGCGGCTCCGGAACCCGACCCGCTGCTCCGCCCGCTGCTCGGCGGGCTCGGGGCGAGCCGGGCAGGCGTGGTGGTGGTCCCGCTCGACGATCTGTTCGGCGCGCGGGCGCCGCAGAATCTTCCCGGCACGGTCACGGAGCGCCCGAACTGGCGCCGGCGCCTGCCGGCGCCGCTCGATCGCGGGTTGCCCGCCGCGGCCGAACAGGCGCTCGCCACGCTCCACGCCGCGCGCGAGGGAGACGAAGCGTGAGCAATCGACCCGGCATTCCCGAGGGCAGCCTCCCGCTGACCGATCTCGATCTGCATCTGCTCGGCGAGGGGACCCACTATCACCTCTGGGAGCGCCTCGGGGCGCACCCGGCGCCGGGCGGTGGCTGCCGGTTCGCGGTCTGGGCGCCGAACGCCCGCGAGGTCCACGTCGTCGGCGATTTTAACCGCTGGGAGACCGGTGCAGCCCGGCTCGAAAGCCGGGGGGATTCGGGCGTGTGGGAGGGCTTCGTGCCGGGGGCGCTCGCGGGCGAGGCCTACAAGCTTCGTCTCCGGACGGCGGCGGACGAGTGGACCGACCGCGCCGACCCGCTGGCGCGCCGCACCGAGCTGCCGCCGCGGACGGCCTCCGTCGTGCACGCCGGCGCGTACGAGTGGCGCGACGGAGAGTGGATGGCCGAGCGTCGTGGGCGGAACGCGCTCGATGCCCCGATCAGCACCTACGAGCTCCACCCCGGCTCGTGGATCCGGATACCGGAGTACGGCGGGCGCAGCCCGACCTGGCGCGAGCTCGCGCCGCGGCTGGTCGACTATGTGGCGGAGCACGGATTCACGCACGTCGAGCTGATGCCGGTGATGGAGCATCCGTTCTATGGCTCGTGGGGTTACCAGGTGACGGGCTATTTCGCGCCGTCGGCGCGCTACGGTCCGCCGGAGGACCTGAAGTACCTGGTGGACGAGCTGCACCGCGCCGGCGTGGGAGTGATCCTCGACTGGGTGCCGTCGCACTTTCCGGCCGATGAGTTCGCGCTCGCGCGCTTCGACGGCACGCACCTGTACGAGCATGCCGATCCGCGCCGCGGCCTTCATCCCGACTGGGACAGCCTGATCTTCAACTACGGTCGCAACGAAGTGCGGAGCTTCCTGATCAGCAGCGCGCTGTTCTGGCTGACCGAGTTTCACGCTGATGGGCTGCGGGTCGACGCCGTCGCCTCGATGCTCTACCTCGACTACTCGCGCGAGGAGGGTGAATGGATCCCCAACCGGCACGGGGGCCGCGAGAACCTCGAGGCGGTCGACTTCCTGCGCCGGCTGAACGTCGAGGCGTACCGGCGCTGCCCGGACATCCAGATGATCGCCGAGGAGTCGACGGCGTGGCCCGGCGTGACGCGTCCGCCCGGCGCGGGCGGGCTCGGGTTCGGCCTGAAGTGGGACATGGGCTGGATGCACGACATCCTGCTCTACATGTCCCGCGACCCGGTGCACCGTCGGTATCACCACGGAGACCTGACGTTCCGGCAGCTCTACGCGTTCACCGAGAACTTCGTGCTCGCGCTGTCGCACGACGAGGTCGTGCATGGAAAGGGCTCGCTGGCGCGCCGGATGCCGGGTGACGAGCAGGGACGGCTTGCCAACCTGCGCCTGCTCTACGCCGGCATGTTCGCGCAGCCGGGCAAGAAGCTGCTGTTCATGGGTGGCGAGTTCGCCCAACTGGCGGAATGGGATCATGAATCGAGCCTCGACTGGCATCTGCTCGACCGGGACGCCCACGCGGGGGTGCTTCGCTGGGTGGGCGACCTGAACGAACTCTATCGGACCGAACCGGCGCTGCACGAGCTCGACTGCGACCCGGGCGGGTTCGAATGGGTGGCGGCCGACGACCACATGCAGAACGTCATCAGCTTCCTCCGGCGTTCGGCGGGCGGCGAGCGATCGGTGCTCGTGGTGCTCAACCACGCCGCCGTCGAGCGGCATGGCTACCGGGTCGGCGTGCCCCGCCCCGGAACCTGGCTCGAGCGGCTGAACAGCGACGCGGGGGTGTATGGCGGCGCCGGAAGCGGCAACCTCGGCCGTGTGGAGGCCGAGGCGAAGCCGTTCCACGGTTCGAGCTGGTCGGTGTCGCTCACGCTTCCGCCACTGTCGGCCGTGTTCCTGGTGCCCGAAGGCCAGGCCGAGTTCGACGAGCCAGGCAGAACCCGATGAACGACCGCGCCATCTGCGTGCACGGACACTTCTATCAGCCGCCGCGGGAGAACCCGTGGACGGGCCTGGTCGATCGGGAACCCTCGGCGGCGCCCTGGGGCAACTGGAACGAGCGCATCACCGACGAGTGCTACGCGCCCAACACGGCGGCCCTGGTGCACGAGCCGGGCGGCGGGACGTCGCAGCGCAACAACTTCGCCTCGATCAGCTTCAACGTAGGCCCGACGCTGATGGCGTGGCTCGACGCGCATCGACCCGCCGTGCATGAGGCCATCGTAGCGGGCGACGCCGTGGGGTCGGAAGCGCGGGCGGGACACGGCGGAGCGTTCGCGCAGGTGCACGATCACCTGATCATGCCCCTGGCCACGCCGCGCGACCAGCGGACGCAGGTGCGGTGGGGTCTGGCCGACTTCCGGCACCGGTTCGGTCGCCCGGCCGCGGGGATGTGGCTGCCGGAGACGGCGGTCGACGTCGCCACGCTCGAGGCCCTGGCGGCCGATGGCGTCCGGTTCACCGTGCTCGCCCCGCACCAGGCGAAGCGGATCCGCTCCGAGTCGGGCGAATGGATCGACGCCGATTCCCGCCCCGGCGGCCTCGACACCGGCCGGGCCTACCGCCAGCGGCTCCCCTCCGGCCGCGAGATCACCCTGTTGTTCTATGACGGCGAGCTGGCGCTCGGGATCGCGTTCGACGGACTGCTGCACGACGGGGCCGATCTCACGGGCCGACTCGAGAACGCCGCCCTGGCCGGCCGTTCGCCGCGCCTTGCCCACGTGGCGACCGACGGCGAGAGCTACGGTCATCACCACCCGCACGGCGAGATGGCCCTCGCCTGGGCGCTGGGCGCGATCGGGCGACATGGCCGGGCCTCCCTGACCACCTACGGCGCCTGGCTGGCCGAGCACCCGGCCACCCGCCAGGTGGAGGTCGCCGCTCGCACCTCGTGGAGCTGTGCCCACGGGGTGCGGCGCTGGGCCGGCGGCTGCGACTGCGGGACCGGCGGCCCGACCTGGGACTATGGCTGGCGCGCGGCGCTCCGGAAGGCGCTGGACGCGCTACACGACGACCTGGCGGCGCGGTTCGAACAGGCGGGCGGGGCCCTGCTCCGCGATCCGTGGGCGGCGCGCGACGACTACGCCGAGCTGTGGCTCGGCGAGGAGGCGGTGAAGCACGAATGGTGGGACCGTCATCTGCTACCCGGCGCCGAACGTTCCGAAGCCCTGCGCTGGCTCGACATGCAGCGCTCCGCGATGCGCATGTTCACGAGCTGCGGCTGGTTCTTCGACGATCCCGCCGGCCTCGAGACCCGGCAGGTCCTGCGCTACGCAGGGCGGGCGCTCGACCTGGCGGGGTGGGTGGAAGCGGACGGTACCCTCGTGCCAGCGGCGGAATCGCTGCTTGAAGACCTGGCCGACGTGCGGTCGAATCGGTCGGAGGAATGGAACGCCGCCATGGCGTTGCGCGCGATCCTGCGGCGCGATCGCCCTCGAGGCGCCGTCAGCCGGCCGGGCCGCTGAGAATCCGATTCGTCGCGTCGAGCACGGCGGCGGCCGCCGCGTGGACGAGGGTCGTCCGCACCGGCACGGCTCCGATGAACCGCTGGCCACCCTCCGCACACTCCCGCAGCGCGACCAGTACGACGTCTGCGTCGAAGGCGTGCAGCCGCTTGATGCCGACGAGCTGGAAACGTTCCCTGCCGACCGCCTCGTGCAGGGCGCGGAGCGTGGCCTCGGAGGCGACGCGCAGCTCGATCGTCTCGTGGCCTACGCCCGACGAACTGCCCAGGTACGCCTGTCGGCCGATCCGCAGGTCCACGGACACTTCGACCTGCGCCCCGGCGTTCCGGTCGGCGACTGCCCGGACCAGCACGGCCCGAGGCAGGACGGGATCCTCCGCCACTGCCTGGTCGGCGCCTTCAAGTTTCGTCTTGCTGCTCATCCCTGGCGTCGATTCCGTGTAGAAGATTGCCGCGGTTGTCGCCCGATGCGCCGCATCGAGTCCCTCGAACCGCCGGATTCTGGCGACATCGGTCGAACTATGCACAAATTGCGCCATGATCGAACAACCCCGGAGGGAGGCCGAAAGAGATGAATGAACGAGCCGACTGCCTGTTCTGCCGGATCGTGGATGAGCAGATCCCGGCCGACCGGGTGGCCGAAGGAAGCGAGTGGCTGGCGTTCCGCGACATCGACCCGCAGGCGCCGGTGCACGTGCTGATCATCCCGAAGCACCACGTCGAGAGCGTCGGCGCGCTGGAGCCGGCTGATGCGGAGCTCGCGGGGAGACTCCTCCTGGCGGCCGTCGAGACCGCTCGCCGGCTGGGCGTCGAGCGGGACGGCTACCGGCTCGTCACCAACCGGGGTGAGAAGGCCGGTCAGAGCGTGTTCCACCTCCACCTGCACCTTCTGGCGGGCCGCCGGATGGAGTGGCCGCCGGGTTGAGCACCGCTTCCCGTAGCTCGGGCGCCCGCTCCGGGACCGCGCTGCCGCACGGGCTCGCGGTGATGGAGTTCGCCGCCGTCCTCGAGACGGTGGCGGCGCAGGCGAGCGCGCCGGCGGGCGCCGATCATGTCAGGCGGCTGCGTCCCACCGCCGACGCCGGCGCGGCGCGCGGCCGACTCGCCGCGTGCGACGAAATGATCTCGCTCGTCCTGCGCCACGACTGGAGCGCCCCGACGATCCCCGACGTGGCCGGCGCGCTCGACCGCCTGTCGGTGGACGGCTCGACGCTCGACGAAGCGCAGCTCGCCGCGGTCGGGCGCCTGCTGGCGTCCTCTCGACAGGCCCGCTCCGACCTCCGTCGCGATCCCGAGGGCCTGCCGCTCCTGCACGGCATGGCCGAGCGCCTGGTGGCCGAGCACCGCGTCGAGGAGCGGATTCAGTCGTCGTTCGGCGCGGGAGGGGAGCTCGTGGACGGGGCCAGCCCCGCGCTCCGCCGGCTGCGCCGCGACCTGCGCGGCGGCCGCAGCGACATGGTGCGCCGGCTCGAGGCGGTCATCCGGTCGCTGCCGTCGCGCTTCCAGGTGCCCGACGCCTCGGTCACGGTTCGCGGGGGGCGTTACTGCATTCCGATTCGGCGCGAGGGCGCCGCGCGGGTTGGCGGCATCGTGCACGACGAGTCGGCGACCCACCAGACCCTGTTCGTCGAGCCCGCCTCGGCGATCGAGGCGATGAACCGGATTGCCGCGCTGGAGCGTGAGGAGAAGCGCGAGGTCGAGCGGGTGCTACGCGAGCTTACCGACGCGGTGCGGCCGCTGGTCGGGGCGCTGCGCGGGGCGTACGGCGCGCTGGCCGAAGCCGATTCGCTGAACGCGCGCGCCCGCTACGCGCTCGCGCACGGCGGACGGCGGCCGCGCCTCGAGGAAGCCTCCGCGGGGACGCCGATCGAGATCGTCGACGGCGTGCACCCGCTGCTCCTCGCGGGCGGCGAGCCCGCCGTCCCGTTCTCGCTCCGCCTGCACACGGACGAGCGGGTGCTGTTGATCAGCGGACCCAACGCGGGCGGCAAGACCGTGACCCTGAAGGCGATCGGTCTGCTGTCGGCGCTGGCGCAGTCGGGCGTCGTCCCGCCGGTGGGGGAGGGCACGTGCCTCCCGGTGTTCGACCAGTTCTTCGCGGTGATCGGTGACGAGCAGTCGATCACCGCGTCGCTCTCGACGTTCAGTGCCCAGGTCTCCGCGCTCGGGAGCATCCTGGCCGGCGTCGGGCCCGCCAGCCTCGTGCTGCTCGACGAGCTGGGCGGCAGCACCGATCCGGCCGAGGGCGCGGCGCTGGCGGCCGCCGTTCTGCTCCGGCTGGCCGATGACGCGCGGTTGACGGTCGCTACGACTCATCTCGGAGCCCTGAAGGAACTGTCGGCGGAGAACCCGGCGGTCGTGAACGCCTCGCTCCAGTTCGACGCCGCGCACCTGCGGCCCTCGTTCGTGCTCGTGCGCGATCGTCCGGGGCGGAGCTACGCGCTCGAGATCGCGTCACGGCTCGGTCTCCCGGCGGAGCTGATCGAGGATGCCCGCGGGCGGCTCAGCGGGTCGGAGCGTCACATGGAGCGGCTGCTCTCGGAACTCGAAGCGGCGGAGGCCGAGCTCGCCCGGCTGACCAGCGGGGCACGCGCCGACGCTCGCGAGCTCGAGCGGCGCGAGGCCAAGCTCGCCGGGCGCGAGGCCGAGCTCGCGACGAATGAGCGCGAGCTGGAGCGCGCGGGCCGGGAGGCGGCCGATCGCTACCTGCTTGAAGCCCGACGCGAGGTGGAGGCGGCGATCGAGGAACTGCGTGCCCGGACAGAACGGGCGGCCTCCGACGGGTCGGTGCAGGCGTCGGAAGCCGAGACCGCCGCCCGCCGGCGAGTCGAGGAGCTGGTGCGCCGCAACCGGGTCCTCACCCCCGTGGCGGCGCGGGATGGAGGAAGCGAGCCGGAGGAGCTGCGGGTCGGCGACCGGGTGCGGTCGCGATCGCTGGGCGTCGCCGGACAGGTGGTCGAACTGCGGCCCGGCGGTGTAGTGGTGGAGTCGAGCGGCCTGCGGTTCACGCTCGGGCTCGCCGACCTCGAGCTCGATCCGGACGACGTGAGCGAACGCCCGCCGTCCCGGCCGTCCCCGCCGCTTCCCGAACTCGAGGCGCGCCCGGAGGTCGACCTGCGGGGGCTGCGGGTCGACGAGATCCGCGCGCCCCTTCTGGCGGCGCTCGATGCCGCAATCGTGGCGGATCTCGGCCGCCTGGTCGTGATTCACGGGAAGGGAACGGGGGCCCTGCGCGACGAAGTCGGCCGGTTGGTCGCGGCCGACGAGCGGATCTCGGGCATCCGGCCCGGCGGCTTTGCGGAGGGCGGTTCCGGCGTTACCGTACTCGAACTGAAAGGAGCGTCTCACTGAGCACCGGTCGGACATGGTAAGCGACAACCTGGTGGAGGAAGTCCGGGCACGCGCGGACATACTCGAGATCATCGGCGAGTCCGTGCGCCTGAAGCGATCCGGCCGGACCTGGCGCGGGCCCTGTCCCCTTCACGGGGGCGAGGGCCCGAACTTCTCGGTGGACCCGGCGCGCGGAATCTTCAAGTGCTTCGTGTGCGGAGAAGGCGGCGACGTGTTCGCCTTCGCGATGAAGCACCTCGGGATGGATTTCCCGTCCGCCGTCCGCCACGTCGCGGAACGGGCGGGCGTCGAGATCCCCGACGAGACCGAGCGTCGCGACGATCCGTGGACGCATCTGCGCGAAGCGCTGGCGTTCGCCGCCGAGTGGTACGCGGGCCGACTTCGCGACGAGGCCGAGGGCGCCGTCGGCCGGGCCTATCTCGAACGCCGGGGCATCGACCCCACGCACTGGGAGACGTTCGGAATCGGCCTGGCGCCCGACGGCTGGCGCGGCCTGGTCGAGGCGGCGCGGGCGCACGGGATCACCGACGAGACGCTCCTCCAGTCGGGCCTCACCGCGACCAGCGAGAAGGCGCCCGAGCCCTACGACCGGTTCCGCCACCGGCTGATGTTCACGATCCACGACCTCCGGGACCGGCCAATCGGGTTCGGGGGACGCGCCCTGTCGGACGACGACCGGACGCCCAAGTACATCAACTCGCCCGAATCTCCGATCTTCCACAAGGGCCACACGCTGTTTGGCCTCCCGCAGGGGCGGCACGAGATGCGCCGGGCCGGTTACGGTCTGATCGGTGAAGGGTTCATGGACGTGGTGTCGCTGCACGCGCACGGATTCAAGGCCAGCGTGGCGCCGCTCGGCACCGCCCTGACCCCCGAGCAGGCGCAGCTGCTCGCCCGCTACACGAAGAAGGTGTATCTGCTGTACGACAGCGACGACGCGGGCCTGCGCGCCACGTTCCGGGCGGGCGATGCGTTGCTCGCCGCCGGTGTCCATCCACTGGTCGTCACGCTCCCGCCGGGCGAGGACCCCGATTCGGTGCTGCGCGAGCGCGGCGCCGCGGCGCTGGGCGAGTTGGTGGAGGACGCCGTCGACCTGCTCGATCGCAAGCTTCAGATTCTCGAGCGGCTTGGATATCTGGAGAGCGTCGAGGGCCAGCGCCGCGCCGTCGACGGACTGCTCAGCACACTGCGCGCCGTCCGGGATCCGGCACTCCTCGACATCTACCTGGCGCGCGCTGCGGAAGGCACGGGCGTGCGGCGTCAGACGCTGGTCGCCGAGGTCACCCGCTCGACCGAAGCGGCCCGTCCGGTCCGGCCCGCCGCGCGCCCCGAGTTCCTGGTGCCGGAGGGCACGCTGCCCGCCTCGGAGCGTACCATCCTCGTGCTCGTGCTTCGCGATCCTGAGCTCGTCGGCGCCGCCGCCGACGAGGGCCTGGCGGCGGAGCACTTTCGGCACTCCGGCCTGCGGCGCATCTATGAAGCCGTTCAGGGCGCCGAGTCCCGCGACGCGGCGTCGGTCGCCGGACGGCTGGCCGCCGACGATCTCCCGCTGTTCGAGCGATTGCGGTCGGACACGACGGAGTATCTCGACTGGCGGGGTGTGCTGGCGCTGAACATCCGCTACCTGGCCAACGCACGGGAGCGGGAGGAGCTCGCGCACTTCGACCGGCAGATCCCGCTGGCCGAGGAAGAGGAACAGATGGCGCTGCTGATTCGAAAGGATCGGGCGGCTCGCGAGCTTCGCGGCAAAGGGGCCGCGCCGTGGGGCGTCCTTCGCACACGCAACGACAGACCGCCGGCGGACGGCCGACGGTCGGAATCCCGACGAGGGGAGGTGTAGTGGAACAGGAAACGGTGCAGGAACTGCTGTCACTCCAGGAGCTCGACACGACGATCGGCAGGTTGCGCGCCGAGCGCCGCGTGCTGAAGGCGGAGCGCGGCGAGATCGAGGAGCGAAGCCTGGCGTGGGCGGCCGGCGAGTCGGAGATCCAGGCCCGGGTCGACGAGACGGCGCTGGAGATCCGGCGGGCCGAACGCAAGGTGCAGGCGAGCCGTGAGACGGTCCGCCACCTGAAACAGCGGGCCAAAGGCCTGCAGCGCAGCCGCGAGATCGAAGCCGCGAGGTCGGAGCTCGACCAGGCGGCGCGCAACCTCGACGACGCGGAGACCGATCTGCTCGAGGGCATGCAGTCGCACGACCGGGCGCGGGTCGGGCAGGAGGAGGTCGAGCGCCGGCACGGCGAGGAACGACGCGAGGCGCAGGACCGGCTCGGTGCAATCGACGCCCGCCTCGCCGAGATCGAGGCCGAGCTCGGGCGGCTGGACGGACGGCGAGGCGAGACCGCCGGCCGGATCGACGACAGCGTTCGGTCGACGTACGACCGGGTGCGCGGCGGGCGGACGACCGAGGCGCTCGCACCGGTCGTCGACGGATGCTGCGGCCACTGCTACACCGCGATTCCGCTGCAGCGGCAGGCCGAGATTCGCGCCGGCCGCAAGCTCGTCGTGTGCGAGGGCTGCGGAGTGATCCTGCACTCCGGTCAGTGAGCACGGCCCGCCAGGCGGCGCCGACCCCCACCTGGATCGCGCCCCCGCCCGACACGGCGGCCCGGGCGGCGCGGCTCGTCACGCGGATCCCGGGTCTCCCTCCCCAACTGGCGCACGTCCTCGCTTCGCGCGACCTCACCGATCCCGACGAGGTGCGCGCGTTTCTGCGCCCCCGGTTCGACGACCTCCACGATCCGCTGCTCCTGCCCGACATGGCGCCCGCCATCGAGCGGCTGCTGGCCGCCGTCGACCGCGGCGAGACGATCCTGGTACACGGCGATTTCGACGCCGACGGGATGTGCGCTACCGCGCTGGCCGTCCGCGGCCTGCGGCGGCTCGGCGCCCGGGTGGTTCCCTACGTGCCGCATCGGACGAACGATGGCTACGACCTGCGGCGGGCCGGGGTCGACCGCGCCGCCGCCGAACGGGCCGGGCTCATCCTGACGGTGGACTGCGGCGTGACCGCGCTCGCCGCCGCCGTCGAAGCGCGCCGCAGGGGCATCGACCTCGTCGTCACCGACCACCATCGACCGGGACCCGAGCTCCCCGTCGCGGTCGCCGTGGTGAATCCGCTGCGGGCCGACGGCGCGTATCCGTTCGACGGGTTGGCCGGGGTGGGCGTGGCGTTCAAGCTGATCGGCGCCCTGTTCGGCCGGCGCTCGATCCCGGAGGCGGAGCTCTACCAGCATCTCGATCTCGTCGCCGTCGGGACGGTGGCCGACCAGATGCCGCTGACCGGCGAGAACCGCCTGCTGGTGCGGGCCGGTCTCCGGGCCCTCGGCCGTACCCGCAAGCCGGGGCTCCGCGCGCTGCTCCGCTGGGCGCGCATCGACCCGCGCCAGCCGATCAGGGCGGAGGACATCGCATTCCGGGTCGCCCCGCGGCTGAATTCCGTCGGGCGGATGTCGGCGGGGGACCTGGGCGCCGAGCTGCTGCTGGCCGACGACCCGGCCCGGGCGGAGGCGCTGGCGGCTCATCTCGACGAGCAGAACGTCGCGCGCCGAGCGGCCGACCGTGAGGTGACCGAACAGGTGGAGCGAGCGCTCGAAGGCCGGTTCGCGCCCGATGCCGATCCCGCGGTGGTGGTGTGGGGCGACGGCTGGCACCGGGGCGTGATCGGGATCGTGGCGTCGCGCATGGTCGATCGCTGGGCGCGACCGGCCGTCGTGGTCAGCTTCGACGGCGACGTAGGGGAAGGCTCCGGGCGCTCGGTCGCGGGGTTCCATCTGCACGACGCGCTCGCGCAGTGCGGGGGCCTGCTGGAGGGCTACGGCGGCCACCAGATGGCGGCCGGGCTGCGCATTCGACGCGAACGGATCGAGGAGTTCGCCGCCCGACTGCGCGAGCTCGTGGTGGCCGGTCTCGAGGCGCGGGCCGAGCCGGGCGCGCTGCGGATCGATCTCGAGCTGCCGCTGGCGGGGGTCACCGGCGAGCTGGCCGACGCGCTCGAGCACCTGGCCCCGCACGGCGCCGACAACCCCGCTCCGATCCTCGTCGTGCGCGACGTGGCTCTCGAGCAGCCGGCGGCCGTAGGGCGCGGGCAGGCTCACCTTCAGGCCACGCTCCGCGACGGCGAGACCGCGCTCCGGGCGATCGCGTTCGGCCAGGGGAGCCGCGCGCCCGAGCTGCGCGCCGGCCGGCGGTTCGACGCCGCCTTTCATCTCGAGCGCGACGTCTGGCGCGGTCGGGAGCGGTTGCAGGCCCGCGTGCTCGACCTGCGCCCCGCCGGGTCGTGACGCCTCGAATCATCGGCGGCGTCCTCGGCGGACGCCGCATCGACGCGCCTCCCGGCCGTCGCACGCGGCCGACCCGGTCGATCGTCCGCGAGGCATGGTTCAGCGCGCTGGCGGGCGACCTGGCCGGGGCCAGAGTCGTCGACCTGTTCGCCGGCACCGGGGCGCTCGGAATCGAGGCCTTGTCGCGGGGAGCCGCCTCCGCCGAGTTCATCGAGTCGGACCCAGGAGCGTACAGGATCCTGCGCCGGAACCTCGATACGCTCGACCTGCAGGACCGGGCGCGGGCCCGGCGGGCCAACGTGTTCCGGGTGCTCGACGCCACGGATGATCGGGGGTTCGACATCGCCCTCGCCGATCCTCCGTACGGCAGGGGCGCCGCCGCTCGCCTCGTCGGCGTCTGGCTCGAGCGCCCGTTCGCCGGCATTCTGTGCGTCGAGCACCAGCGGGACGAGCTCGCCGGCTTCGAGCCGGCGTGGCGGAGGGCGTACGGAGAGACGGAGCTGTCGTTCTTCATCGCGAGCGAGGAGACGAGCTGAATGGGCCTCAACCAGAGCCGGGTCATCTATCCGGGGTCGTTCGATCCGTTGACCCTCGGTCACGACGACATCATCCGACGGGTGCTGCGGCTCGCCGACCGGGTGGTGGTGGCGGTGGCGGAAACCGCGACCCAGTCGAAGCGAACCGCGTTCTCCGTGGAGGAGCGCGTCGAGCTGATCGAGAGTGTGTACCGTGACGAGCCTGGCGTCGAGGTCGTGGCGTTCTCCGGCCTGCTGGTCGACTTCGCCCGGTCGAAGGACGCGCGGGTGATCATCCGCGGCCTGCGGGCCGTTAGCGACTTTGAGTACGAGTTCCAGATGGCGCTGATGAACCGGAGCCTGTCTCCCGAGATCGAGGTGATCTTCATGGCTCCCGACAGCAAGTACACGTTTCTCAGCTCGTCGCTCGTGCGTGAAGTGGCCTCCCTCGGCGGTGACGTCTCGCCCTACGTTCCGGGCCCGGTGCTGCGCGCGCTCGGCGATCGCTACGGCGAGGCCGGCCAGGCGTGAGCTGGCTGGAGGACCTCGCCGGCCGCACGGGCGGCGCCCGGCGGATCGGATTTCCGGAGTCAGTGGAGCCGCGCACCTCGGCCGCGATCGAGTGCCTGGCGGCGGAAGCCGGTCCCGTCCCCGTCGCGGTGACCGACGGTACGGTGGCGCCGGCCGGCGTCGAGACGCTCGACCTGGCCGATCCGGCGTTCCGGGCGCGCATCGTGGGCCGCTGCGCCGACCTCGGCGGTCCCGGCTCCGGCGACACGCTCCGCGCCGCGGTCGCTGCCCTGTCGGCCGGCCTGCTCGACGGCGTCGTCGCCGGCGCGGTGGCCACGACGGCGGAGGTGCTGCGCGCCGGCCTGCGCATCCTCGGACCGGCGGGGCCGGGCGGCGTCGTGTCGGGTGCCTTCTATATGGCGCTGACCGGGCGGGTGCTGACCTTCGCCGACGCGGCCGTGGTGCCGCGCCCCGACGTGTCGCAGCTGGTCCAGATCGCGGCGGACGCGTGCGACGCGCGTCGGGCGATCGTCGGCGACGAGCCGCGGGTCGCCTTCCTGTCGTACGCCACGCGCGGTTCGGCGGCCGGCGAGTCGGTCGAACGCGTCCGGGCGGCCGCCGAGGAGTTTCGGCGTCTCCAGCCGGGAATCGTGTCCGACGGCGAGCTGCAGGCCGACGCGGCGCTCGTGCCGGAGGTAGCCGCGCGCAAGGCTCCGGGCTCGCGGCTCGGCGGGGCGGCCAACGTGCTGATCTTCCCGGATCTCGACGCGGGCAACATCGCCTACAAGCTGGTCGAGCGGCTCGCCGGGGCTCGCGCCGTCGGGCCGATCCTGCAGGGACTCGCCCGACCGCTCAACGATCTTTCGCGCGGCGCATCGATCGAGGACATTGTCCTGGTGGCACGCGTGACGGCGCTTCAAGCGGCCGGCCGATCGGCCGGCCATGAAACGGAGAGAACATGAGTTTCAAGATTTCGGAGCACGACGACATCACCTTGGTCGAGGTGGACGGCGAGTTGACGGTTGGAAACAGGGAGCGCTTCAAGCAGCTCGTGCTCGGTCAGGTAGCTGCCGGCGGACGCAAATTCCTGATGGACTTCGGTGAATCGAGCTACATCGATTCCACCGGGCTCGGTGCCCTGGTGAGCCTGTCGCGAAAAATCGCCGAGGTCGGGGGCCGCTTGCGGCTGACCGGGCTCAACGAGGACCTGCAGACGCTGTTCGAGCTCACCAAGCTGGACACGGTGTTCGACCTCGCCGATACGCGCGCGGCGGCCATGGCGGACTTCTAGGCGGTGGTACTCGTCTGCTCCGGGCGGCCGGCGGTCGCCGGCGACCTCGCCGGCCGGCTGGCCGAGCTGGGAGCGGCCCCGGTGGTCGCGCCTACCCGCGACGACTGGCCGGAGCGGCGGCCGGACATCGTGTTCATAGACCTGTCGGATGAAGCGCAGAGCGTGCGTGCGGCCCGGGCCGCGTTCGGTCTCGAGACCGAGCTCGTCGCCGTGGTCGACGGCGAGTCGATCGACCGGCTGCTGCCGGCAATCGCGGCCGGCTGCTCCGACTATCTGTTCCACCCGATCAATCCGGCCGAGCTCCGGCTTCGTTGGCAGCGCCACGTCGCGGGGCGGGGCGGAGAGAGGCCGCGGCGCTCCGAAGGACTGAGCGCGCGGATCCACCTGGAGTTTCCCTCGAGCATCAGCTACGTGCGCGAGGCCGTGTCGGAGATCGTCGAAGCCTGCGAGCGCCTCGCCTTCGCCGGCTCCCGGGCGACGTTGAATCTCCGGGTCGCGCTCGGCGAGGCGCTGGCCAACGCGATCCTGTACGGCAACGCCGAAGACACGAGCAAGCTCGTGCGCCTCGACGCCGACCTGCGCGCCGGCTCGGCCGTCGTCACGGTGGCCGACGAGGGACCGGGGTTCGATCCCGAGGCCGTGCTCGATCCGACGCGGCCCGAAAACCGCGACCGCAGCCACGGGCGGGGACTGTTCCTTCTCAAGGCGCTGGCCGACGATGTCCGGTTCAACGAGCGCGGGAACGCGGTCACCCTTACGGTCCGCTCGGCCGGTGTCTGACGGGCAGGACACCCGGCCCGCGCCGGGGGCGGGCCCCGGCGTGCCGATCGATCGACTTCCCGGACTGCTGGCGGAGCTCACGGCCGCGACCGGGCTCCGCTTCCGGCTCGTGCTGCGCGACGGCGGCCCGGGCACGGTCATCCACGACAGCCTCGGCGCGCCCGAGCCCGCGCGCGGCGGCGACGACCGGGAATCGTGGTTCCTCGACGATGGCGCCGAGCTGGACGCCATGTTCGCACCACCCACGGGCCCGCTCGACGGCTCCCTGCGCACCCTGCTCGCAATCCTGGCGCCCGCAATCGTCCGAATGGAGCGGGAGCGGCGGT
>Ga0268386_10000800_pt1 | contig 20732 bp, 20 predicted proteins | sample RVTome_15_FD_200260 | JGI IMG/M metagenome (GOLD analysis project Ga0268386, IMG submission 200260) | Soil microbial communities from uranium-contaminated site in the Upper Colorado River Basin, Wyoming, United States - RVT150D86... ...
GAAGCCGATCTTCATGAGCGCTGTTTGGACCAGGATTGCCGATCCGACCAGCGCAAATGCTTTGTGTTTACCCAAACTCAGCGAACTCCCGACGCTTCTGTGTTCGGCAAATTTCCACGCAGCCCAGTAGACTCCGCCAACTACCAGAAGCAATCCAAAGAAGTTGTGCCAGGGTTTGCCTGAATAGCCGGTGGTTTTGATCGCGGCAATCTGGGAGAGAATGCCTGGAGTGATGGTGTCGCCTTCGCGCGCCACGACCTGGTTACGTTTCAACGAGATCACTACCGGTTCGATCTTGCTGGCCTCGGTTTCCCTGGCCGCGGCAGTAGCGGTTTGGTCAAGAACTACATTGGGACGAATCAGCGGCACCAGTGCTGAAGTCAGCGCGGTCTTTTGTTCGGGCGTCCATCCTTGAAGATTAACGATTCTGAGCTCGAGACTCCGACGCGCTGATGAGAGTGGGACCATTCTCGTTCTTGGCGCCGGAACAATCATTTGGGCCACTGGATTTCGAACGTCGACAAGTACTATCTCCTGCTGCAACCGATCTGCATCACCATCGTCGTAAATGTAGCCCGCGCCGATCTCTCGGATGATTGCAGCCAACCGATCGAGATCGGCCTCGTTGAAGTTATGAGAGATGATGGCCTGAGCCACCGCCGGACCTCCCGCACCACTCCAGACGACAGACTTGTTCTGGCCTGGGGCCGTTTGCTTTTTGAGATCTTCCCACGCAGAGCGAAAACTTTGGACCGAAGTTTCTGCACGACTCGAATCAAAATTGAAAACAGCTCGCGTCGTTTCTCTTGCGGCAGCCTTGCGTCTTTCAGTTTCGACAAGATCCACTGCCGTCAGATCTGCCGGGGCAACGATCGTTCGGCCGACCACGTCGCCCAGTTTGTAATTCTCAGTGAAGCCGGATGAAAGGTTGCTGAGGAGTAATACTGAGGTCACCAGAACGAGGATGCCGAAGCCGATTAGAAATCGCGTCCGTGGCCGGAACACCATGAGCGGGCGAACTGCGTAAGCGACAAGCTTATCGCGCGCCTGGCTAAAGGGAGTCTTGAATCGTGGACGCAGTCCCATTATGCGATGCGAGACAGAGGCGCCGATTTTCGCTCGACGCTCCCGGATGATGATGCTCCGAGGTTACGAGCTAAAATTGCTCCTGCCTTTTCCAGTAAAGCATCCAGAGTGGCCGGCTTGATTGCCGAAATTACGACCGTTTCACCACTATCAAGTTGGCGGGTCTGACGAACTGCCGCTTCCAACGCGTCAGGCTCCATCAAATCAGCTTTGTTCAGGGCCAGCACCGAAGGAATTTCCGCCAATTTCAATTCGGCCAAAATCCTCTTTACAGACTGAATCTGTTGTACCCAGCGAGGGTTTGACACGTCAACTGCGTGTATGAGCAACCTGCTATCACTGATCTCTTCCAGCGTCGCACGGAAAGCCGAAAGCAGATCAGGAGGCAAAGCTCGAATAAATCCGACTGTGTCGTTGATGATCACTTCCTGTTCGCGCGGCAACCGCAGCCTTCGCGAGGTTGGATCGAGCGTCGCAAACATCCGCTGTTCTGCGTGCACGTCGCTTTTCGTCAGTGCGTTCAGAAGAGTGGATTTTCCGGCGTTGGTGTAACCTACTATCGAAATCACCGGCAGCCCTTGTCTTGTTCGTCCTTTGCGACGTTCCTGCCGGCGATGACGCTGCGCTTCGATCTCTCGTTCGAGGCGATTGATGCGATCGCGAACGCGGCGCCGATCGGTTTCGAGCTTCGTTTCACCAGGACCTCTACCGCCGATACCGCCCGCCAAACGAGAAAACGCGGAATCCTGACCGGCAATCAATCGCGGCAGCAAATACTTCAACTGGGCCAGCTCGACCTGGATTTTTCCTTCTTTCGACTGCGCGCGTTGCGCGAAGATGTCGAGGATCAACTGCGATCGATCGATGACCTTGAGATCGGTCGCCTCCGACAACGATCTCACCTGGGTGGGCGAGAGCTCGCTATCAAAGACGAGCATGTCGGCTCCGAGCTGTAGTGCGCGGATAATGAGCTCATCGAGCTTGCCGCGTCCCAAAACTGTTCGCGGATCGATTGCAGAACGACGTTGGATGATCCGATCCTGGACCACAACACCAGCAGAAGCGGCGAGCTCGGCAAGTTCCGCCATAGATTCTTCGGCGTCAGCGAGTGATCTCGTTGCGACGCCAACCAGAATAGTGCGATCACGCACTTCTGCACGTCGGGCCGTACGACGGTTCCTCGCCATCTCCTCTTCCAGTGAGTTAATGAGAGCCCGGAAATCCAGATCCAGTTGCGAGGCCATCTTGGGTTCGAGGAAAGCATACAGTTCCGGCGTCGTCGCGTTTTCGAGTTCACCTGCATGCAGCGGTAACAAATGGGCCGCGCGAACCAGTCCGGGCAGACCTGAGTCAGCGTCGACGTCGATTGCGGCCATCAAATCCAATCGCAACAAGGCGAGGTCTGTTAAGTCGTCCTGCGTGAGAGGTTCTCCGCGAAGGTGTGTGTGCACGCAGCGGAGTCCTCGAAACCTTCCGGAAGCAACGCGAACACGCTTGAAGTCGGGTAGTTCAATGCGACGATTGTCGCCAACCATCACATACTGAATATGTCCCTGCCGATCGATGAGTGCCCCTATCTGTCTGCGCGTTTCGTGAGACATCTCGCCCAACTGGCGAGCGAACTCATGGGTGACGATCTGGTCCTGAGGTATGCGACGAGTGTACAGCTTTTCTATGCGCCGCAGTTGGTTTGGTCTTAACCCAAGAGTATTGCCTAGAACGCTGGTAATAGATGTATCCTCCCCTGATCGCTGAATGTCTCGAGTTGAGGGTTATGAGGCGGCTTGTAGTTACAGGAGCACTGTTGCGAGCGGTAGGTTTCGTACGCTGGGATAACTCTTGTTATGTTGCTCGGCGAAAACACCTCGCTGAGTCGCTTGAGCATGAGAATGTTTATCGTGCGCTGCCGCACTGTTCCCTATTCAGGTGCGGATTATAGCACAAGCAGTATATGGAACTGATTGTGGGGGTGGCAATCCGTGGCTACCCCCACAATGCAGTAGTGCGCTATTTTGAATTCCTATTTGAATAAATTTGCATTGTAACGCCGAAGGTGCTGGCTAATTTCAGCGCCGTACGCCGAAGGCGTTTGGTAATTCAGCCCGGTAACGCCTTCAGCGCTCAGGCGATTCCTAGTGCTTCATTTCAAAGCGACCCAACCACGCCCTACAACAAACACAATTAGACATCGATCCGGCAGCGTCGTATCATGAACGGTTTTATGGGTAATGCGGGACGAATCCTCAACATAGATCCTCCGTACGGAATAGCCGGCGGCGAGATCGTAATTGACTGTACCGGCTTTGACACCAGCGATCCCTCTCAGTGTGCAGTGCTGATTGGCGACTCTCCTGCTCAGATTGTTGCGTGCGGCCCGCACCGACTGCTTGCTACGATTCCCGAAACTCAAGGCGGCAAGGTCGAAGCGAGGTTGAAGAGTAGTGATCACTTTAGTGCACCTGCTTACCTCACAGTGGGCAGAAAACTTGCTGGAGATCTTCATCCGGTTGCCAACCCCGCATTCGATCCAGACGATGGCGCACTCTTCGTGACGCGTTCCGGGTCGCGAGGCGAAGAATTGCCCGTGACACTTTTTCGAATAGACATTAGTGGCGATGTTTCAGAGTACTCCGGAGACATTCCAAACCCTACCGGAATCGCATTCGGCCCTGATGGTCAGATGTTTGTCACCAGCAGGCTCGAAGGAGTTGTTTATAAGCTGACTCCGTTCAAGGAGGCAGTCGCCTTCGCGCACAATCTTGGTGTTGCGACCGGGATCGCTTTTGATCGCCAGGGCGGCCTGATGCACGTCGGAGATCGAACCGGAACGATCTTCAAAGTGAACGGTATCGGTGAGGAACGTGCGTGGACTCAGATCGAGCCATCGGTATCGGCTTTTCACCTTGCATTTGGACCAGATGAGTCGTTGTACGTCGCCGGTCCAACGGTTACAAGCTTCGATTCGATCTGGCGCATCAATCCCGGAGGCGAAGTTAACGTATTCTTTAAAGGCCTTGGGCGGCCGCAAGGCCTCGCGTTTGATAGAGACGGAAACTTGTATGTCGCTGCTGCGCTGAAAGGCCGGCGCGGTATTGTTCGCATCTCTCCCGACGGCAGCGATGCTAAAGTAGTCGTTGCGGGCATCAATCTTATAGGACTTGCGTTCGGTGCTTCGGGGGAAATGGCCTTGGTGTCTATAGACTCAGTTTATAGTTTGCCGACACAGATCAAGGGCACACTTTTGCGGGGTTAGACACCGCGGCACAGGAAAAGAGGAGCAGGAGCAGGCAACAGGAGCAGGACTCCGAAATATTCTGCTCCTGTAAACTGCTCCTGCCCCTTTCCATAAACGCCTGTATTTGATTTTGACAGTCACTGATCAGAGTGCTACTTTGACGAATCTGTTCGGCCTGCATTTTAATTTGTGCGAGTGCTCAATTGAACCCAGAACAACTCATTCCCCAACTCGTCATCTTCATGGTTGTGCTGCTGCTCGCAATCTCGGCACACGAGGCGGCGCACGCCTGGATGTCTTACAAGTTTGGTGATGACACGGCGAGACTGTTGGGACGGATCACGCTGAACCCGGTTGCCCACACGGATCCAATCGGTACGCTACTGATTCCGATCATGATGTTTATCTTTGGCCACGTGGGCGGGGCGTTGGCATCGATTCCATTAATTGGTTGGGGTAAACCGACGCCAGTGAACCCCCTGAGGTGGCGCAACAAGGACGTCGCGAACGTTATGGTTTCGATCGCGGGGATTCTGGCAAACATCCTCATTGCGATTATCGGGTTTACGATTCTAAAGATCCTTTTGATGACGGACGGATTTTCACAGATTCCGGAATCGATGCATGAACCGGTCCAGCTTTTTCTAACTTATCTACTGATCATGAACGTTTCCCTCGCGATCTTTAATCTTTTGCCGTTTCCCCCTCTCGACGGCAGCAAGATTCTCGACACATTCCTGCCGGCAAGCATGCGACCAATGTTGGACGTGTTAGAGCAATACGGTTTCATCATCCTGATGATTTTGATTTATCTCGGTTTCTTCAATGCGATCATCACGCCGGTACTGAGAGTTGTTGCTTATCTACTCTATCTAGGCGTTTGACCGGTACGATGAGTCTATCGAGAAATGACCAAGCGAATTTTTAGTGGCGCTCAACCAACCGGCAACGTCCACCTCGGAAACTATCTGGGAGCACTGCGCAACTGGGTCGCGTTGCAACACGAATACGAAAGCTTCTTTTGTATCGTGAACCTGCACGCGATTACAGTGGCCCAGGATCCTTCGTTGCTCGCGGAGAAGACGCGAGACCTTGCGCGGATTTATCTGGCTGTGGGAATCGATCCGGAGGTCTCGACCGTTTTCATTCAATCAGACGTACCGGAACACGCGGAACTGACCTGGGTGTTGAATTGCACAGCGCGGATGTCGGAACTCGAGCGCATGACGCAGTACAAAGACAAAGCGCGGCGACAGCAGGAGAACATAACCGTCGGGCTGTTTGATTATCCGATTTTGATGGCCGCCGACATACTCCTTTACCAGACGGACCTGGTCCCTGTGGGTGACGATCAGAGGCAACATCTCGAGTTGACGCGTGACGTGGCCATCAGGTTCAACCGGGATTATGGCGAAACGTTCAAGGTGCCGGAGGCCTACATTCCTAAGGTGGGCGCGCGAATCATGTCGTTGTCCGATCCTTCAAACAAAATGTCTAAGTCGGACGATGATCCAAACGGGTGTGTTTTGTTGATGGACGACGCTAATACGGTCCGGAAAAAATTCAAACGTGCCGTGACTGACTCCGGAACTGAGATCCGGTTCGATGCATCGCGGCCGGCAATCAACAATCTGCTCGAGATTTACCACCTCATTACTGGAAAGACTGCTCAAGACGTCGAAGAGCATTTTGCGGGTAAAGGATATGCGCAGTTGAAAGACGACCTTGCAGAAGCGACTGTCGATTTTCTGCGCCCGATTCAGCAGCGTGTAAAGGAGATTTCGGACGAGCGTCTCGACGAGATACTTGACCATGGCCGTGAAAAAGCACGGAAGATCGCAAGTGAGACGTTGGACCAGGTTTTTCACCGTACCGGAATAGCAATAAAGCGCTGAGCTAATGATGAACGAAGAAACACCCGAGACAGCGTTGGAAACAGTCGAACAGCGTCCGCTTAACGTGGCCGGCGCAATGCCGCAAATCGTCTCAGACGACACGACTGATGATTTGAAGATTCTGCTCGGTGAGTTTGAGGGCCCGCTTGATCTCCTTCTACACCTGATTCGCCAGGAGCAAGTCAGTATCTACGACATTCCTGTAGCTCGAATTACCGATGAGTATTTAGGTTATCTTCGAGTAATGCAGGAAATGGATATCGCCGTCGCCGGCGATTTTCTTGTGATGGCTGCGACGTTGATTGAGTTGAAGACAAAGATGCTCTTGCCGCGTGACCCTTTCGCCGCCCAGGAGGAAGATGAGGATCCGCGCAGTGATTTAGTGAATCAGTTGCTCGAGTATCAGAAATACAAAGCCGCGGCTCAGATGCTTTGGTCGAAGGCGACTGTCGAGCGGGCAGTTTTTAAGCGAGCTGAGCTCGAGACTGACAAGAACAATCCGGAAGTAGCGGTAGGTCTGTTTGATCTCTTAAAGGTTTTTCAGGACATCTTAGCGAGGCACAAGGAAGAGGCGCTGCTCGAAATCGAGCGTGAAGAGATCTCGATGGCTGAGATGATCGAGCGTTTGCGAAACATGGTGATGTCAACGGGCGAACTCAACTTGCGTGTCTTTTTTGAGCGCGCAAAATCACGTCGTGAGCTCGTGCTCGCTTTCTTGTCGGTGTTGGAGCTTGTAAGAACTACTGAAGTCAGATTATTTCAGCGCGAAACGTTCGGCGACATCATCGCGCGCTCGGCCTGACAGAACCGAGCGCGGTAGCGCCGGGTTACTCTGCGAAACGCGCTCGGCCTGACAGAAACGGGCGCGGTAGCGCCAGGTTACTCTGCGAAACGCGCTCGGCCTGACAGAACCGGGCGCGGTAGCGCCGGGTTACTCTGCGAAACAGATGACTAACGGAGAAAGTAGAACCGGCGAAACAGCGCAGGCGCTCGACGAAGCGGCGCTGAATGAAGAGGCGAGTCGCGAGCTCGCTGCGATGGTTGCCGAAGCAGAGCACTCGTCAACGGCCGGCAAGGAAGAAGGCGGCGACGATGGACCTTTGAGTTCACCTCAAAGCCAGGCCGAACGCGCGGCAGTGATCGAGGCGTTGATCTTCGTTTCGGATGAGCCGTTGAGTGCTAAAACGATTGCGGAAGTTCTGAAGGAAGAGAAGGAAATCACAAACGAGACTCTTTTGGCGTTGTCCCGGGAGTTCAATGCCAGAAACGGTGGATTGCAATTGCGTGAGGTTGCTGGTGGTTGGCAGTTTGCGACGCGGCCTGAATATCACGAGCACGTTCGCGCGTTTCTGAAAACCCGACCGAGTGCAAAACTGACAATCGCCTCGCTCGAGACACTAGCGGTAATAGCTTATCGACAGCCCGTTACGGTCCCCGAGATCCTTGAGATACGCGGCGTACAATCGCCCTCGGCCATCAAGACTTTGCTGGACAAGAAATTGATCGTTGCGAAAGGGCGCAAGGAAACCATTGGCCGTCCGATGATGTACGGAACGTCGAAAGAGTTTCTGCTTCAATTCGGGCTGAAAGATTTGTCTGAGTTGCCAGGCGTAGAAGACTTCCACGACTTGAGCGGTGGGTAAGAGAACCGTGCGCGGTAGCGCCGGGTCAAGCTCAGCATAGAGCGCCTTATGCGAAGATCGACCCGGCGCTACCGCGCTCGGTTCTGTATTATGGAGCAGCGTCTGCAAAAACTGATCGCCGCGGCTGGAATCGCCTCACGCCGACATGCGGAAGAGTTGATCGCTGCAGGTAAGGTCACTGTTAATGGCGAAGTAATTAAGGAACTCGGAACCAGGGCCGATCCGGACAAAGATCACATCAAAGTAAACGGGAAGCTCATCAATCCTCAGCTTCAGTCTCGTGAAAAGATCTACGCACTTCTCAACAAGCCGAAAGGTTACCTGTCAAGCGTTTCGGATCCGGAAGGTCGTCCGCTGGTGACGGAGCTCTTGCCGCCTTCACTCGGAAGGCTTCATCCTGTCGGACGGCTCGACTTCAACACGGAGGGCCTCTTATTACTCACCAACGATGGCGAGTTCACAAACTTTGTCACTGCGGCCCGCAACCGGGTCGAAAAGGTTTACGAGGTCAAAGTGAAGGGCGTGCCGGCCGAGAGCGGAATTGAAAGACTTCGGCGAGGAGTCGCTCTCGACGAGGGCACTCGCACGGCGCCCGCAAAGATCACCAAGCTGCACGAAACACAGACGAACGCGTGGTATGAAGTATTGCTTCACCAGGGACGCAATCAGCAAGTGCGTCGCATGTTTGAGTTGATAGGTCATTCAGTGTTGAAGCTTCGGCGCGTACGCATCGGTTTTCTCCGCGACGAGAATATGAAGCCTGGTCATTGGCGTCTCTTATCTCCGGCTGAAGCCGGAAGGCTCATGAAAACGCGAGATAAGAAGAGGAGGTCTCCCGCAAAGGCGCAAAGACGCAAAGAAAAACTCTAACGACTCTACTAGCTTTGCCCGAAAAGTAGATTATGTCCTCTTCTCTGTGCTTTCTCTGTGTCCTCTGTGTCTCTGTGGTGATCTTTGCTCGAAATAAACCACCACAGAGACACAGAGGACACAGAGGGAGCACAGAGAAATCCAATGCAAAAGGTACTTTTCGGGCAAGGCCACTCTAACACTCTAACTCAAACCTACCTTTGCGCCTTTGCGGGAAACTTTGCTACAAACAAACACTATGAAATTTGACTTAAGCGAAGAGCAACAACAGATCAAGATGAGCGTACGGGAGTTCGCCGAATCGGAGATCGCGCCTCACGTCATGGAATGGGATGAATCCCAGCATTTTCCAGTCGAGTTACAACCAAAACTCGCCGACGTGGGTCTACTCGGAGTCATCTTCCCGGAAGAGTATGGTGGCGCAGCAATGGGTTACGTCGAATACGCCACCATAATTGAGGAACTGTCGCGCGTGGACGGATCAGTTGGAATCTCGGTGGCTGCGCACAATTCTCTTTGCTCGAATCATATCTATAAGTATGGAACCGAAGCGCAACGAAAAAAGTATTTGGTGCCGTTAGCGAGCGGGGAACACCTCGGCGCGTGGGGACTAACAGAACCGAGCGCTGGATCTGACGCTTCGGGAACCAAATCGACAGCCGTACGCACCGAAGGAGGTTGGATCGTCAACGGATCGAAAAATTTCATAACTCACGCGATCCATGCCGATACCTGCGTCGCGATGGCAGTCACTGACAAGTCGAAAAGAAGCAAAGGCATATCGGCGTTCATTTTTGAGAAAGGAATGAAGGGGTTTTCCCCTTCCAAAAAAGAGAACAAGCTCGGTTTGCGTGCTTCGGAAACCGCGAGTGTTGTTTTCGAGGATTGCTTCTTGACTGACGCGCACTTGCTGGGTGAAGAAGGACAGGGCTTCGTGAACGCCATGGAGATACTCGATGGCGGTCGCATCTCCATTGCGGCGTTGGCAGTCGGAATCGCGCAGGGCGCATATGAATCCGCTGTGAAGTATGCGAAAGAGCGCCAGCAATTTGGGAAGCCGATATCCGAGTTTCAGGCGATTCAGTTCAAGTTAGCCAACATGGCAACGCAGATTGATGCGGCGAGGTTGTTGATGTATCGCGCGGCATGGATGAAAGACGAAGGCAAGAAGACTACGAAAGAGTCGTCGATGGCCAAGCTCTTTGCTTCGGAGATCAGCGTGAACGTTTGTGAAGAAGCGATTCAGGTGCACGGAGGGTACGGCTACACGAAAGACTATCCTCCTGAGAAATACTGGCGCGACTCCAAACTATGCACGATCGGAGAAGGGACGTCGGAGATTCAGCGTCTTATCATCGCTCGTGAAGTCCTGCGACAGGTTTGAGCGGTTCATCTCCGTGCAACCTCTGTGTTCTCTGTGCCTCTGTGGTGATTGTTTTCGAGGTAAGGCCACCGCAGACGCACAGAGAACACAAAGGTTGCACAGAGAAAGACGATAACCAGTGTGCTCTTATTAGATGTCTGGAAACGACAACCTCAGCGCGCGCGTGAGCAACGGAGAAGTTGCGGCGGTAGCCCGTGCCATCTCGAAGATTGAGGATGGCTCGGCTGGTGCAGCGGCTTTGATGAAGGAGATCTACCAACTCTCGCGCGGTGCGTTGGTAATCGGAATCACGGGGGCACCAGGAGCAGGCAAGTCGTCACTGGTCGATAAGCTGGCCATGTTCTACCGCCAGCGTGGTGAGCGCGTCGGAATAGTCGCCGTCGATCCCTCGAGTCCGTTTTCGGGAGGCGCAATCCTCGGTGATCGAATACGAATGCAGACGCTCGGCTTGGACGAAGGCGTCTTTATTCGCTCGATGGCGACGCGCGGAAATCTTGGCGGCCTGGCACGAGCCACTGTAGATGCGGTAGCGATTTTGGACGCGGCGGGTTACGAAAAGATCATCGTCGAAACGGTTGGAGTGGGGCAGGACGAAGTCGAGATTGTTAAAGCGGCTGATGTTTCGATAGTGGTTTTAGTGCCCGGGATGGGTGACGATATTCAGGCCATCAAAGCCGGAATAATGGAAATTGGCGATATCTTCGTTATCAACAAAGCCGATAAGGAAGGTGTTTACGCCACAGAAAAAGAGCTGGAGTCGCTGCTGTCCCTGGCTTCGCGTGATGATGGTTGGGAACCGCCCATCGTAAAGACTGTGGCGACGGAAAACCAGGGTGTCACGGCGCTTGGTCAGGCAATTGAAAGCTACTCTCAGGCGCAGCTCGGCGCTCGCGTTAGCAGTGAGCGTCGCAGGGCTATCGCACGTTGGCGCATTGTCGAGTTGCTGAGGGAAAGCCTGCTGGCGCGGGTTTTGGAATCCAATTCCTCAGTTGCTATGCTTAACCAGCTTGCGGACGAAGTTGCAACCCGGCGACGAGACCCTTATTCTGCGGTGGAGGAGATTATGAGGGCGACAGGGCGTTAGGTTGAACTTAGTACTTTGTACTATGTACTTTGTTTCCGATGCTTAGTGCCTTCTTAGTACCCAGAATACGAAGTACCAAGCACAAAGCACAAAATGCAAAGCACATGAAATTCGATCACATCGGAATCGCTACAAAGAGCATCGAAGAGGGTTTGGCGGTGTGGCGAGACGTACTCGGCCTGGAAGTAGATTCCACCGAGGAGGTTACAGAGCAAGGGGTCAAGGTGTGCATGCTGGCAGTTGGCGATACTCACTTGGAGTTGCTCGAGCCGCTCGGCCCCGAAACGTCTGTCGGAAAGTTTCTCGCTAAGCGTGGTCCCGGAATGCACCATATTGCAATTCAGGTTAACGACATACACTCTTCGCTTGCCGAGTTGAAGCGTAAAGGAGCGCGACTGATTGACGAAACACCGCGCGTGGGCGCCGGCGGTTGTTTGGTAGCCTTTGTTCATCCGTCGTCTGTGAATGGCGTGCTGCTCGAGCTGGTGCAGCATCAGTAGTTTTTAGGAAAGGACAGTATTTTGACTTCCACACGAAAAGCTCTCATAGCGGCTGCGGTTGCAGTACTTTTTGCAGCAGGTTTGATCTTCTGGCAGGTCAAGGCAAGGAAAACGGGTCCGGTCGAATTATCAGCCGAAGACATGCAACTGATCGCCGAAGACCAGCCGGCCCAAATGCGTGCGCGACTTGCGGTCGACGAAGCTGCGCGCAAAGATTTTGCGCAGGACGTGCGACGTTTGTTGGCCGTCGCTGAAGAGGCGCAGGCTCACGGCGTTGACAGGCCACCGGATATGAAGCGCCAGCTTGAACTCCAGAGAGCAAGTGTCATAGCTCAATACTATTTTGAGCATCAGGGTGAGAACGCACCTGACATCACCGACAGCGAGGTTGAAGAATATTTTAAGCAACCTACCAATCAACAGAAGTTTGAACAAATCATCGCCGACCTAAAGGCCAAAGATCCGCAGTTTGCCGCGCAGGAAATTCCGGCCGACCAGCTCAACATGCTCAGGCAGAGGCTTGGTCGCATCTACATCGCGGAAAAGAAAGCGATTGAACAGGGCCTGGACAAGAAGCCGGCGGTCAGGCTGCAAATGATGTTGCAGCACGCGCGTGTGGTGGCCCAGAAGTACGCTGTCGACAAGTTGCAGGAGAAGATGAAAGCAACTGACGAAGAGGTTACGGGCTATCTAGCAAGCCATCCGGAACTCGACACCGACAAGAAGAATCGTGCTAAGGCTGAGGAAGTTCTGAAGCGTGCTCGGGCTGGAGAAGATTTTGCGAAACTGGCCCAGGAGTTTTCCAGCGATGGCAGTAAAGACAAAGGTGGTGATCTGGGTTGGTTCGGTCCTGGCCAGATGGTGCCGGAATTCGAAAAAGCCGCTTACGCCCTGAAACGCGGCGAGATTAGCGACGTGGTGCAGAGCCAGTTTGGTTTCCACATCATCAAACTCGAAGAACGAAAGATGGAGACCAAAGACGGCAAGTCGGAAGAGAGGGTCCACGCTCGGCATATCCTGATCAATGAAGCCGGCAGTAATCCGTTTGGACCACCGCAATCCTCGCGCGATCGGGCAAAGGCTGCGGTTGAACAGGAGAAAGCCGAGAAGGTTCTCGACGAAATTGTCAGCCGATCACACGTCAGGGTGGCAGACAACTTTCAGGTAAAGGCTCCCGAGCAACCGCCTATGCAAGGCTTGCCTCCGGGATTTCCTCCCGCCCCGGAGGGCCAGGGAGCTGCGGCTGAGCCAGCCCCGAAACCGGGAACCAGTAATCAACCCAAGCCGCAGCAGAGATAGTGTCCACTATCTCTGCGTAATCTCTGCGTCCTCTGCGCCTCTGTGGTGAATGTGCAGGTAAAGCAAGTAAACCGCAGAGGCGCAGAGGACGCAGAGATTTCGCAGAGATTATGCAGTTAGGCGAATATCGCGTTGAGATCATTCAGGACACCGAATTCCGTCTCGACGGAGGAGCGATGTTCGGAGTGGTCCCGCGCAAGCTCTGGTCGCAGGTTTGTCCGCCCGATGATGAAAACAGGATTCGCATGAACATGAATTGTGTTTTCATCGATACGGGTTCGGAGAAAGTGCTCATTGAAACTGGCATAGGTGACAAATGGACCACGAAGCAACTGTCGATGTACGGCATAGACCGCGCACGACCGCTGAGTGAAACGCTAAAGATGCGAACAGGCTTTGCGGCTGACGATATTACGATCGTCGTCAACACGCATCTGCATTTCGATCATGCAGGCGGCAACACGAAACTCGATTCTTCGGATAAACCTTTACCTTCATTTCCCAACGCTCGTTATTTCGTTTCACGCGCTGAGTTGGAACATGCAGAGCATCCGACCGAGCGAGATCGCGCGAGTTATATTCCTGAGAACTGGAAACCTCTGATTGAATCGGGTCAACTAGAGCCGAAGGATACAGATTACGAAGTAGTACCCGGTTTAACAATGCAAACGATCGCAGGGCACAATCGTTCGATGCAGTGCTGGCGCCTCGAAACCAACGGCAAGACATTATTCGGTTTTGCCGATCTCGTGCCGTTACGCGCTCACCTTCGGCTCCCATGGATTATGGGTTTCGATCTTTATCCGGTGGAGACTCTCGAAGCCAAGAAGAGACTGTTGCCACAGGCAGCGAGCGAGAATTGGATCTGCTTGTTCTACCACGATCCTGATGAGCCATTGTGTCGCTTAACCCAGGGAGAAAAAGAGTTCAGTGCGGTGCCGTATCGCGGGGAGGACCAGAAGCTTTCATGAGCACATCGTCAGGAGTTCGCGTCGGCATCATCGGCGGCAGCGGTCTCTACCAAATGCCGGAGTTGACGGGTGTCGAAGAAGTTAAAGTCGAGACGCCTTTCGGACCTCCCTCCGACACGTTCATTGTCGGAACGCTCGAGGGTGAACGAGTTGCTTTCCTTCCGCGTCACGGAACTGGGCATCGTTTGACGCCAACCGAAGTTCCGTTTCGCGCCAACATTTATGCGATGAAGCTGCTGGGAGTGGAGAGCATTCTCTCGGCTTCGGCAGTGGGCTCGTTGCAGGAGAAGTATGCGCCGCTCGACATGGTTATTCCTGACCAGTTTTTTGATCGAACGAGAGGACGAGTGAGGGAGTCGTCGTTCTTTGGCGAAGGCATTGTCGCGCACGTCTCTTTTGCACATCCCGTTTGTGCAAGGTTGGGAGACATTCTCGAGGAATCATGCGGTGCTGCTGACGTACAGGTCCATCGCGGCGGAACGTATTTATGCATGGAGGGACCAGCGTTCTCGAGCGTCGCTGAATCGAATGTCTATCGCTCGTGGGGGATGGATATCATAGGAATGACAAACCTCCAGGAGGCGAAGTTGGCGCGTGAGGCGGAAATCTGTTATGCCACACTTGCGCTGGTCACAGACTACGATTGCTGGCATCCAGGGCACGATGCTGTGAGTGTCGAAACGGTGATCGAGTATCTGAACAAGAACGTGCGCAATGCCCAAACGATTTTGCGTGAGGCTCTGAAGCGATTGAAGCAGGGCGACCGCGACTGCAAGTGTGGCTCTGCGTTACAGCATGCGATCTTCACGGCGCCAAATCTTTGGCCGGCGGCGACAACAAAGAAGCTCGAAGCGATCATCAAAAAGTACCAGCAGTGATCGTTGACTCAAGCACCAACGTTGATCGTTGGCTCTTTGTACTTTGTGCTTTGCTCCGGAGGAGCAACATTTTTATAGGTAGTCAATTTTCATATTCTACTCGCTCCGTAGGAGCGACATGTCGTTGTATCGCCGGGGGTTGGACATAGCGCTCGTACGGAGCGCCGTGCCGTACGGCACACCGGCTATAAACATGTTGCTCCTCCGGAGCAAAGCACAAACGTCGAATGTTTTAGAGAGGTTGATTATGAAGATTAGTGGTTTATTGCTATTCGTCCTTCTTTTTGTGGTTACAGCCGCTGCACCGTCAACTTGTGGGCAGGGAGTCCGGACTGGTCCTGACGCTTCGACGCTCCGCGATCCCGATCTGGAGAGGGACTCGCATCACAATCTCGAGGTAGCTAAAAACTACTTCAAGTTGAAGAAGGCTTATGTCGCAGCGTTGAAGCGTTGCGAGGAGATTATTGCCGGCAACCCGAACTTTGCGAAGATCGAGGAAGTTTTGCTGATGGCAGGCCAAAGCAGTCTGTGGCTGTCGCAGAACAAAGGCAAGCAGAGCCCGAATCTTTATGTCAGCTTCGACGGCGGCGAAAAACGAACCTTGACCTCGGAGCAGTTTCGCGAGATGGGACGCGATTATTTGAACAAATTGATCAACGACTATCCGAACAGTCCCTACGCGAAACAGGCGCAGGAGGAGCTACGGCAGCTTGACCCAACAAAGCAGTAGGCAGGAGCAGATGGCAGGAGCACGTGACTGAAATCCTGCTCCTGCTGTCTACCCCTGCTCCTCTCGAATGAAGCCAGGCAGAAAAGCAAAAGAAAAAATGTCCCTTCTAGTTGTCGGATCGGTTGCTTATGACGCAGTCGAAACCCCTTTCGGTAAATGTGAGAAGATGCTTGGCGGCTCGGCCTCGCACTTCTCAATCTCAGCCAGCTTCTTTACTGACGTTAGTATTGTCGGCGTAGTTGGAGGCGATTTCACCGAGCAAGATGTGTTTGACAGCCGCGGAATTGGAACGCGCGACCTCGAAAGAATCGAGGAAGGCAAAACGTTTCGCTGGCAGGGTCGTTACGATTACGACCTGAATGTCGCCCAAACGCTCGACACTCAGTTAAACGTCTTTGCGGAGTTTCAACCAAAGATCTCCGAAGAGTCGAAAACATCGCGACTTCTGTTTCTCGGCAACATTCAACCGGATCTCCAGCGCGGCGTGCGAGAACAGATGCGCGAGGCGGAATTGGTAGCACTTGATACGATGAATCTCTGGATTGAGCACACCCGTGATTCATTAATCCGCACGATCGAGGGCGTCGACGTTGTGATTATCAATGACGCTGAGGCTCGGCAACTCACGAACGTCCCAAATCTCATCAAGGCTGCGCGTCAGATTCTGGGTTGGGGACCAAAGGCACTGATCATCAAGCGCGGCGAGTATGGCGCGGCGCTGTTTACCTCCGAGAGTTATTTCGCGATCCCGGCTTACCCTCTCGAGTCTGTCTTTGATCCAACCGGCGCTGGTGATACGTTTGCGGGAGGCTTTATGGGTTATCTGGCAAGTCAGGACACGCTTGATGAAAGCGCGATGAGGCGAGCGATGATTTTTGGATCAGTGATGGCTTCATTTAACGTAGAAGAGTTTGGTACCGAGCGGGTGAGACGTCTTACGCACGCGGAGATCAATGATCGTTTTCGCGCTTTCAAACGAATGACTCATTTTGATGAGATACCGTTTGTGGCGAAGTAAGAATTGTTGAGCTTTGTACTTGGAACTTTGTGCTTTGTTCTTAAACCAAGTACAAAATACCAAGCACAAAGCACAAAGCTCTGACCGGAGGTCACGATGTTCTGCCCCATCTGCGAATCTGAATACGAACCGGGTATCACACGCTGTCCGGACGATAACTCGCCGCTCGTCGAGCGATTGACGCCGGAGAATACGCTGCACGACAGTAGCGAAGCGCGATTTGTTGAGCTTCATAAACTTGGTTCGCCGGCGGAGGCGGAGATGGTGAACGACATTCTGAGTCAGAACGGAATCCGCTCAGTCATTAAGTCTGGTGGAGCTGATGCTTTGTCGCCCTTGTTGTCCGCGACTTCCGAGGGTGCTGTCATTTTCGTAGATGAGCGCGATGCCGATCGTGCGTGGGAAGTTTACAATGCGTTTTTTGGTGCCGACACCACGCCTTTGACCGGTGGACCACTTGAAGATGAAGAGTAGTTTTAATGTCCGACGATGCCAGTGACGCGATTGTAGTTTTCATGACGGCCGCAAGTGGCGAAGAAGCAGCGCGGCTCGCTGAAATGCTGGTTGGCGCGCACCTCGCTGCTTGCGTTCAGATTCTGCCGGAAATGGAGTCGGTTTATCGTTGGCAGGGAAAGATCGAGCGGCAGTCGGAAGTTCTATTACTCGCTAAGACGACCAGATCAAAATTCGACGAGCTGGAGAGGGGAGTACGCGCCCTTCACAGTTACGAAACGCCGGAGATAATCGCGGTCCCGGTGACGGTTGGATCGTCTCCCTATCTACAGTGGCTAAATACATGCCTCAAGCCACAGATCGACACAGATCAGTGAAAATCAGTGTTCATCCGTGGCCCTTTCTTAACCCGAGACTCTAATTTCATCGGAGATTGGAGTATCCATCTCTGTCAGTGAGCTCTGACTTCTCGTCACGATCTCGACCACTTCCGCCGGCGAATCCGTAATGTGAAACATTTCCATATCCTGGTCGGCGATCTTACCGCCGGGTAGAACCACGTCGCGCAACCAATCCAGCATTCCGCTCCAATAACTCCGGCCAAAAAGAACAATTGGAAAGTTTCGAATCTTCCTCGTCTGAATCAAGGTGAGCGCTTCAAACAATTCGTCAAACGTGCCGAAGCCTCCGGGAAAGATCACGAATGCCAGGCTGTACTTGACAAACATCATCTTGCGTACGAAAAAGTATTTGAAGGTGAGACTCAGAGTTTGGTAAGCGTTTGGCCTCTGTTCGAAGGGCAATTCGATGTTGCAGCCGATTGAAAGGCCGCCTGCTTCGAAAGCGCCGCGGTTCGCGGCTTCCATTATCCCCGGGCCACCGCCAGTGATGACTGCGAATCCCTGCGCCGCCAGCAGCGCCGCGGTTTCCTGCGCGGCTTTGTAATCGTCATCGTCCGGCTTGGTACGTGCTGATCCAAAGATTGCTATGCCCCGGCTCAAAGTGGCCAGTTCATCGAAGCCTTCGACAAACTCGCCCATGATCCGGAACACGCGCCATGTGTCGGTATGCTTAAATTCATCCGGCCTGGGACTCTCGAGCAGTTGCTCGTCCTGGGTCGTCCCGGCTAGCTGCCGGCCAGTCCGCTTTTCGTTTTTCTCCATTTCAGACCTGTGCTGATCCGTGTAATCCGTGGCTCAAATACCCATGATGTTATAGCCGCAATCGACGTAGATTACTTCGCCGGTAATACCGGAAGACATTGGACTACAAAGGAAAACCGCAGTGTTTCCGACCTCGCGTGCCTCTACGTTTCTTCCGAGTGGAGCGCGCTCTGCATGGTGTTTCAGCATGGTGCTGAAATCAGCAACGCCTCGAGCTGAAAGTGTTTGAATTGGACCAGCACTGATAGCGTTGATGCGAATGTTCCGCGGTCCAAGATCTTTTGCGAGGTAACGAGTACTTGCTTCAAGTGCCGCTTTCGCGACACCCATGACGTTATAACCAGCGACAACTTTTTCAGCTCCGTAATAAGACATCGAAACAATGCCGCCACCTTCGGTCATCAGTGGTGCTGCGGCCCGAGCAAGTTGTGGCAGGGAATAAGCACTGATCTCCAAAGCCGTGAGAAAAGCTTCGCGAGTGGTATCGAGATATTCACCGCCCAGCGCCTCACGCGGTGCGAAGGCGATGCTGTGAATCAGAAAATCGAGTCGCCCAAACTTCCGGCCCACTTGCCTGAATGCCTCGTCGACCTCTTCCTGTTTCGTCACGTCACAAGACAAAAGTAACGATCCGGGCATCGCATCGTCCGTCAGACTTTCGACATTTTCTTTCAGGCGGTCGCCCTGATAGGTGAATGCGAGGTTTGCCCCTGCTTCGTGAAGTGCCTGAGCAGTGGCCCAGGCGATCGAGCGCTTATTTGCAACTCCGAAGATGATTCCGTTCTTGTTTTTGAGCATGAATGAAACTGTTCTTTGAAAAGCTTAAGTGAAACTTCTTCTCTGTGCAATCTCTGTGTCCTCTGTGTCTCTGTGGTGGTTTTACTGCGAAACAAATCAACCACAGAGACCCAGAGGACACAGAGGTTGCACAGAGGTCCTAAGCTGCTGCACTCTCGGGTGCATTTATGAGCGCTTTGTATTCGCCGCTTTCTACCCACTGCAGAATCTCCGACACGCGCCAGACAGGAAAAGGATGGCTCATACCCGAAGTGATCACGTCTGCCCAGAACCGATCGAGCGCCTTTTCGTCGTAGTTCTTTTGAAAGTCGCGTGCCTGTGCGAGAAATTGATCGTAATCGACTCGAGAGGCAAAAGTGCCGCCGCTCAATTTCATCATGGTGCGCCCAATAACGTTGGCGTCCTGAGTAACGAGCAAGGCAGCGCGATCGCATGACAATTCAGCACGCCTGGCCCATGAGAGCAATGCCGCGCGCATGCTCATCGTAAGAATCTCTTTTACGATAAACGTGAGTGGCGAGGCCAGCACCGCACTCTTCGCCAGAAACTCGATCAAGCGAGCGGCTGTCAGATAAAGAACGTGTTCAGCGTGAATGTGCCCCACTTCATGTGCCACAACCGCCAGCACCTCTTCGTCGTTCAGTCTCTCAATCAGTTGTGAGTAGAGCACGATGACCGGACGTTCAACGCCGCCGGTGAATGCATTGACCACGGGATTCTGTTGCACAAAGAGATCCGGCATATCGACGCCGAGAGTCGTGCAGGCAATCTGAAGTTTGGCGTAAAGATCCGGACACTGGGTCGGCGTAACTTTAACGGCACTTGCTGTGAAGATAACGCGAATTGCCGACTCGCCCGTCACCGCAAGAAGTTTCTTAAGCGCCGAGTCGATCCCCGGAATCGCTTTCAGGGTCGCTAGTGCGCGACGGTCAGCCGGGTGAATGTACTGGTCTTTGTTGAGGCTTGCGAACTTCTTGTGTGACCCATCCGACAAGGGCAGCCGGCAACGGCCACAGCGTGGTTCGCCGTTGTCCGAGCGGACCTGATTACGCTGACCGCAATAACGGCAGCGGATTGATGGAATGTTGTTAATTAGATCTTCATTATCAGCCATGTTCAATGCTCACTTCTTGAAAAGTGTGCCACCGAGTATCGGCTATCGGTGGGTCTGTGACAAGTGGTAACGTTCTCTGTGCAACCTCTGTGTTCTCTGTGTCTCTGTGGTTGTTCATTCTCTAAAAAAGGCCACCACAGAGGCACAGAGAACACAGAGGTTGCACAGAGAAAACCTTAGTCAGTGCTTGAAATGCCGGACGCCTGTAAAGACCATTGCCAGACCATGCTCGTTCGCGGCAGCGATCACTTCGTCGTCTCGGACTGAACCGCCCGGTTGTATGACGGCGGTGATTCCGTGCCGTGCAGCTTCGTCGATACCATCGCGAAACGGGAAGAACGCGTCAGAGGCAAGCACTGAACCTGCCACCGGTGACTGTGCGCGCATCGCTCCGATCTTCACGGAATCAACGCGCGACATCTGTCCCGCTCCGACGCCTACTGTCTGGTCCGCACGCGCATAGACGATGGCGTTCGATTTTGTGTGCTTGCAAACGATCCAACCGAAAAGCAATGCGCGAATTTCTTCTTCGCTGGGCTGCCTTTCGGTTACAACGTTGAGTTCATTGCGACTAACCCTGTGGTCGTCCCTTGTTTGGACCAGCATGCCAC
>Ga0268386_10000801_pt1 | contig 20731 bp, 13 predicted proteins | sample RVTome_15_FD_200260 | JGI IMG/M metagenome (GOLD analysis project Ga0268386, IMG submission 200260) | Soil microbial communities from uranium-contaminated site in the Upper Colorado River Basin, Wyoming, United States - RVT150D86... ...
TCCTTCCACGGGCGATGAGGGATGAGAGATGAAGGATGAGAGATGAGCGATCCGCCGTTTCATCCCTCATCCTTCATCCCTCATCCTTCATCGTTCGAATTCCCGGTAGACTATTTTCCCGCTGCTGACTTATCACTCACCAACCTGTTCAATTCCTTCCTCACAGTCGACAATCGCGGATATCGCGAACGAATTCGAAGGAACCTGCCGATGACCGTCCGTCTCGAAGCTCGACGACGTCCCCGCGCCCCGTCCGATGCGCTGCCCGAACACCAGGCGACGGCGATCGCCGAAGAGCAGCGGCTCCGCGACGGTTACGCCCGCCTCGCCAACTGGCAGAGATGGGGGCCGTATCTTTCCGAGCGGCAATGGGGGACCGTCCGCGAGGATTATTCGGAAGACGGCGAAAGCTGGACGTACTTCCCTCACGACCACGCCCGCAGCCGCGCCTACCGCTGGGGAGAAGACGGCCTGCTGGGCATCTGCGACCGCGAGTGCCGGCTGTGCTTCGCCGTCGCGCTGTGGAACGGCCGCGACCCGATTCTCAAAGAGCGGCTGTTCGGGCTGACCGGCCCCGAGGGAAACCACGGCGAAGACGTCAAGGAGTGCTACTACTACCTCGATTCCACGCCGACGCATTCCTACATGAAGGCGTTGTACAAGTACCCGCAGGCGGAGTTCCCCTACGCGCGGCTCGTCGAAGAGAACCGCCGCCGCGGTAGGCACGAGCTGGAATTCGAACTCTCCGACACGGGCGTGTTCCGCGAGAACCGTTACTTCGACGTCTTCGTCGAGTACGCCAAGAACTCGCCGAACGACATTCTGATCCGCATCACCATCGCCAACCGCGGGCCTGAAACGGCGCGGGTGCACGTGCTGCCGACGCTGTGGTTCCGCAACGCCTGGTCGTGGGGCTGCACGCACGAGGGGTGCGAAGTCAAACCGCGGCTGGCGCTGGAAGACGGGGCAGTGGTTGCGAACCATGCGACGCTGGGGACGTTCCACTTCGTGGCCGACGCTGCCGGCGTCGGCGCGGAAGCTGGCAGCTTCCGCCACGAGGAAACGCCGACGTGGCTGTTCACCGACAATGAAACGAACACGCAGCGGCTGTACGACTTTCCGAACGTTTCTCCGTGGGTGAAGGATGCCTTCCACGAGCACGTGATCCACGGGAACGCCGCCGCTCGGGATGTTCGTAGTGACCGGCTTCAGCCGGTCAAGGGACCGGCTGAAGCCGGTCACTACGAACCCGCGGTCAAGGGACCGGCTGAAGCCGGTCACTACGAACCCGCGGTCAAGGGACCGGCTGAAGCCGGTCACTACGAACCCACGCGGCAGTTCGGCACGAAGACCGCCGCTTACTATCGGCTGGAAATCCCCCCCGGCGGCGAAGCGGTGCTGCGATTGCGGCTGTCGGCGCAGGACGAAGCCCCGGTCGAACCGTTCGGGACCGATTTCGACGTCGTCTTCACGCAACGGATTCGCGAGGCCGATGAGTTCTACGCGGCGAGGATTCCGCGCCACGACGAGCTCTCCGCGGAGCATTGCCGGGTCGCGCGGCAGGCCTACGCCGGGCTGTTGTGGAGCAAGCAGTTCTATCACTACGTGGTACAGCACTGGATCGAGGGGGACCCGGACCAGCCGACGCCGCCCCCGTCGCGGAAGCACGGCCGCAACCACGACTGGCCGCATCTGTTCAACCGCGACGTCATCTCGATGCCCGACAAATGGGAGTACCCGTGGTACGCGGCGTGGGACCTGGCGTTCCACATGATTCCGATGGCCTACGTCGACGGCGAGTTCGCGAAGGGGCAGCTCGAGCTGTTCCTCCGCGAGTGGTACATGCATCCCAACGGGCAGATTCCCGCCTACGAGTTCGCGTTTTCCGACGTCAACCCGCCGGTGCACGCCTGGGCCTGCTGGCGGGTCTACAAGATCACCGGCCCTCGCGGCGGCCGCGACCGGCGGTTCCTCTCCAGCGTGTTCAAGAAGCTGCTGCTGAACTTCACCTGGTGGGTCAACCGAAAAGATGCCGAGGGGAACCACCTGTTCTCCGGCGGGTTTCTCGGCCTCGACAACATCGGCGTCTTCGACCGCTCGAAACCGCTGCCGGGGGGCGGGCGGCTCGAACAGGCCGACGGCACCGCCTGGATGGCCTTCTACTGCGCGACGATGCTGTCGATGTCGCTGGAGCTGGCCCAGGAAGACCCGACGTACGAAGACATCGCCTCGAAGTTCTTCGAGCATTTCGTGCATATCGCCGACGCGATGAACACGCTCGGAGGTACGGGCCTCTGGGACGACGAGGACGGCTTCTTCTATGACCAGTTGCGGACCGACCACCACGTGCAGCCGCTGCAAGTCCGCTCGATCGTCGGCATCATCCCCCTGTTCGCCGTGGAAGTGCTCGAGCAGGACGCCATCGACAGGCTGCCGGGCTTCAAGAAACGGATGGAATGGTTCCTCAAGCACCGCCCGGAGCTGGCCCGGCACATCACCTACTGCGCGCATTCCACGGAGACAGAACCCAGGGATTTCGGAAAATCCCTGGGTTCTCCTTCGCCCGGCTACCATCACCACCGGCTGCTGGCGATCCCGTCCCGCGAGCGGCTGCTGCGCGTGTTGCGATACCTGCTCGACGAGAACGAGTTTCTGTCGCCGCACGGCATTCGCGCCCTGTCGCGGCACCACAAAGACCGCCCCTACGTTCTACACAGCGACGGGCAGGAGCACCGCGTGCAGTACGATCCGGCGGAATCGACGAGCGGCCTGTTCGGCGGCAACTCGAACTGGCGGGGGCCGGTGTGGTTTCCCGTGAACTTCCTCATCGTCGAAGCCCTCGAACGCTACCACCACTTCTACGGCGACGAGCTGCAGGTCGAATGCCCCACCGGCTCGGGCCGCATGCTCACCCTGGAGCAGGCCGCCCGCGAAATCGGCTGGCGGCTGTGCGGCCTGTTTCTCCCCGGCGAGACCGGCCGCCGGCCCTGCCAGGGCGGCGACCAGCGCTACGCCGACGACCCGCACTGGCGGGAGCTGTTGCTGTTCCACGAGTATTTCCACGGCGACAACGGCCGCGGCATGGGGGCCAGCCACCAGACCGGCTGGACGGCCCTCGTCGCGCCGCTGCTCCGCGACGCCGGGGGGGTGGAAGAGTTGAGAGTTGAAAGTTGAGAGCCAGAAGTCGAAAGTCGGAAGGTCGAAGGTCGAAGGTCGGGGACCCCGTTCGACTGCCGTCTGCCCGACTTTCCGACTTTCGACTTTCCGACTTTCGACTGCTCTTTCCGCCTTCCGCCTTCCGCCTTCGGCTTCACCCCCGCCGGATCGCGTCCATCGGCATCATCCGCATCGCCCAGATCGCCGGGTACAACCCGCCGAGCATGCCGACGGCGGTGGCGAAGGCGACGCTGAAGCCGAGCAGCCCCGGGCCGGCGAACAGGTGCAGCTTGTCGGGCCAGTAAGCATTCAGCCCCTGGACGGCGAGCCAGCCGGCGACGGCGCCGCCGATGCCGCCGCCGATGCCGATCAGGCCGCTTTCCAGCGTGATCAGCTTCAGCACGTCCCGCCGCGACCAGCCGTTGGCCTTCAGGATGCCGAACTCGATGATCCGCTCGGTGACGCTCATCAACATCGTGTTGATGATGCTCAGCACGGCGATCGTCACGCCGATGCCGGTCATGATCGCCAGGAAGATGTCGAGGTCGGCGCTGAACTCGTCGAGCTTGGCGGTCCAGTCGTCCCCGGTGCGGACTTCGACGCCGGTCGGCGACGGACCGGAGCCGTTGCCGGTCTTTGTTTCCTGCCGGCCGTTCGCCGCGAGTTGCCCGAGGATCCACAAACTGAAATCAACCGCGGGATTCCCCGTCCCCGCCGCTGGCGGCTTAGCCGTCGCGTCGGATTTCTCAATCGTCCGGTTCGCGAAGTGCCGTTCGATCCGCCGTTTGACGACTTCGTCATCGACGCTCGGATCGGACGTCTCGAGGTAGAAGACGCAGACCGAACGGGGATCGAACCGCGTCATCTGCCGCAGGCTGTCGAGGTCGAGGATGATGGCAACGTCAAGCAGCGGCAGCCCGGTATTGTAAATGCCGACGATATGCAGCGTCCTTCCGTCGCAGACCAGTTCGTCCCCCACGGACTTGTTGAAGGCCCGCGCGATCTGCTCGCTGACGACCGTGTTGAACGTCCCCGCGTCGGACTCGCGCAGAAACCGGCCGGCGACGACCTTCTCGCGATACACGTCCCGCCGCAGTTGCAGCCGCGACGCGATTTCGAACCCCACCAGCAGCCGCGGCGGGCTGAACGTCGAGCGGCCTTCGATGAGGTTCGCCCGCGTGATGATCTGCGGGTTGACCGCCGCCACGCCTTCGATGCCGCGGAGTTCGTCCCCCCAGTCGGCCGGCAGCTTGGAAAACAGCGGCACCGGCGAGCCGGGCTGCATCACCGTCAGGCCGGGGATGAGCCGGAACGTGTCGTTGACGGTCTTCTCCAGCCCCCCCTTCACCGCGAACAACCCGACCATGCCGGCGATCGCGACCGTCAACCCCAGCAGCGACAGCGTCGAACGCACCGGCCGGCTCATGAGATTGCGGAAGGCGAACTTGAGCATCAGCGGGCGCAGGTCGAAGGTCGGAAGGTCGAAAGGTCGAAAGATCGAGACGCCGCTTGCGGCTTAGCCCGACGTTCAATTGTTACCGACGCTGCGGCAATCGGCCAGACTCACGACTCATTCGTCTTTCGCGACGAACCCTTCGATCGCCGTCACGACATCGCCGACGCGGATGTCGCCGCCTTCGATGACGGCCGCCGTGATTCCGCCGTGCCCGCGCATCGCGTTGTAGCCGCCGGGGCCGAGGTTCTCTTCCATCCGGCTGCACGGGGCGCACGGCCCGGTCCCTTCCAGCAGCACGCCGCCGATGCGGAACCTGCCCCGCTTCAGCGCCAGCAGATTGACGCCGGAGACGACGACGTTCCGCCGCAGCAGAGCGGGGTCGACGCGGTCCCGCTTCAACAGCGCGGCGACGACGGCGAGGTGCTCGTGCTGAAGCAGCGTCACCTGCCGATGCGACGTGCCGCTGTTCGCGTGGTGCTCGCCGTCGATGCCCGTTCCCGGCTTCACGGTCACGCTTTGCCGCGGCTGGATTTCACCGAGCCGCCTCTCGGCGACGCCGTTCCACTCGACGCGGCCGGTGCGGGGGAAGGTGTTGGTGAGTTCGTGGAGGTCGGTCATGATCGCTCCGAGTAGGTCAGGCTTTCCAGCCTGACCGGATGGGACGTGCGCGTCTTTGCCGGCTGGTCAGGCTGGAATGCCTGGCCTACGTCAATCGTCGTCGCTAGGCTGCCGGAATCCTATGCGGCGTTTCGGCGGCTCTGGCCCGTAGGACGGTTTTTCAAACCGTCCGTTCTATCCGCATCGTTGTTCGTTAAAAGTCGACGACGATCGATCACTCAACCCACGGACGGTTTGAAAAACCGTCCTACGAAGTTCGCCGGGCGTGGCCATCAGCCGTCGCAGCCTCACGAAGGTCCGCATGATTTCGACGTTCACCTTCGCCGCCATCGGCGACCGCAGCACGCTGGAGAGCATGGCGATGCCCTGCTCGGTGAAGACCCAGGGGAGTTTTTTGCGCCCACCGCGCCCATCGCCGGATGTCGACTCATCAGTCGTTTTTGATATCACAATTTGTGATATCAAACTCGTAAACTCCTGCTGAGTAAGCTGAAACGCAAAATCCTCCGGGAACCGGTCAGCATTCCGTTTGACGCTTTGGTTCAGAGCTGCCGTCGTTACGCCGTACAGTTCCGCCAGATCGGAATCCAGCATCACTCGCTGCCCGCGGACGACGTGAATCACCCGCTCGATTTCGGCGGGGGAAATCGTCGTGCTTGATTTCCGCTGCTTTTTTGCCATGCCGCCAGATTACAGGAAAGGGGTGGGTTTTCCCATTGATTCAAGACTGCCGGGCGATTTCCAGCGGCCGCCGTGGTTTGATATCGCAAAATGCGATATCAAGTTGGTAACCTCTTGCTGCGTAAGCTGAAACGCAAACACTCACCCCGTCGGAAGCGTCCGTTCCTGAATCGCGATGGCGGCCGTTCGATCTTCTTCGTAGACTGTCCCCAGATTCGCCCCGCGCAACGGAGGTCGAATATGCCAAGTCGGATGTCCCTCTTGCTGGTCTGCTGGTTGCCGTGCGTCTGCTCGGCGAACGAGGATTGGGAACCGCAGCCGCGTCGCGCGGTGAAGCCACCCGGAACGAACGAGCCTTCGATGCGGACATTGGAGGGCTTGGCACATTCGAGGAATCGGGCTGACGTCCGCCGCCTCGTGGCCGTTCAGTTGCAGTTGCAGAAGCGCATCCCGGCGCAACAACTGGCACCGCATTTCGTCCCGCTGCTGTTCCACCCGGCGTCGCGCGTGCGGCAGGTTGCGGACCGGGTGGTACGACGATCGGGGCCGAAAGGGAACGTCGTGGCAATTGTCGCGTTTCACGACCAACGTGCCATGCGCGGCGACGACCGGGACGTCCGACTGGTACTGCGCGAAGTCTACCAGGACTACGACAATGATCTTGTACCGGCGCTGCTGGAGAGGTTCTACAACGACCGGGAACGCTACAGCGCCAAGGTGCGACGTGCGATCGTCAGGCGGCTGGTTGCTCACCGCGTCACGTCGCCCCCGGCCCAGCGAATCTACCGCATGGCGATTGAAAGCGGCGCATCCCTCGTGAATCGAGAGCGTTCATTTGTTGATATCGAACGGATTCGACGCGACCCCGGAGTCTGGTCGCTACTGATTCCAACGAAAGAAGTTACTGACAGAATCCTCATTCCAAAGTTGGAATCGAACCAGATTGCGATGATTTGCGAAGCACTGCTGGCGTTGCGGCGCCACACGAATCCGCCGCGGGAGCTCATCAACAAGATCTCACGACGGCTCTCTCATCCATCGAACGATGTATTCGCGTATGCCGTGAGTTGTCTTCACGGCTGTGCGAACTGGGAAGACGTAAGGCCCGCCTTCCGCGACCTGTCTCGCTCGAAATCCGCGAAGTTGCGTCGCCGGGCGCTGAAGATGCTGATTCGCTTCAATCCGGACACGGCAACGACGGTGAACGCGATTCGGTCGGCTCTGCCCGTGGAATCCGACGAGGCGATGCGGCTGTATCTGTTGAGTCAACTGAAGCGAATCGCGCCCGACGCGCCGGCGACCATCCGCTCGCTGACCGCCGTCGTGTCCCACGATCGCAGCAGAAAAGTCCGACTCGCCGCGCTGAAGTCGCTCGCTGCGGTGCGAGCGAAGGCACGCAGCTCGTCAAAGGAACTTACGACCGTTCTGGAAAGGGAGACCGATTACGAACTGCGGCTGGAAATTGCGCGCTCGCTGCAGCAGGTCTATCCGCGCGATTCGAAACTGCAGCCTGTGCTGAAGAAGATTGAAGGCGAGCTGACCTTCCACCGGACGATGGAATTGATGCAGTCGATCCTCCGCCAGCAAGAGCAACTGATTCGCGACACCCGCCGCCTCAACGTCGAGAGCATCCTTGGCGACGTCAAGCAGAAATGACGCAGCAGCTTCGGGGTCGGGTGTGGAAAATTCAAAATTGCGGAGTCGATTCGCTCATTGCAGAAAGGGGAATGGCTCCGCAATTTTGAATTTTCCACACCCGACCCCTTGCCTCGAAGAATGCCCCTCACTCGACCGGCGGGAATTGCAATCGCGGCAACCGGTGCACGCTGGTCGTGAACGCGTCGCCGTCGAGCTCGATCACGCGGTAGCCCGGCGGAATCGCGGCGTAAGCCGGTTCGGATCCCTTCGCGAGGAATTGAACGCCGGTGGAAGGCGTCGTGTAGAACGCCGTCTCGCCGCGGCGGGTTTCTGATTCGTGATGCACGTGGCCGGCGCAGACGAAGTGGACGTGCGGGTGCTCGCGGACGAGTTGCAGCAGCGGTGCCGGGTCGAGCAGGCCGATGCTGTCGAGCCATTCGCAGCCAACGGGGACTGGCGGATGGTGCAGGAACACGCCGCAGGGCTGCGGGGCGCTCGTTTCCAATTCCTCTCGCAGCCAGTCGAGCTGGTCCGGGTCGATCCGGCCTGCGACTTGTGCGGGCCAGTGCGAGTCGAGGCCGATCAGCCGCCAGCCGGCGACGGACTGTGAGAAGGTGATCCGTTCGGAATGGTCCGTCCCGATCCGGTCTTCAAAGACTTCCCGCAAGATCGCCCCGTCGTCGTGATTGCCGGGAACGAACAGGCAGCGGTCGACGAGGTCCCCCAGCAATTCCCGCAGCGCGGCGTAAGACGACGGCAGCTCGTCGTGGCTGCAGTCGCCGGTGACAACGACGGCGGCGAACTCGCGCCCCGATGCCAGCGCGTGCTCCAGGACGAGCCGCAGTGTCTCCCGTGTCGGCACGCCTTTCAGTCGCGCGTCGGCGTCGGCGAGGAGGTGCAGATCGGTGAGGTGCAGGAGGGCGGGCATCGTGCTGCGTCGGAGTCGAAGGTCGGAAAGTCGAAGGTCGGAAAGTTGAAGGTCGGAAAGTCGAAGGTCGGAAAGTCGAAGGTCGGAAAGTCGAAGGTCGGAAAGTCGAAGGTCGGAAAGTCGAAGGTCGGAAAGTTGAAGGTCGGAAAGTCGAAGGTCGAAGGTCGGAAGGCGGAAGGTCGGAGGTCGCTCAGTACGGAGTACCGAGTACGGAGTTCAAACACTCAATCAGCGGCTGAGAATCCTCCGACCCTCCGACCCTGCAACTCTCCGACCCTCCGACCTTCGACCCTCCGACCTTCGACCTCCGACTTTCCGACTTTCCGACTTTCGACGTCCACCGAGGCGAACCGCAAACGCTGCCGCGGGTTCACGCGCCGTCCGTGAGATTCTGCGGATGCCGGGCGGCCCATTTCCTCCACGCGAAGTAGACCGGCAGGCCGAGCGCGATCAGCCCCAGGCCCGAGACGGCCTCGAACGGCTGGCCCCAGAACACCTGCCACAGGAACCAGCCGTAAAACGCGAGGTACGCGACGGGGACGACGGGATAGCCCCACGTGCGGTACGGCCGCTCCCACTCGGGATGCCGGCGGCGAAGCAGAATCACCGCCAGCACCGAGAGCATGTAGAAGATGCTCGCGGAGAAGATCACGAAGTTCGTCAGCATCTCGAAGATGCTCGTCTGCTGGAACCCGTCGACGGCGGCGACGAGCACGCCCGACGCGACCACCAGGCCGGCGGACATCATCGCCTGCACGACGATCGCCACGGCCGGCGTGCGGTAGTTGACGTGCACCTGCCCGAGCTGCCGGAAGAACACGTCGTCGCGGCCCATGGCGAACGTGATCCGCGGGGCGTTGAGCAGGTTGCTGTTGATCGCCCCGAACGTGCTGCACATGATGACCGCCGAGATCGCCGCCACGCCGGCCGCGGCCAGTTGCCGGCTGCCCGACGAAAACAGCTTCCCGACCATCTGCTGGGCCGTGTTTTCGCCGGATTGCGACATCTCTTCGATCGTCAGCACGCCGTGGTACGCCAGATTCGCCCCGATGTACAGCACGATCAGAATGCCGATCCCGCCGAACAGCGCCAGCGGGATGTTCCGCCGCGGCTCGCGGATTTCCTCGGCGACCGGCGTGATGCCGTGCCAGCCGTTGTAGGCCCACATCACCGCCAGCATCACCGCGGCGAACCGGGCGGGGAAGGCCAACGACGCGAACCCCGGCTCCGCGGCAACCGCCGGCCCGCCCGTCAGACCGAACGCGGCATCGGCGAGCGTCTCGCGTTGGCCGAGGAGGTCGATCGTCGTGGAGTAGTTCGCGACGTCGAACTCGTGGAATCCCCCCAGCATCACGAGGAAGGGGAGCAGCGCGATCACGCCGAGGAAGCCGGCCTTGATGATCGTCGTCCCGGCCTGCACGCGGCCCCCCCAGATGACGCCGATGACGTTCACCCACGCCATCCCCGCGATGAGCAGCAGCGACAGGAGCATCCCGGTCGTGAGGCCGAACGTCACGCCGCACGCCGTCCCCAGCGCCCCGACGAACGCGACCGCCAGCGCCCCGATCGAGGCCGGCGAGCGGAACAGAAAATCGGCCCAGCCGAACAGAAACGCGACCGGTCGGCCGTAGGTTTCGCGAAGGTAGACGTACATCCCGCCGGCGCGGGGCATCATGCAGGCCAGCTCGGCGAAGCACAGACCGCCCAGAATGCACAGTCCGCCGCCGACGAACCACGCGGTCAGAATCAGCCCGAACTCGCCCCCCTTGGCAGCGATAATCCCCGGCTTCAGAAAAATCCCCGAGCCGATGACGTTCCCCACGACCATCGCCATTGCCATGCCGGGTCCCAGGACGCGGAGCAGCCCGGGGCGGCTTTCCACGCCGGGGGGAAGCGCTCCGGCCGACGGTTCGGGCTGAGTTACGTCGGCCATGCGGAGCACCGGACGGAAGGTCGGAGGACGGAGGTCGGAGGTCGAAGGTCGGAGGTCGGAGGTCGGAGGTCGGAGGTCGGAGGTCGGAGGTCGGAGGTCGGAGGACGGAGGACGGAGGTCGAAGGTCGGAAGGTCTGAAGGTCTGAAGGTCTGAAGGTCGGAAGGTCGGGGTTCTTTCAGACTTTTCGACTTTCGACCCTTCGACTTTCGACCCTTCGACTTTCGACCCTTCGACTTTCGACTCTGTTGACGAAGCTCGAATGACGAACAGCGTTCGACGGCGAACCTATGATGAATCTTCGCCGCCGCGGTGTCGAGCGTGTCGCCGCGGGTCAGGCGGGAAATCCCGGCCTGCGACGACGACTGCGTTCGCTCGAATTTCGGCCGCATTGACAGGCGGTGTCCGCGATCCGACGATCTGAACTGTTCCCGAACGATTCGATTCCCCTGGGAGGGCATCGAATGCCGGGAGTTGTCCCGCCGAATCACCGCCATGGAGAATCACGATGTATCGCCTGACCGTTTTGACGGTTTCGTTGATTGCCGTGCCCGCGACTCTTCCCGCCGCTGAACCCGCAGTTCGCGTGCTTAAGGGACATCGAAGTTCCGTGCTGTCGGTGGGGTTTTCTCCCGACGGCAAGGTGCTGGCAACGTGCAGCCGCGATAAGACGATCAGGTTGTGGGACCCGGCGACGGGCGGGCTGCTGCGGACGCTCACCGAGCACACGGGGGACGTTTATGACGTGGCCTTTTCGCCGAAGGGAGACCTGCTGGCCAGCGGCGGGCGGGACAAGGTCATTCGGCTCTGGGACGCCGGCAGCGGCCGAGTCGTTCGCACGCTGGAAGGGCATGGCGACATCGTGCGCTCGGTCGCCTTCTCTCCCGACGCGAAAACGCTGGCCAGCGGGAGCGTGGATCTGACGGTGCGGCTGTGGGACGTCGCCGGCGGGAAGCTGAAACGCACGCTGAAAGGGCACACGGCGCGGGTGATGTGCGTCGTGTTTTCACCGGACGGCCGGCGGCTGGTTTCCGCCAGCTCGGACGCGACGGCGCGCGTGTGGGACGTCCGCACTGGACGACTGCTCCGCGTGCTGAAGGGACACACGGCCGGACTGGAGCATATCGACATTTCCCCCGACGGCGAGCGGCTGGCCAGCAGCAGCCACGACGGCACCGTGCGGCTGTGGGACGCGGCGACGGGGAAACTGCTGCACACGCTGAAAGGACACGAGGGCGAGGTCGACACCGTGGGATTTGCCCCCGACGGCAAGACTGTCGCCAGCGGGTGCAAAGACAAGACCGTCAAGTTCTGGGACGCCCGCACCGGTAAGCTGCTGCGAACGCTGACCGGCCACACCGGGCGCGTGGAGTCGCTGGCATTCTCACCGGACGGCAAAACTCTGGCCACCGGCGGTGGAGGCGGCGACACGTCGCTGAGGTTGTGGTCGCTCCAGAAGTGATGTCTTCCAGTGTCCGCCGAGAGCAGGTCGTTCGCCAGCCGATGGCTGTGAGACACGCCGTACCGCCCGGCGCCGATTCAGGCGCTTTCGGCCTGATGCTCGGGCGCGGCTTGCGGCCGGCGAGGAAACAGCGGCGACAGCACCAGACACGCCGCCGCGAACACCAGCAACGCGAACGTTGCCGGCTCGGGGACCAGCAGGACCACGCACAGTCCGAGGGAGTACCAGAATCCAGTCATCGACGTGCCGGAGAAACCGTTGTTGGAAATCGCCCGTTTTTTCCAGCATGCGGCGGCGGGGGAGGCAAAGTCAAGGACGTTTCGGCAGTTTCCGCTTGCCCCTGCCGTCAAAACTCGCCGATCACTTCCTTCCCGGCGCGCGTGCCCAGCGCACGCCAGACCGCCAGGTTGATGTTCTCGCTCACCGAGCGCGACGAGCCGTCCATCAGCAGAATGTGCACGATTCCCGAATGGTAACTGCGGGCCGTGATCGCCCCGTAGGCGACCCGCGTGGCGTGCGTGCCCTCGCGCCACGAAATGTAATCGATGTCGTAGGTCGCACCAACGGATACGTAGGGAACGATGGAATTCGGCGTGAACGTCGTCGTGAAGCCGCTCTGCTGGCTCAGGCCGTCGGCCCATTCCGTGTGGCCCGTGTTCTGCATCAGGTCCGGTCCCAAGTTCAGATCATCCGCCGCCGACGGCGTGAAGCCGCTGGCAAACGTTCGGCTGACCGGCGGCGTCGGACCGGGGTCTTCGTTCGTGTTCCGCAGGTAGGACGTATAGGCCCGGACTTCCCCGGCCATCAGCGTGTTGCTCGTGCCGTCCCGGAAGTGCGCCGTCGTGAATCCGCTGTTCGGGTGGAACGAACCATCGCCGATGCGGCCGTTGGTCGGATCCCAGATCTTCCACGTCCCCATGTTGAAGGCGTAGTTGGCGGGATAATCGCGGGGCGTGCCGGTCGCGTTGATCCGCACCACGTCGTTGATTTCGCTGGGGCACAGATACGTCGGGACCCGCGTGACGGCGACGTTCAACTGGGTGCTGTAGGCGACGCTCCAGTTGATCAGGTTCTGGAGATTCGCCTGTTCGAGGTACGGCAGCACGCGGGCGTGAATCGACCACTGCCCGCCGACGGTGGTGGTCACCCCCGGCACGGCGCAATAGCTCGGGGGAAATCGCTTCACGGCCGCGAGATAGTTATGGACCGCAAGCCCGATCTGCTTGAGGTTGTTTTTGCAGGCCGTCCGCCGCGCGGCCTCGCGCGCCTGCTGGACCGCCGGCAACAGGAGGGCCGTGAGAATGGCGATGATGGCGATGACCACCAGCAGTTCGATCAGCGTGAATCCCCGTCGCACGATTCGCGGGGCGGGCTGGCCAAGGTGCGGAATCCCGGGCATGAGGTCTCCCTTTCGTCATTTGAAATTTGGGCAATCAACACAAATATTTTGATTACTCAAATCAAATAACACGACCGATCAAAAAAATCAACCGCGGGGAAACGGAATCTCTTACATTGCGCATAACCCCCTGATGGGAAAAAAGATGTGCGACCTGAACAGAGTTCGGACGCGCGATCGCATCGCGGGCTCTCGACTCTCGTCCCTCGACTCTCGACTTTTCCAAAAGAGACGCCGGTGGGAGTCGAACCCACTTCGACCGGGTTGCAGCCGGTTGCCTCGCCGTCCGGCGCCGGCGTCGTCCTCGTTCCCAAGCTCCAGCTTGGGAACGAGAGCAACGGTGCGAGGATTCGAACCCCGTCGGGCAGTTTTGGAGGCTGCCTGCTCTCCCAGGAGCACACCGTTGTGTGAGAGTCAAGGGTCGAGAGTCCAGAGTCGAGAGCCAGAAGCGATTGCCGGTTCGGCTCTCGACTCTGGACTCTCGCCTCTCGACTCTTCTATTCCAGCTCCACGTTCCAGTACGCTTCGCTGATGAACTTCGACCAGCTTTCGATCCGCGCGTGGCGGGCCGCGTACAGCGGACGCCACTGCGGGCGGGCCGGCCGCGATCGCAGCGTCATCCCGGCCTGCGCCGGCGTGCGGTCCGCCTTGCGGTGGTTGCACGCCATGCAGGCCAGCACGCAGTTCTCCCACGTCGACTCACCGCCCCGCGAACGAGGCAGCACGTGGTCGATCGTCAGCTCTTCGCTGCCCGGCTGCCGGCCGCAATACTGGCACGTGAAGTGGTCCCGCTTGAAGATGTTCCGCCGGCTGAACGTCACGCTGTGGGCCGGCACGCGGTCGTATCGCGTCAGCGTGACCACCTCCGGCACCCGCAGCCGCAGCCGCTGCGAGCGGATGAACGGCTCCTCGCCGTCCGGCCGCAGTTCCGCCCAGTCGTCCCACGTGTAGACCCGGTAGTCGTCCGGGTCGACGATGCGGGCCGCGTCGTTGAACACCTTCACCAGCGCCTTCGCCACACTGGCCACGCCGATCGGCTGCCAGTTGCGATTCAGCACCAGCGTGGGGCGGTTCAGGACGGCGGTGAGCATGACGGCTCCCGGGAAAAGAATGGAGTATTGGAGTAATGGAGTGTTGGAGTGATGGAAACTCCACTGCTCCTGACGCTGCATTGGACACACGATGCGCCGAAACGTTCGCCGCAATCGTGCGTTGGGAGAGGGTGTCCGGCGGGAGTTGAACCCGGCGCCTCGACTTTCACAGAGTCGCGTGCAAGACCGCTACACTACGGACACCGTATGGAATTGCGGATTGGCGATTGCGGATTGCGGATTCCGCTCTTCAATCCGCAATCCGAAATCCGAAATCCGCAATCGCAATAGCTCGACCAGGATTCGAACCTGGAACACCGCGTTCGAAGCGCGGCATGATATCCGTTTCACCATCGAGCCGTGAAAGAGTCGAGAGCGGAGAGTCGAGAGTCGAGAGCCAGAAGCCAAGGGGTCGCCCTGCATTCTCTGACTCTCGACTCTGGACACTCGACTCTCGACTCTCAGGCAGCCCGACCAGGACTCGAACCCGGAACTCCTCGTTAGAAGCGAGGAATGATGTCCGTTTCACCATCGGGCCGTGGAAGAGTCGAGAGCTGAGAGTCGAGAGTCCAGAGCCAGAAAACTCCTCTGGCTCTCAGCCCTGGACCCTCAGCCCTCGACCCTTTCCAGCGGAAGGCATGGGATTCGAACCCACACGGCCTCGCGGCCGCACGGTTTAGCAAACCGGCCCGGCAACCCGTATCCGGCTACCTTCCTTTCAAGGTCAAGGGCTGAGAGTCCAGGGGCGAGGGCCAATCCGTTTCTGGCTCTCGACTCTCGACTCTTCGCTCTCGACCCTCCAGTGGACCTGATCGGAGTCGAACCGACCGCACCGATCTTGCAAGGATCAGTCGCCCCCATCGGCATGCAGGCCCGGAAGAGTCGAGAGTCGAGAGCGGAGAGTCGAGAGCCAGAAGGTGCAAGCGACCGCTCGTCTCTGGCTCTGGACTCTCGACTCTCGTCTCTTCAGTGATCCCGGATGGAATTGAACCATCGTCTCCTGCATGTCACGCAGGCGTCGTCGCCGTTGGACCACGGGATCGGAGGAGTCGAGAGCGGAGAGTCGAGAGTCCAGAGCCAGAAACTGCGGGCGATCCGGGTCTTCTGGCTCTCGACTCTCGACTCTCGTCTCTCGTCTCTCGACTCTCGTCTCTCGACTCGCAAGTAGCGGGTCCGGGAGTCGCACCCGGCGGACGAGGCTTATGAGACCCCGATGGGCACTGGCCCACCCGCGGCGTTGTCAGTTGCAGGTCCCGGTTTCGAACCGGGCGCGCCGGCCTTATGAGAGCCAACTGGGCACCAGCCGCACCTGCATCATTCCCGCATCCTGCATCTGTCATCCTTCATCGCTTCAGTGACCAGGGGGAGACTTGAACTCCCATGCCCGAGGGGCACGACGTTCTGAGCGTCGCGTGTCTGCCATTCCACCACCTGGCCGGTTGAGTCGAGAGTCGAGAGCGGAGAGTCTAGAGCCAGACAGCGTCGTCATCCGCGTGCTCTGGCTCTCGACTCTGGACTCTCGTCTCTCGACTCTTCAGCGGTGACGACGGGATTCGAACCCGCACTAACGGATCGACAATCCGTCGTGCTCGCCATTGACACTACGCCACCGGTCGAGTGCGTCGGGACGGAGTTGAACCGCCAAAGCCCGCAGGCGGGTGGGTTACAGCCACTTGGGCTCGCCAATGCCCAGCCGACGCGTTGTTCAGAATGACAATTCTCAACTCAACAATGTCCCTGCCAGGAATCGAACCTGGTCTACGACCTTCGCAGAGTCGCGTGCCTCCATCACACTCCAGGGACGTTCAAAGGCGGAAGGCGCGTGTCGCGGTCGGCTTTCCGCCTTCCGCCATCCGCTTTGGGAAAGGTCGTCCCGGATGGAGTTGAACCATCGTTTCCTGAATGTGAACCAGGCGTCGTTGCCGTTGGACCACGGGACGGTCTGCGAGTCGAGAGTCGAGAGCGGAGAGTCGAGAGCCAGAAAGAATACATCCCATCGTCTCTGGCTCTGGACTCTCGACTCTCGACTCTCGACTCAATTGCGGGAGCTGGAATCGAACCAGCGCCTCCTGGGTCAGAGTCAGGCGTCACTACCAGCAGCAACTACCCCGCAGTGTGAGCTGTCAGCTTTCAGTCGTCAGGAGTCAGCAAGAGCTGAAAGCTGACGGCTGAAAGCTGATCGCTCCTCAGGCGGAAGCCGTGGGACTCGAACCCACAAGCCGCTTTCGCGGCCACCTGTTTTCGAGACAGGGCCCTCATCCGGCCGGATGACTTCCGTAACGAGCTGCGGTGGCAGGAATCGAACCTGCGCCAAGGCGGTTAACAGCCGCCCGCCCGTACCAGCACGGGCCCCACCGCAATGTCGAGTCGAGAGTCCAGAGTCGAGAGTCGAGAGTCCAAAGCCAGAACGTTGCCATCCACATTTTCTGGCTCTCGACTCTGGACTCTCGTCTCTTGACTCTTCCAGTCGGCGCGGTCGGATTTGAACCGACGGTCTCGTGCTCCCAAGGCACGCGGATTTCCAGGCTTTCCTACACGCCGATGTCGGTCGAGGGCTGAGGGTCCGGGGTCGCGGGCCAGAGGCTTGTCCGGCTCTCGACTCTCGTCCCTCGACTCTCGACCCTTCTGCAGAGCGCCCAGCGGGAGTCGAACCCGCACTTCCGCCATGGCAAGGCGGCAGGCTGCCGCTACATCATGGGCGCGTCGTGAACGAATCGGTTGTCAAAGATCGCAAGGGCTAAGGGCTGAGGGTCCAGGGCCAAGGGCCAGAGGATTTTCCGGCTCTCGACTCTCAACTCTCGTCTCTCGACTCTTCAGGCACCGGGTGGGACTCGAACCCACGTTCCCGCGTTACGAAGGCGGTGTCCTCGCCGCTGGACGACCAGTGCATTTTGAGTCAAGAGTCCAGTATCGAGAGTCTAGAGCCAGAAGGCATTCATCCGCAGTTTCTGGCTCTCAACTCTCGACTCTTGCCTCTCGACTCTTCAGTGGGACCGGAGGGACTTGAACCCTCACCAACCCGGTTAAGAGCCGGGTATGCTGCCGCTAACACCTCGATCCCGGGCGAGTCGAGAGTCGAGAGCGGAGAGTCGAGAGCCGGAAAACTGATTCGCGTTCGCTGTTTCTGGCTCTGGACTCTCGACTCTCCGCTCTTGACTCCTTCATGAGGCCGGAGGGATTCGAACCCCCACTGTGCAGATTAAAAGTCTGCCGTGCTGCCGTTACACCACGACCCCGAGTTGGTGGGGCCGTGCGTTTGATTCGTTGTCGTCGCATTGATGAGTCCTGTGTCGAACGCCTGATTGTCGGAATTGCGGATTTCGGATTGCGGAATGAGTTTCCTGAATCCGCAATTCGCAATCGCCAATCCGCAATCGAAGTAGCCCGAGGTGGAGTCGAACCACCGCCGCCGCCTTATCAGAGCGACATGCTCCCGTTACACCACCGGGCTGTTGTGATTGCGGATTTCGGATTGCGGATTTATGACTCAACGCAATCCGAAATCCGAAATCGCCAATCCGCAATTCCCCAGTACCCCGTGCGGGATTCGAACCCGCGTCGCCGGATTGAAAGCCCAGCATCCTGGCCGTTAGAAGAACGGGGCGTATTCGATTGCGGATTTCGGATTGCGGATTTCCTCTCTTTCAATCCGCAATCCGAAATCCCCAATCCGCAATTCGTTGAGTGGGCTGGGAGGCGCTCGAATCCTCGTCTGCGGTTCTTCAGACCGCCGCTACACCGTCTCAGCTACCAGCCCCTTGTGTAAGGTTGTTGGTTGATGGTTGATCGACTTCCTGGCGCGCACTTTCCACGCAAGAGACAACGGGAATCCTCAAACGGCGATCGAACGTCGCCAACAAAAAAACCCGGTGTCGCGAGGTGACACCGGGCTGTGATGCTCCGAAAGGCAAGGTCGGCCGGTGTCATCGGCGCAGGGAATGGGCGGAGACGAGATTTGCCGGTTGATCGGCAAAACGCCTGCCGCGTTTGCATTCGCTGGTCTGACGGGGCCGCGGGAACGACATCGAACTCTTGCCTCTGATATTCGTGGTGTGTTCGTCTTCGGCCGGGCGTTCCCGGCGTGTCCGCCCTGTTAGACGCGGCTCGCGGCGGGAGGGTTCACGCGATTTCCTGATTTTTTTCGAAATTGCCCGCGGCCGCTGCGGCGTGGACGAGGTTGGTGTACCGACTTTAGTCGGCCCGATTTGGGAACGTAGCCGCTCAACGCACGACGGGCCGACTAAAGTCGGTACACCAGCGGGAGCTTCGGTACGATGCTCACACCAGCGGAAAGAACGTCACGCCGATCAGCGTCACGACCAGGCCGACGACCCCCATGCACGACGTCATCGGCGTCACGTATTTCAGGCCTTCCGCCTCGGTCATGCCGCTCATTTTGGTGATGACCCAGAACCCGCTGTCGTTCATCCAGCCGATCGGTTTCGAGCCGCAGCCGATGGCGAGGGCGAGGTACACGGGGTGGAAGCCCAGGTTTCCGCCGGCGGCGAGGCCGGAGAGGATGCCCACCGCGGTGATCATCGCCACGGTCGCCGACCCCTGCGCGGTGCGGATGGCGGCGGTGATCAGAAACGCCAGCGAGCAGATGGTAGCGGGGGACGCTGCGGGCAGGTCGCGGATCAGGCCGGAAACGCCGGTCTGCTGCAGCACCGTGCCGAACGCGCCGCCCGCCGCGGTGATGAGGATGATCACCCCTCCGCCGGCCAGCGACGATTGCAGCGACCCGGAGAGTTCGTTCAGGTTCGACTTCTTCTGCCGGATGAGCGTCCCCAGCGCGATCGCGGCTGAGATGCCCAGCGCGACGTTCTTGTCTCCGAGCAGGGTCGCGACGTTCATCGCGGCGTCGGGGATCATTCCGGAAAACCGCTTGAGCACGGTCAGCCCGCCGATGAGCACCACGGGCAGCACGATCGGCAGCAGCGACAGCCAGAACGGCGGCAGGTCGGTTTCGGGGCGTTGGGCGATCGCTTCCAGGTCGCTCAGCGAGAACTCCGGCGTTTCCCGCAGCGGGAGGTCCCACAGCTTGTTCGCGACGCCCGCGTAGCAGTAGCCGAACACCACGGTGAACGCCCCGACGATGCAGCCGCCGAGAATCATCACGCCGATGTCGACCCCCAGTTGCTCGGCGACGAACAACGGCCCCGGCGTGGGGGGAACGAGCGAATGGGCCATCGTGGCGCCGGCGACGATCGTGAGCACGAACAGCAGGTAGTTCCGCCCCACCCGCAGCCGCATCGCCTTGCCCAGCGGAATCATCAGGTAGAACACGGTATCGAAAAACACGGGGATGCCCAGCAGAAACCCGCTGGTGACGAACGACGCCGGCGCCCCGCGCTCGCCGAACCGCTTCAGCGTGCTGCGGACGATGCGGTCGGCGGCCCCGCTTTCCAGCAGGCAGGTGCCGACGATCGAGGCCAGCGCGATCAGGATGCCGATCTGCCCGCAGGTCCGCCCGAAGCCGTCCGTCACGCGGGCGGCGAACGTCTTTTTGTAGGCCAGCGTCTCCGCTGCACGCACGGCAGGCAGCGGCGCCGCGAGATCAACGGACTCCAGCGTGTCACCCGAGACGGCCTGCGCGACGGCGAGCATCCGCGTTTTCCCGCTGGGCAATTCCGCTTCGACGGCATGCAACACGCGCAGCCGCGAGTTCTGCGCGACGAGCCGCGTCCCGTCTGCCGATTCGCGAAACACGCGCAGCAGCTCTCCCGGTTCCACCGGCTGGCCGTTTCGAATCTCGAGAAGCAGCTGCGACTCGCGCAGGTGAAACGTCTTGCGCCCCCCATCCCTCCCGGCGACAAGGACAAACAGCCGCTGGAACGTTGCCGGCGACGCCACGCGGAAACCGCTCTTGGAAAGCGCGTCCCGTTCGATCGACTCCGGCGGCGTCAGGGCGCTCACGACGCAGGCCCCCAGCACCAGCGCGAGGAACGCATGCAGCCGGAAGACCAGCACGCCCCCCACGACGACGACGATTCCCGCCAGGAGGATTCCGAGAGTGGTCCAGGTCGCGTCCACGCCTGCTCCAATGCGGTAAAAGCAGGTCCGGACGGCCCGTCCGGACCTCGGCAAAGGGGACTGGTCCATTTTTCGGCGGAAGACTCGTTTTGCGGAACAACCGTCGCTCCGAAAAATGGACCTGTCCCCGTTCCTGCAACCGGTCCCGAGAATCACATCGTCCGCCCTACCAAGGTCCGGTCGGGCCGACGCGGACCTACTTTCCTGATGCACACAGGCGGACCACCTTACCACAGCCGGCCTCGTTTTTCAGCGATGCGGGCCGAATGCGGCGCTGGTGGGCGTGGCAATTTTCATTGGCACGGCGCGTTCGGGGTCGGGGGGGGGGAAATAGTAAA
>Ga0268386_10000802_pt1 | contig 20712 bp, 19 predicted proteins | sample RVTome_15_FD_200260 | JGI IMG/M metagenome (GOLD analysis project Ga0268386, IMG submission 200260) | Soil microbial communities from uranium-contaminated site in the Upper Colorado River Basin, Wyoming, United States - RVT150D86... ...
TCCTCTCGGATATGCGCAACAAAGAGATCGAGCAGGGCTCGGATCTGAACGACGACGACGCCTTGCAGGTGGTCGTCAAGGCGATCAAGCTGCGCAACGAGGCCTCCTCGCAGATGCGCGCGGCCGGGCGTGGGGAGCTTGCCGACAAGGAGGACGCCCAGGCCGAGATCCTGTCCGTCTACCTGCCGGAGGGTCTCGACGAGGACGAAGTCCGCGCCCTCGTCCGCGGCCTGATCGCGTCTGGCAACGATCAGATGGGCCCCCTCATGGGCCTGGTCATGGCGGAGATCCGTGGCCGGTTCGACGGCAAGGAGGCGAACCGGATCGTGCGGGAGGAGCTGCAGGGGCTCTGAGGATGGCCGGTGGACGCGGATGAGCGCGTGACGAGCGGCCACGCGCTCGAGGTGCTGGAGTTCGAGCGCGTGCTGGAGCGGATCGCGTCGCGCGCGGGCAGTGAGCTGGGCCGGAGGCGTATCGTCGCGCTCCGCCCACTCGACCGGCCCGACCACGTCGCGCGTGAGCTGGCCCGGGTCGCGGCCACGATGCGCTTCGTGTCCGAGGGGCCCAACTGGGCGCTCGGGGCCATCCCGGACGTGAGCCTGGAGCTCGCCCAGGTCGGCGCGGAAGGGGCGGTGCTGGACCCGATCTCCCTGCATCGGATCGGCGTCGTTCTGTCGACGTCGCGCCTGCTGGTGGGTGAGCTCGGGGCGCGCGAGGGCGCGTACCCGGAGCTCTCCCAGGTCGCGGAGCGGCTGGTCGTCGACAAGGGACTCGAGGACACGCTCGCCCGCTGCGTCGACGAGGACGGCGAGGTGCTGAGCAGCGCGTCGCGCGACCTGAAGCAGACCCGAGACCGCCTCCGAGGCGCGCACGCCAAGATCGTCCGCCAACTCGAGGTCTACCTGGGCACGTTGCCCGAGCGCTTCGTCGTACCCGACGCCTCGGTCACGATCCGCGACGGGCGCTACGTGGTCCCGGTCCGCCGAGACGGGAAGGGAGAGGTCGGGGGCATCGTCCACGACGAGTCGCAGACCGGCGCCACGCTGTACGTGGAACCCCCGATCGCCATCGAGCTGATGAACCGCGTGCGCGACCTGGAGCGGGAGGAGGCGCGCGAGATCCGCCGCATCCTCGGCGAGCTGACGGCCAGCGTGTCGCCGCTTCGCCACGAGCTGACGGGGACGCTCGAGGCGCTCGCCGACTTCGACGGCCTGCACGCACGCGCGCGGGTGGCGCTGGCGTGGAACGCCACCGTCCCGGAGATCGCGCCCGCATCCGATCGGTCGATGCGCGTCCGCCAGGGCAGGCACCCGCTCCTGCTCGAAGGGGGCGCGGAGGCGGTGATCCCCTTCGATCTCGACCTGGACGCGGACGAGCACTGCGTCGTGGTCTCGGGGCCCAACACGGGCGGCAAGAGCGTGCTGCTGAAGGCGGTGGGTCTGATCGCCGCCCTCGCGCAGTGCGGCGTCGTGCCGCCGGTCGGCGAGGGCACGCGCCTGCCCGTGTTCTCCTCGTTCTTCGCCGACATCGGTGACGAGCAGTCGATCGCGCAAAGCCTGTCGACCTTCTCGGCGCACCTCGCGAACCTCTCGGACCTGGTCGTCGCGGCGGACGCCCGCTCGCTGGTCCTGATCGACGAGATGGGCACGGGCACCGATCCCGCCGAAGGGGCGGCGCTCGCACGGGCGGTCATCGAGGAGCTCGTGGAACGGCGCGCCACGACGCTGGTCTCGTCCCATCTCGGCGACCTCAAGCGTCTCGACGCCGAGGGCAGCGGCGTCGTCAACGCGTCGCTGCAGTTCGATCCCGAGCGCATGGAGCCGACGTACCGGTTCGTGAAGGGCCGGCCCGGTCGCAGCTACGGCCTGGCGATCGCGCGGCGGCTCGGCTTTCCCGCCGGCGTGCTCGACCGCGCCGAGGGGTACCGAACGGATGACACCGCCGGCGTCGAGGACGTTCTGGCGCGCCTCGAGGAGCAGGAGAAGCGCGCCGAGGAGCTCGTCCACGAGCTGGATCTGGCGCGGGCGCGCGCCGAGAAGCTCGAGCGCGACGTACGCGAGCGGGAGGTCGTCCTTCGGGAGTCGGAGCGCACCGCGGAAACGCGTGCCCGACACGACGCGCGCAAGCTGCTCATGGACGCGCGCGCGGAGGTCGAGGCCGCGATCGGCGACCTGAAGCGGGCCGTGGAGAGGGGCGAGACGCCGGAGGAGGCCGCCCGCGACGCCCGCCGCAGGGTCGAGAGCGCCGCCGAGATCCACGCGCGTATGCTGGAGGACGCGGCGGCCGGCTCGGTCGAGGTCGACGTCGCGGAGGGAGACCACGTGGTCGTGCACGCGACCGGCGCGCGCGGGCGCGTCACCGAGGTGCGCGGCGACCGCGCGCTGGTCGACGCCGGTTCTCTGCGGCTCGAGCTCCCGCTCCAGGATCTGCGCACCGTGGACGCGCCGCCCGAGAAGCGGGGGGCCGGCCGCGGCACCTGGCGCGGTCCGGAGCGCGGACAGGCGCGCACCGAGGTCGACCTGCGCGGGCTGCGCGTCGACGAGATGGAGATCGAGCTCCAGCGTGCGCTCGATCAGGCGATTCTGGAGGACCTCTCGCAGCTCCGCATCATCCATGGCAAGGGCACGGGCGCCCTACGCCAGCGCGTCGGCGAGGTCCTGGAGGGAGACGGCCGGGTCACGGCCTTCCGCATGGGGGGACCGACGGAGGGCGGAGGGGGGGTGACGGTCGCGACCCTGGGTGGCGGCAGGTGATCCCGGACGATGTCGTGGAGGAGGTGCGCGCCCGGGCCGACATCGTCGACGTCGTCGGCGAGCTCGTGCAGCTCAAGAAGGCCGGGCGCGAGTACAAGGCGAACTGCCCGTTCCACGAGGAGCGCACGCCGAGCTTCTACGTCGTGCCCGACAAGGGCTTCTACAAATGCTTCGGGTGCGGGAAGTCCGGCGACGTCTTCTCGTTCGTGATGGAGCGGCAGGGGATGGACTTCGTGGAGGCGGTGAAGTACGTCGCCGGGCGCTTCGGCGTCGAGATCCGCGAGGTGTCACGGGCGCGCGAGGAGGAGGATCCGAACCGCCCCTTCTACGAGATGAACGCATACGCGCAATCCTGGTTCCGCGAGCAGCTCGCCGACCCCCGGGTGGGTGCGTCGGCCAGGACGTACCTCGAGGGGCGGGGCATCGGCCCGGAGGTCGCCGAGCGCTTCGGGCTAGGCTTCGCCCCCGACGAGTGGCGGGCCCTGCGCGACAGCGCGGCCAAGCACGGCTTCGACGAGGCGATGATGCTCGAGGTCGGGCTCCTCAACGAGAGTGAGCGCAGCAAGGAGCCGTTCGACCGCTTCCGCGGCCGCATCGTCTTCCCCATCGAGAACCTCTCCGGGAGGGTCATCGCCTTCGGCGGGCGCGTCCTCGTCGGGGACGACAAGGGCCCCAAGTACCTCAACTCGCCCGAGTCCCCGATCTACCACAAGGGCGACAACCTGTACGGTCTCTCCTGGGCGAGGCACGCGATCCGGCGCGAGGAGTGCTCGCTGGTCGTCGAGGGATACATGGACGTCGTCGCCCTGGCGGCGTTCGGCTTCGAGAACGTGGTCGCGCCGCTGGGGACCGCGCTCACGCCGGGCCAGGCGAAGCTCCTCGGCCGCTACAGCACCCGCGTGCTGCTGCTGTTCGACTCGGACGCCGCGGGGCTGAAGGCGACGTTTCGGGCGGGCGACGTGCTCCTCGAGACGGGACTCCATCCGGCGGTGGTCACGCTCCCGCGGGGCGAGGATCCGGATACGCTGGTGCGATCCGAGGGCGCCGACGCGCTTCGCGCCCTCCTCAACGACGCGGTCGACGTGCTCGATCGGAAGCTGCAGATCCTGGACGAGCGCGACTACTTCAAGACGATCGAGCGCACGCGCTCGGCGGTCGATCGCCTCCTACCCACGCTGCGCGCCGCCGCGGATCCGGCGCTGCGCGACATCTACGTGGCCAAGGTCGCGGACCGGACCGGCGTCCGACGCGAGACGCTCGAGGCCGAGATGAGCCGCGCTCGCGCGGGCGCAGGGCCGTCTCGTGCCGCCCGCTCCGGCCCGCCCGCACGCGAGGCGCGGCCCCGAATCCGGAAGGGCGGTGCCGAGCGGAACCTGCTCCTCGTCATGGTGCGTGGCGTGGAGTGGGTCGAGCGTGCCGCGGAGCTGATCTCGCCCCAGGACTTTTTCGATCCGTACCACAGGGCCATCTTTCAGGCGCTACTCGACGATCCCGAGACGCGCGCTCCGCCCGAGTCGATGGATCCGGTCGCCGCACAGCGGTTCGAGGAAATCCTCTCGGATCCGGAGGAGATCTCCCACGGCATCGATGTCTTCACGCAGTCGTTGAACAGAATCCGTGTGCTGGCGCTCGATCGCCGGATCCAGGATCTGCAGCGGCGGATCGAGGCTGCCTCCAAAGACGAGGAGAAGCTCAGGCTGACGAGCAGCAAGGCCGAATTGGCGCGTGAGCTGCGCGAGATGGATCCGAACTACTGGGCTTCCGCGACCCGCAGAGGCCCGAACGAAGACAACAGGAACGAGCCGAGCCGATGACGCAGCAGCGCCGCACCGCCCTGAAGGAACTGCAGAAGCTGGATCTCCAGATCCAGAAAGCGCGCAAGCGCATCCACGACTTCGATCCTCTGTTCGAGGAGGTGGAGCAGCCCGCGCTGGTCCTGGAGAGCGAGCTCGGAAGCAGCCGCAATCGCCTCAAGGAGATGAAGCTCGAGTCCCGGCGGCTCGAGCTCTCGACCGAGGAGAGGGTCGAGCGTCGCAAGCGACTCGACGAGCGGCTCAAGGGCGTGCGGAACCTGCGTGAGGAGGCCGCGGTCAGCGCCGAGCTCGAGATGGTGAAGCGCGCGTTGCAGAACGACGAGCAGGAGGCGTTCACGCTCATCGATCAGATCCGCAAGGTCGAGGAGCGGCTGGCCGAGGTCGAGACCGCCTTCGAGGAGGCCTCCGCGCTGGTCGAGCCGAAGCGAAGCGAGCTTCTCCAGCAGCGGGAGGACGCCAAGAGCGAGCTCGAGTCCCTCGAGCGGGATCGTGACGGGTTCGTGGCGAGGATGCCTGCGCACGAGCTGCGCACGTACGAGGCGATCCGCGCGGGCGGGCGGCGAGTCGCCGTCGCGGAGCTCACGGACGACGGCGCGTGCAGCAACTGTTTCGGGGTCATCCCGCTCCAGCTCCAGAACGAGATCCGTCATGGAGAGGCCCTGATCCGCTGTGAGGGGTGTGGCGTGATCCTCGCGGCGCCGGAGCCCGAATCGGAACGGGTGGCCGATCCGCCGACCCCACGGGCGGCCGATGCCGCGACCGACGCCGAGGCGGCCGACCACGGGGCCGGGGCGGCCGACGATTTCGTCGGCGAAGGCAACGAGCCCGCGGGCGCGACCGCGGCGCGCGACTCGGACCGCGACGAGGCCCCGGAAGAGGAGTGAGCACGGCCGGGCCGGGTCGCACCGAGACCCGTCTTCGGCCCCCACTCGCCAGTTGGGCCGAACCCGCACCTGCGGATCCCCTGGTCGTGTCCCTCCTGGCCGGCGCGCTCCGCCTGCCGCACGCCGTGTGCGCGGTCCTCGCGGCGCGCGGCCTGACCGATGTCGAGGACGCCAAGCGCTTCCTGCGTCCGCGCCTCGAGCACCTCCACGATCCCGACACCCTCGCGGACGGCCCGCCCGCGGCCGACAGAATCGTCACCGCCATTCGTCGCGGTGAGAAGATCCTCGTTCACGGGGACTACGACGTGGACGGCATCTGCGCGACCGCGTTGCTGACGCGATGGTTCCGAAGGCTCGGGGGGGTGGTCGTGCCCTTCGTTCCCCACCGCCTCCGCGACGGCTACGACTTCTCCGAGGCGGGGCTCACGCGGGCGAGGTCCGAAGGCGTCGGCCTGATCGTGACCGCGGATTGCGGGACCGTCGCGCACGAGACCGTCGACCGGGCGCGTGCCGCCGGGATCGACGTGATCGTGACCGATCACCACACCGTGGGCTCCGAGCTTCCGCACGCGGTCGCGGTCGTGAATCCGCACCGGCCCGACTGCCCGTATCCGGACAAGGGGCTTTGCGGCACGGGGCTCGCGTACAAGGTCGCACAGCTCGTGGGCCGCGCGATGGACGTCGACACCGACGAGCTGCTGACGTACCTGGATCTGGTCGCGCTCGCGACCGTCGCGGACCTGGTACCGCTGCAGGGTGAGAACCGCGTGTTGGTCAGCTTCGGGTTGAAGCGCTTCGCGCGTTCACGTGTGGTCGGGATCGAGGCGCTCCTCGACGTATCCGACGTCTCCCGGTCCGAGGTCACCGCGGGGCAGCTCGGCTACCGCGTGGGTCCGCGCATCAACGCGGCGGGCCGCCTCGGCGAGGCGGCCGACGCGCTGCGACTGCTCCTGACCGAAGACCGGGAGGAGGCGGGCGTGATCGCGCGGAAGCTGGACGACCTCAACCGGCGCCGGCGGGAAGAGGACGAGCGCACGCTCGAGGAGGCGATCGAGTTGCTCTCCGACACGTACGACGCCGAGCGGGACTTCGGCGTCGTGCTCGCCGCCGAGGGGTGGCATCCCGGCGTGATCGGGATCGTCGCCTCGAGGGTCGTCGAGCGGATCCACCGGCCGGTGGTGCTCATCGCGCTCGACGGTGAGACCGGGCGGGGCAGCGCCCGCTCGATCCCCGGGTTCCACCTCTACGAGGCGCTGGTCGAGTGCGCGGGGCATCTGGGACGGTTCGGGGGGCACCGACAGGCCGCGGGGATGGATCTCGCCCGGTCCGCGGTGCCGGCGTTCCGCTCCGCGTTCGACCACGCGGCGCGCAGTCGCCTCCTGCCCGCCCAGCTCCGCCCCACGCTGCGGCCCGATTGCGCGCTCTCGCTGCTCGATGTGGATCTCCAACTCGTCCACTGGATGGAGTACCTGGGCCCGCACGGCATCGGTAACCCCGGGCCACTCTTCCTCGCCCGCGAGGTCGGCGTCGACGGGCCGCGCGTGGTCGGCGATCGCCATCTCAAGGCCAGGCTCCTCGAGGGCCGGTCCGGATTGAACGCGATCGGCTTCGGCTTCGGCGAACGGCACCCTCCCGAGTCGCTCGGTGCCGGTCCGCACGACGCGCTCTTCCGCCTCGAGCGCAACGAGTGGCGGGGCAGGGTCACGCCCCAGGCCCGCCTCGTCGATCTGCGTCCGAGCGCCGGTCCGTGAGGATCATCGCGGGGCGGTGGCGGGGTCACCGCCTGGCCGCGCCCAAGGGACGACACGTGCGGCCGACCCCCGACCGCGTCCGTGAAGCGTGGATGTCCGCGCTCGGCGCCACGGTCGTCGACGCGGTGGTCTGGGACCTGTTCGCGGGCTCGGGGGCGCTGGGGCTCGAGGCGCTCAGTCGCGGGGCGCGAACGGTCAGCTTGGTGGAGCGGGCGCGGTCCGCGCAGAAGGCGATCCGTGAGAACGTGGAGCGTCTCGGCGCCCAGGAGGAGTGCACGATCGTCGCCGACGACGTGTTTCGCTTCCTCGCGCGATCCACCGCCCCGGCGGACGTCGCCCTGGCCGACCCTCCGTACTCTACCGGGGACGCCGCCAAGTTGGTCGAGCTCTTCGTCCGCGAGCCGTTTGCGCGCCACCTCTGGTTGGAGCATCCTTGGCGCGAACGGCTTCCCCTGCCCGCCGACGCGCGTACGCGCCGGTACGGCGACACCGCCCTCACGCTGCTCTCCCACACATGAGCCGACTCCGTCCGATCGTGGCGCTCTATCCCGGGTCGTTCGACCCGCTGACCAACGGCCACGAGGACATCGCCCGACGCGGGCTACGCGTCGCGGACAGGCTGATCATCGCGGTGGCGCACACGGCCACGCACTCCAAGAAGGGCTTGTTCACGGTCGAGGAGCGGGTCGAGCTCATGCGGGAGGCCTTCGGGGACGAGGACCGCATCGAGGTCACGTCCTTCCAGGGGCTGCTCGTAGACTTCGCCCGCGAGCAGGGCGCCGGCCTGATCCTACGCGGTCTGCGCGCGGTCTCGGATTTCGAGTACGAGCTCCAGATGGCGCAGATGAACCACGAGCTGTCCGACGTGGAGACGTTCTTCCTCGTGCCCGACGTGAGCTACTCGTTCCTGTCGTCGTCCCTGGTGCGGGAAGTGGCCGCGCTGGGGGGGGACGTTTCGAGCTTCGTCTCGCCGTCGGTGCTCGGGCGGCTGCGCGAAAAGCTGGTGGACGGTAGCCGGTGAGATGACGGCGGACGACCCGTGTTCGGGCGCGTCGTTCCTCGAGGGCCTGCGCGCGCGGGCGCGCGCTGACCGCCGCCGGATCGTCTTTGCCGAGGGGACCGAGGCTCGGGTGCACCACGCCGTCGCGGTCGGCCTCGCCGAGGGCCTCTTCGAGCCAGTGCTCATCGGCGATCCGGGGACGGTGCGAGCCGGCCTCGCCGCGGTGGGCGTGGACGACCCGGGCCGAGTCGAGGTCCTCGACCCGAGCGCTGCCGGCGGGATCCGGAGGACGGAAGAGGTCCTGACCGCGGCGCGGCGCGCGCGCGGAAGCTCCGTGGCGGGGGTCGACGCGCTCGCTCGCGACCCGCTCGCCCAGGCGGCGGTGCTCGTTCGAACGGGTGACGCGGACGGAGGGGTCGCAGGGTGCGTCCGAACCACCTCGGACGTGGTGCGGGCCGCGCTCCTCGGCGTCGGCCTCTCGGGGGCGTCGGACACGCTCTCCTCGGCATTCTACATGGTGTTCGAGGCCGCCGAGCGGCTCGCGCGGGCCGGCGAGGACCATCCGACGCGCGGGTCGGTGCTGACCTTCACCGACGCGGGCGTGGTCCCGGCTCCGACCGCCCGGCAGCTCGCCGGCATCGCGGCGGCCGCCGCGACGGCCCACCGGGCGGTCGTGGGCGAGGAACCGCGCGTCGCCTTCCTGTCGTACTCGACGAAGGGGTCGGCCGAGGGCGCCTCCGTGACCCTGGTCCGCGAGGCGCTCGAGGTCTTTCAGGCCCTCATGCCGAACGTCGTCGCCGACGGCGAGCTCCAGGGCGACGCCGCCCTCTCCCCCGGCGTGGCCGCTCGCAAGGCGCCGGATTCGCCCGTGGGTGGGCGCGCGAACGTGCTGGTCTTTCCGGATCTTGCGTCAGCCAACATCGGCTACAAGCTGGTCCAGCACCTGGGCGGGGCGCAGGCCCTGGGGCCGATTCTGCAGGGTCTCGCGCGTCCCTTCAACGACCTCTCCCGCGGGGCTTCGGCGAGCGACATCGTCGCCGTGGCGTGCATCACGGCCTTGATGGCGGGCTCCCGTTCCGGTGGGGCCACGACATCCGCTGGTGATGGTTGACCCATCACCGACCCGCTCGGATTCCTTGCCCCGCCGTTCGTCTCCTTTTTACTATTGTGGACGCCGTTTGGGGCATTCCACTAGTTTCGGTGCCACCTCCGCGACCCGCTCTCGCAATCTTGCCAAAGGAGCCCCCGGCTCATGAGCTTTCAGGTGTCCCAGAATGGGGATGTCACCCTCGTTGAAGTCGAGGGCCAACTCATCGTCGGAAATCGCCAGGAGTTGAAGCAACAGGTCCTGGAGCAGCTCGAGGGTGGCGACCGCAAGTTCGTGATCGACTTCGCCAACACCGGTTACATCGATTCTTCGGGGCTCGGTGTGCTGGTCAGCCTGTCCAAGAAGATCCGCGAGCAGGGGGGTGAGCTGCGACTCTCCAGCCTGAACGAGGATCTCCGGACGCTGTTCGAGCTCACCAAGCTCGACACGCTGTTCCGGATCGCGGACGACAAGGAAGCGGCACTGGCAGGATTCTGATGCTCGACGGGGGACAGTCCATGCCGACCGATGGGGACTTGATTCTCGAGCTGCCGACGGACGTTCAATCGATCGCGGGCGCGGTCGACTACGTCATGAGCCGCTGTCTGACGTGCGTTCACGAGGTCCCCCGGCTCAACCTCAACTTCCGGGTCGGGCTCACCGAGGCGCTCTCGAACGCCATGCTCTACGGCAACTCCGCCGATCCGTCCAAGAGCGTCCTGGTCGAGGTCGCGATCCTCGACACTCGAGTCGAGGCGAGGGTTCGGGACGAGGGTCGGGGCTTCGACCCCGCGCTGGTGCCCGATCCGACTACACCCGAGAACCTCACCAAGCCCTGCGGCCGCGGGCTGTTCCTGATGCGCGAGCTCCTCGACGAGGTTTCGTACAACGCGCAGGGGAACGAGGTCACGCTCGTTCTCAGGCTCGAATCCAGCGGCACCCTCGGGGGTCGCGTCCGAGCTTGACCACGTCCGGCCGGCTCGCCCCCGAGGTGTTGCCCGAGCCGGTGCTCAAGACCCTGGCGCATTTCGAGCGGGCGTTCGGCGCGACGCTGCGGCTCATCGTGCCCGCCAGTGAGCCCGGAGCGGCCGACGAGGTCCGCTACACGTCTCCCGGCGCGGATTCCGTCGACGAGAGCGCCTCCGCCCGATCCCCGGTCGCGCCCCAGATGGGCCAGCCCCTCGAGCTGCAGGTGCTCCATGCCGAGTGCGCGCCGCCGTCCGCGGTTTCGGCCGCGCTGACCCCGAGCCTCGCGCTCGCGTTCGAGGCGGCGCGAGAGATCGAGTTCTTCACGTACGAGCTCTCCGAGCGCTTCGAGGAGATCAATCTCCTCTATTCGATCAGCGAGACCCTGGGCTCCACGCTCGATCTCGACAGCGCCGCCACCGCGATCCTCTCGGAGGTCCGCGACGTTCTGGGCGCGAAGCGCGGCTCGCTCTGGGTCCACCAACACGACGACGACACGCTCCACCTCGCCGCCGAGGTGGGCGCCGCTAGCCAGGTCGGCGTACGGCTCTCGCCCAAGGACCCCGACACCATCACGTCGATGGTGTTTCGCGAGGGAAGGGCGATCATCGCGTCGCGACAGCCGACCGCGGCCGAGCGCCAGATGGGCGGAGCCGAGGACTCGTTCCTCTCGGTCCCGATCCGCTACTCTCCCGCGGCGGGCGGTGCGCGCACGGTCGGCGTGATCAACCTGATCGGCCGGCAGGACGGAGGACGCTTCAGCGCCGCGAATCAGAAGCTGCTCGCCGCGATCGCGTCGCAGGTCGGCGCGGCGATCGAGAACAATCGGCTGGTGCGGGAGAGCCTCTCGAAGGAGCGCATGGCGCGCGAGATGGAGCTCGCCCACGACCTCCAGATGAAGCTGCTCCCCGACGCGAAGCGTTTCAAGGCGGCGGAGGCGGCGGGACGCGTCCAGCCGACGGAGCAGGTCGGCGGCGACTTCTACCACCTCTTCGAGCTCCCCGGAGGACGCGTCGGGGTGATGTTGGGGGACGTCTCCCTGCACGGGTTTCCGTCCGCGCTCATCATGACGCTGACCATGAGCGCGGCAGGCATCTACGCGCGCGAGGCGGATTCTCCGGCCGGCGTGCTCCGCAAGCTCGACGACGCCCTGAGCGAGGAGCTGGCGTCGACCGAAATGTTCCTGACCATCTTCTACGGCGTGATCGATCCGGCCGCCGGCGTGCTCGTCTACTCGAACGCCGGCCATCCGCATGCCTTCGCCATGCACGCCGACGGTTCGCGGGAGCGCCTCGGCGCGACGGACCCGCCGCTCGGCTTCGCCGGCCCGGACGCCTATCGCGAGGCGAGCATCGCGTGGCACAGCCGTGAAGACATCCTCTTCCTCTTCACCGACGGCCTTCCGGACGCGCTCCAGTCGGTCGGCGGCGTCAGCGGCGAGGACCGCATTCTGGACGCGGCGGCGCGCAACCGATTCAGCACGCCCGAGGAGATCATCGACGCCGTCTTCGCCCTCGAGCCGAACGGAGATGCGTCACCGCTCGGCGACGACCGCACCGCGCTCGTCGTCCGCTGACCGGTGAGCGCCCGAGGGGCGGGACGCGCGAAGCGGTCGCTCGGCCAGAACTTCCTGATCGACCCCAACCTCCAGCGCAAGATCGTCGCCGCCCTGGGCGCGGGTCCGGACGACGAGGTGCTCGAGATCGGGCCTGGGCGCGGTGCGCTGACCCGTCACCTCCTGGGCTCGGTGCGCCGCCTGATCCTGGTCGAGCTCGACGACGAGCTGGCGCGCGAGCTCGACGCCGAACACCGCTCGCGTCCGGACGTCCTGGTCGTCCACGCCGACTTTCTCGACGTCGATCGGGCTTCGCTGGCCGACGATCCGCAAGCGCTCAAGGTGATCGGCAACATCCCGTACAACATCACGACACCCATCCTCTTCCGACTCCTCGAGCGGCCGCGCCCGGCCGAGATCGTCCTGATGGTCCAGGAAGACGTGGCGGAGAGGATCGTCGCGCCGCCGGGAGGCAAGACGTACGGCGCGCTATCGGTGGGCGTGCGCAGCGTCGCGGACGTCGAGCGCGTTTTCGCGGTCGGCCGGCAGGCGTTCCGACCCGTGCCGGGCGTGCACTCCGCGGTGATCCGGATCGTTCCCCATCGGCCCCCACGTCACACCGAGGAGGAGGAGCGCAGGCTCCGCCGCCTGGTGCGCGCCGCGTTTCAATGGCGGCGCAAGCAGCTTGGCAAAATCCTTCGCGACCACCCCGACCTCCGTTACGATGACGACGTGGCCGAGCGCGCGGCCGCGCGGGCCGGCGTCACGCTCGAGGCGCGGCCCGAGCGCCTGGCCCCAGAGCAGTTCTGGACCCTCGCCGGCGCGTTGCAGTAGGGGGCCCGCGATCCTAGTTTTGTGACGGATTTCACAAGGCTGCCCGAATGCCCCCCGCTCTCACCGTCGGCACGGCCGTGACCAGGAAGATCCCCGAAAGCACAGTCCGTCGACTGTCGCACTACCTGCGGAGCCTGGAGGAGTTCGAGCCAGAGGTGGGCGGGACGGTTTCCAGCGAGGAGCTGGCCGCCCGCGGCCAGACCACCGCCGCGCAGGTCCGCAAGGACCTCTCCCATTTCGGGTCGTTCGGAAAGCGCGGGCTCGGCTATCAGGTCGACCAGCTACGCGCGCGGTTGCGCCAGATTCTGGGGGTCGATCGCACCTGGCGGGTCGCCCTCGTCGGCGCCGGCCGGATCGGGCTCGCGCTGTTCGAGTATCCCGCGTTCGAGACGCGGGGCTACGAATGCGTCGCGATCATCGACGTGGATCCGGAGAAGATCGGCAGGACCTGGGGCGACGTGACCATCCGCGGGCCGGACGAGTTCGAGGCGACGGTCCGTGACTTGGACGTCGAGCTCGTGATCCTAGCGGTCCCCGCGACCGCGGCGCAGGTGATGGCGGCGCGGGCCGTCGACGCGGGCGTGAAGGGGATCCTGAACTTCGCGCCCATTCGACTCAATGTGCCGCCGTCCGTCCCGGTCGAGGACGTGAACCTGGTGATGGAGCTGGAGGCGCTGTCGTTCGCGATCACGCAGAAGGAGCGGTGAAGCCGACGCGGGACGCTTCACTTCTGCGCTCGGCCGCCGAGCGGCTGGAGCGGGGCCCGACGCACACCCTCGATCTCGCGACCGACGTTCTCGGCCTCTCGGGCCACGCGGGCGCCGCGTCCGCCGCCGTCTTCCAGCTCCTGGGCGCGGATCCGCGCTTCCGGGTCGACGGGGAGGGCGTGTGGACGCTCGACCCGACCCTCGCTCCGTACGGAGCCCCCCTGAGCGACGTCGGCTTCGCGGTGGTCGACGTCGAGACCACGGGCGGGGCCTCGTGGCGGGGACATCGGATCATGGAGATCGCGATCGTCGAGGTGCGCGGCGGCCGGATCGTGGACGAGTACGAGACGCTCCTGAATCCGGGGCAGGGGATCCCACCCGGGATCGTCGCGCTCACGGGAATCACGACGACTATGGTGCGTGAGGCACCGTACTTCGAGCACGTCACGGACGAGATCGAGCGGCGCCTGGTTGGTCGCGCCTTCGTCGCGCACAACGTCACGTTCGATTGGAGCTTCGTCGCCGCCGAGCTCGTGCGCGCCGGAAGCGACGCGCCGCGGGTGCCCAAGCTGTGCACGGTCCGCATGGCTCGCCGGCTCGTGTCCAGCCTGCGGCGCAGGAACCTCGACGAGCTCGCCCGCCACTTCGGTGTGCGGATCCACGCGCGGCACCGGGCGTACGGTGACGCATTGGCCACCGCGCGTATCTTGCTGCGACTCCTGGACGAGGCGTCGGGGCGCGGCATAGAGGACATGGCCACCCTCCAGTGGTACCTGAAGCGCCGCCGTCAGCGAAAGCACTTCGATCCCGAGCAGTACTCTCTCGAGCTGCCCGGCTACGAGGGCCGAGCGCGCGACCGAGCCAGATTCCGGAGACCATGACGATCCTGCACGATGGCCTTCCGCTGAGTCGCACCACCACGGTCGGGTCGATCCGCGTGCACGCGCTGGAGGCGGGCGTGCAGCAGCTCGACGGGGGCGCGATGTTCGGCATCGTTCCCAAGCCCCTCTGGGAGAAGCGGATCCCCGCGGACGCGCGCAACCGGATCCCTCTCGCGATGCGGTGCCTCCTCGTCGAGGCGCCGAACGCGCTGGTGCTCGTCGACACCGGGCTCGGAAACAAGGAGAACGAGAAGTTCCACGAGATCTACGGCGTCTCGAACAAGGGTGATCCGACGCGGCTCGAGGACGCCATCCGCCACGCGGGCTTCGAGCCTCCCGACATCGACATCGTCGTGAACACGCACCTGCACTTCGACCACGCCGGCGGCAACACGTTCGTCGACGACGAGGACCGCGTGCACCCTTCCTTCCCCGGCGCGCGCCACGTGGTGCAGCGGGGAGAGCTCGACTTCGCCGGCGCCCTGAACGAGCGGATCCAGGCCAGCTATCTCCCCGACAACCACATCCCCATCACCCGGGCCCACCTCTGGGACCTCGTCGACGGCGACACCGAGATCACCAAGGGCGTGCGGGTGATGCCCACACCCGGACACACGCCCTTCCACCAATCCGTTGCCATCGAGAGCGATGGCGCCGTCGCGTGCTACCTGGCCGACGTATGCCCCACCTCGGCCCACCTCCCTCTCCCGTGGATCATGGGTTACGACCTGGAGCCGCTCGTCACTCTGGAGTCCAAGCGAGGTCTCTGGAAGCGGGCGAAGGAAGGCGATTGGCTCCTGATCTTCGAGCACGATCCGCGCGTGCCGTGGGGCCGCCTGGACCCGGACTCGGACCGCGCCACGCTCCTCGAAGATTAGAAACCCTACGCCATGACCCTTTGCGCCTTTTTCGGTATCTTGGTGGGCTGATTCCGCGTCGGCTCCTTCGGCCCCGGGGGTCGGCCTCCGTTCGACCAGAACCGAAAGACCGAGGCCATGAGCGAACCATCCAGGACCGCGGTAATCCTCAAGGGCGGCGCCCGCACCCCGATCGGCCGATTTCTTGGCGGCCTGTCCCCCCTCGCGGCCCCCGAGCTGGGCTCGATCGCGATACGCGCCGCCGTCGAGAGGTCCGGAATCGACGCGGGCGACGTCGACGAGGTGATCATGGGCAACGTCGTGTCGGCCGGCGCCGGTCAGGCGCCCGCGCGTCAGGCGGCCGTGAACGGCGGCCTCTCGCCGACGATCCCCGCCGTGACCGTGAACAAGGTCTGCGGGTCGGGCCTCAAGGCCGTGATGCTGGCCGCCCAGGCGGTGCGCGCGGGCGACGCTCGCCTGGTCGTCGCCGGAGGGATGGAGTCGATGTCGAACGTGCCGTTCTATCTCCGCGGCATGCGTGACGGGGTCAAGTTCGGCGACCAGACCGTGCATGACGGCCTCATCCACGACGGTCTCTGGTGCTCGTTCGGAGGCTGCCACATGGGCGGCCACGCGGAGTACACGGCGACGAAGGCCGGGGTCAGCCGGGCCGAGGCCGACGAATTCTCGCTGCGCTCGCACCGGAAGGCGATCGAGGCGATCGAGGCCGGACGCTTCCGCGACGAGATCGTTCCGGTCGAGGTGAAGACGCGTCGTGGCGTCTCGGTCGTCGACACCGACGAGGGGCCGCGCGCGGACACGTCGCTCGAGGCGCTCGCGAAGCTCCGTCCGGCGTTCGTTCGCGACGCTCCGGCCGACATCGAGGAGCATGTGGTGACGGCGGGCAACGCGCCCGGTCTCAACGACGGGGCGGCCGCGGTGGTGGTGGCGTCGCTCGAGTACGCGCAGGCGCACGGTCTCGAGGTCGACGCGGTGATCTCCGCCTACGCGTCGGGCGGCACCGAGCCTCGTGATCTGTTCTTCGCACCCATCGCCGCTGTGAACGAGTTGATGGCCAAGGAAGGCAAGGCGATCGGCGACTACGGGCTGATCGAGGTCAACGAGGCCTTCGCGGTCCAGGCGATCGCCGACATGCGCGCGCTCGGCATGGACGAGGAGCGGGTCAACGTCAACGGTGGGGCGGTCGCGCTCGGGCACCCGATCGGCGCCTCGGGCGCGCGGGTCCTGATCACGCTCCTCGGTGCCATGCGGGATCGCGGCGTGGGTACGGGTCTCGCGACCCTGTGCCTCGGTGGGGGCAACGCCGTAGCCCTGTCCGTAGAGATGGCGTGACGCACGCGCGGCGCCGCGGCTCGTGGGCGTGACGATGGCGACGGGGGACGTGCTCAGGGCCGATGACGGTCGCATGAGGCTGGGTTGGCGACTCCTCCTCTTCGTGACCGTCGCGTGGGCCGTGGCGCTCGGGGTCGTGACCGTCCTTCCGCCGGGCATCCTCGCCGTTTCCACGGGAATGCTGGTCGGCGGGCTCGTCGCCGGCTGGCTGCTGCTCGCGGGAGACGGTAGACGGCCCGGCGCTCTCGGCTTCCACGCGGACCGTACAGCCGCCGCCGAGACCGCGAGGGGGCTGGGGCTCGGTGTGACGCTCGGGGTCGTCGTCGTGGCCGCGATCGCCCTCCTGGGCGGCCTCCGCTGGTCGGGGCAGGGAGGCACCCTGGCCGGCTGGACCGTCGGCGGCCTGGAGGCGCTGTTGTTCCTGGCCATTCCCGCAGCGGCCGAGGAAGCGGTGCTGCGGGGATATCCGCTTCAGGCGATCGCCGAGGCCTGGGGGGCGCTGACGGCGCTGCTGATCACCTCGGTCACGTTCGGCGCCCTTCACCTGGCCAATCCGGGTGTGACCACGATCGGCCTGCTGAACGTGACCGCCGCGGGCATCTTCCTGGGAGTCGTCTACCTGAAGACCGCCAGCCTCTGGTGCGCCAGCGGCGCCCACCTCGGCTGGAACTGGTCGCACGGCTACCTCGCCGACGTCCCGGTGAGCGGCCTCGAGCTCCTCGACGCGCCGCTGTACGAGGGAGCCGCGCGGGGACCGGACTGGCTGGGTGGCGGCGCGTTCGGACCCGAAGGGAGCGCGGTGGCGACCGCGCTGGTCCTCGGCGCGGCGGCGCTCTGCTGGCGCGGCGACTGGCTGCGACCCGGATCGGCCGCGCTCGCCACCGCCCCGCTGGCCTTCGCCGCCGAGCCGCCGGCCTTCGCCCCTTCCGGGACCGGCGCCCGGCCTCCACACGAATCGAACCAGCAGGGAGCGCGCGAATGAGCGTGGAACGGATCACCGTCATCGGCGGCGGCACGATGGGCAACGGCATCGCGCACGTGGCGGCGCTCAGCGGGAAGTCCGTGCGGCTCGTCGACGTGTCGGGCGACGTGTTGACCCGCGCGATCGACACGATCGGCCGCAACCTGGGCCGCCAGGTAAAGAAGGAGGTGATCGAGGCGAGCGCGAAGGACGCGGCCCTCGCGCGTATCGAGATCTCGGAGGACGTGTCGGCGGGGGCTGCGTGGGCGCAGCTCGTCGTCGAGGCGGTTCCCGAGCGCGCCGAGCTCAAGTACTCGCTCTTCGAGACCCTCGACGGTGCTGCGGGCCCGGAGACGATTCTGGCGTCCAACACCTCGTCGATCTCCATCACCAAGATCGCCGCCCACACGGGCCGCCCCGATCGGGTGATCGGCATGCACTTCATGAACCCGGTCCCGATCATGGAGCTCGTGGAGGTGATCCGCGGCCTGGCGACCAGCGACGAGACCTTCGAAACCGTGCGGGCGCTCGCCGTGGAGCTCGGCAAGAAGCCCGTCGCGGTGAACGACTTCCCTGGGTTCGTCTCGAACCGGGTGCTGATGCCGATGGTCAACGAGGCGATCTTCGCTTTCATGGAAGGCGTCGCGGAGCCCGAGGCGATCGACACCGTGATGAAGCTCGGCATGCACCACCCCATCGGGCCGCTCGCGCTCGCGGACCTCATCGGACTCGACACCTGCCTGAACATCCTCGAGGTGCTCCACCGGGACCTCGGCGACGACCGCTATCGACCCTCGCCGCTCCTGCGAAAATACGTTGCCGCCGGCTGGCTGGGCCGAAAGACGGGCCGCGGATTCTACGTGTACGAGTGAGGAGTAGATGACGCCGCCGACCGCCGAACAGCTCGAGATCCAGGCCCTGGCGCACGACTTCGCCGAGGCCGAGTTGCGCCCGAACGCCGCGGGGTGGGATCAGCGCCAGGCCCTCGACGAATCGGTCTTCGCCAAGCTCGCCGAGCTCGGGTTCCTGGGAATGCTCGTGCCGGAGGAGCACGGCGGCCTCGGCTTCGACTTCGCGACCTACCTGCTCGTGCTCGAGGAGCTGGCGTGGGGCGACGCCTCGGTCGCGCTCTCCGTGGCGATCCACAACGGGCCGGTCTGTGGGCTGCTGGCGCGTCACGGCAGCGCCGCCCAGAGGGCCGAATGGCTGCCGCGCCTGGCGTCGGGGGAGATCCTCGGGGCGTTCGCGATGTCCGAGGCGGGCTCGGGGAGCGACCCGGCCTACATCTCGACGGACGCCACGCGGGACGCGAACGGCTGGCGGCTGGAGGGGGAGAAACGCTGGGTCACCAACGGCGCGCGGGCCGGTCTGGTCGTCGTGCTGGCCCGGACCGAGGCCGGCTTCGGCGCGTTCCTGGTGCCGACATCAGCCGACGGGTACTCGACGGGCGCGGCGGAGACGACGCTAGGGCTGCGGGCCTCCGAGACGGTCAGCGCCCGTTTCGACGGCGTCCGTGTCCCGGCCGACGCGCTGATCGGAGAGCCCGACGCGGGGCTCCGGCAGGCGCTCGAGGCTCTGGACCTGGTCCGAGCGGGCGCCGCCGCGGAGGCGGTCGGCGTCGGGCGCGCCGCGCTCGAGCACGCGACGCGCTACGCGCTGGGTCGTGAGCAGTTCAACCAGCCGATCGCGCGGTTCGGGGCCGTGCAGGCCAAGCTGGCCGACATGGCCCAGCGCATCGCGGGCGCGAGGGCGCTCGCGCGCGAGGCCGCCGGAGCGGTCGACGCGTGGCAGGATCACACGGGCGCGCCCAGGACGGGACTCGAAGGGCTCACGGCGCGCGCCGCCATCGCCAAGCTCGCGGCCTCCGAGGCGGCCACGTGGGTCGCGGACGAGGCGGTCCAGATCTACGGCGGCTACGGGTACATGCGACACTACCCGGTGGAGAAGCTGCTGAGGGACGCGAAGGGGGCGGAGATCTACGAGGGCACGAACGAGATCATGAGAATGGTGATCGCCCGCGAGGTACTGCGTGACGCCGGCGATATCGACCCATAGACCCGGGCAACCGGGAGCGATCGAGGAGCGAATGCAAGTCTTCGACCTGATGTCCGAGCGCAGCCACGAGCAGCTCGTATTCTGGAATGATCCCAAGCTCCAGTACCGCGGGATCATCGCGATCCACGACACCACGATGGGACCGGCCCTCGGCGGGACGAGGTTCTGGAACTACGAGACCGACCGTGAGGCGGTGATCGACGCGCTCCGCCTGTCGCGGGGCATGACGTACAAGGCCGCCATCACCGGGCTCAACCTCGGGGGCGGGAAGTCCGTCATCTGGGGCGACAACCGGTCGACCGATCGGGAGATGCTGTTCCGGGCACACGGGCGCGCCGTCGAGTCTCTCGCCGGCCGCTACATCACGGCCGAGGACGTGGGCACCTCGCCCGACGACATGGAATTCGTCTCGATGGAGACCGAGTACGTCGTCGGCCTGCCAGGGCGCTCGGGCGATCCCTCGCCGGTGACCGCGTTCGGCGTGTATCGGGGCATCAAGGCGTGCGCCGCGATCGAGTACGGGAACGATTCGCTCGCCGGCAGGCACGTCGTCGTCCAGGGACTCGGCCACGTGGGTTATTACCTGTGCGAGGACCTCGCCCAGGAGGGCGCGAAGCTCACCGTGACCGACATCGACGCCGACCGCGTTCAGCGTGTGGTCGAGGAGTTCGGCGCCGCGGCCGTCGCGCCGGACGCGGTCTACGACGTGAAGGCGGACATCTTCGCGCCCTGCGCGCTCGGCGCGGTCGTCAACGACGACACCATCGACCGCTTCCAGTTCGACATCATCGCCGGGGCGGCGAACAACCAGCTCGCGCGTGGCTCCATCCACGGGGCGGCGTTGCACGAGCGGGGCATGCTGTACGCGCCCGACTACGTCATCAATGCGGGCGGGCTCATCAACGTGTATGGTGAGATCAACGACTGGTCCGCCGAGCGCAGCAAGCGGAAGGCGGGTGAGATCTACGGGACGCTCCTGAGGATCTTCGAGCTCGCGAAGTCGGAGGGCATCGAGCCCCACGCGTCGGCGAACCGGGTGGCGGAGAGCCGCGTCCTCGAGGCCAGGCACCTGCAAAGGACCTTCGTGCCATGATGGAGCATCTGAAGGCGTCGGATCCCGACATCTTCGACGCGATCGTCGCCGAGGCGAAGCGGCAGGCCGACGGCCTCGAGCTGATCGCGTCGGAGAACTTCGTGTCGCGCGCCGTGCTCGAGGCGATGGGTCAGCCGATGACCAACAAGTACGCCGAGGGC
>Ga0268386_10000803_pt1 | contig 20707 bp, 17 predicted proteins | sample RVTome_15_FD_200260 | JGI IMG/M metagenome (GOLD analysis project Ga0268386, IMG submission 200260) | Soil microbial communities from uranium-contaminated site in the Upper Colorado River Basin, Wyoming, United States - RVT150D86... ...
CGCGCTGGGGACGACGTACGCGCGCGGCAGGGGGCGCTCGAGGCGGTACAGGGTGCCGGGGAGCGAGTCGATCCGGAGGGGCGCCGCCTCGCCCGCCGGCTCGATGTCAAGGATGCTGTGGACGTACTTCACCGAATGGAGCCGGAGGAGCGCCCAGCGGCGCTCGGGCTCCGGGAGGACCCGGAGGATGTCGCGCTCGTCGCGGATCCGCGCCAGCTTGATCGCATCCCAGGCGTCCTGCTGGAGCACGCTCCAGTACTGCCCGATGTTCGGCGCCGAGATCTGCTGCCAGGCCCACTTCTGCGCGCTCAGCGGGACGCCGCGGATCACGGGGACCGTCCCCGCGAGCGAGTCGAAGCGGCTCACGCGCAGGCGATAGTCGCGCCGCACCTCCTCGAGAGGGACGTGACGGAAGAGGAGCGGCTCGTCCTCGTAGAACGAACGCTCGACGACCGGATTGAGACCCCGGTGGGCGATGAGCAGGTCGGCGGTCACGAGCAGACAGACGACCCCGGCGAGCCCCGAGCGGCGGAGCGCGCCGCGCCCGTGGAGCCACACCGCCCCAAGGCCGACGGCCACCACGGCGACGAGCTTGACGAGGTTCTGTCTCCAGACGCCGTACGCGAATCCGAAGTCCGCCATCATGCGGTCGTTGCCGTACTGCACCGCGAACTCCCGGACCTGCTCGCGTCCGGCGAGGAAGAGCCCCAGCGCCGTCACGACGACACCGAAGTAGGCGAGCGCGAAGATCCGGTCGCTCCGGTCCGGCGGCCGTCCGAGCGCCCCTTCGGTGCCCCACCCGGCGATCAGCATCGACGCGAACGCGACGCCGAACAGGTACTTCTCCGGGAAGCGGAACGCCCCCACCCCGGGCACGTGGTCGAACAGCCACGGGAAGACCGGCGTGTGGTCGCCGAGCGCCATCACGATCGAGGCGAGCGCCACCGCGCTCCACACGGCGGTCTGCGCCCGGCGGCGCCGGTTCCGCCAGGCGCACCACAGGAGGAGCGGCCACAGGGCCCCGAGGTAGATCGAGAACAGCCACGGGTCGCCCACGCCGAGCACCGAGCGCACGCCGAACGCGTACTCGGGGTCCCGGTAGTCGGTCGGCACGAGGAGGTGGATGAGCCGCACGGGGTGGAGGGCGAACGCCGCCGCCTCGCCGTACGTGAGCCCCTCCTGGCGGGAGGATTCCCTGAGCATCTCGAGCGTCGGCAGGAGCTGGATGCTGATGAGGCCGAGCACCAGGATCGCCCCGATCCCGAGCTTCGCGGCCATGCGGGCCATCTCGTCGCGCCCTGGACGCCGTTCGGCCACCCGGGTGAGGCCGAGCAGGGCGGCCGCCCCCACGCAGAACACGAAGGACTGCGGCTCGCCGGCCAGCGCCGACAGGGCGACCACGGCGACCAGGAGGACGAGTGAGCGCCGGTCGTTCTCGTCGACGAGCCGGAGCACCGCCCAGGCCACCGCGGGCGCCCACGCCGCGGCCTGCAGGGCGTTGATGAGGTTGAGGAGCGACGCGAAGTATCCCCCGAACATCCAGGTCGCCGCGGCGACGTAGGCCGGCACCCGGGCGAGCCCCAGCCGCCGTGCGAGCGCGAAGGCGAACGCCCCGCCGCAGACGAAATGGAGGACGAGGAGGAGATTGAACGTCGGGAAGAACGGGAGCGCCGCGTACAGCCAGTTCGGCGGATAGAACACGCCGGACTGCACGTTCGCCAGGAACGGCGATCCGTTCCCGATGTACGGCGTCCACAGGGGAACCTCGCCCCGTTGCAGGGCCTCCCACAGGAGGTGCTTCTGAGGGACGAAGAACATCTGCACGTCGCGGGCGACGGGGATCCCGCTCAGCGTGAGGATCTCCCACAGGTACGCCGCCCCCGCGAGGCCGAGCGCCGCCCACGGCCACCACCCCCACCCCGTCCGTCGATCCGGATCGCTCAGACGCCCCCCGTCCTCCCGCCGTTCCGCCCAGGCGGAAGTTTGTTCCGACGGGGCCGGTTTGGCAAAGGGCAAAAAAAGAGGGGCACGGCGCGTTCGCCGTGCCCCCCCGTTCGGTCTCTCGACCGCGTGTCGTCAGCAGGTGGTGTTCTGGACGATCTGCCCGACGGCGCCCGCGGCGTTGGAAGCCGACGAGTTGATGCACCACGTCTTGCTCGAGCTCCCGTGCTGCGCGGTGATCTCGTAGCCGTTCGTGTCCGCCGTGGCCTGCAGGGCGACCTGCTGGCTGGCCGAGAAGTCGTCGTTCCCGTCGCCATCCAGGTCGGCCGCCGTACCGGCCGCGACCGTCACGTCCGTGTAGGCCTGGAAGTCGGAGAAGTACGCCTCTTCCGCCGTCATCAGGTTACGGAGATCGCTCTTCGCCGCGGCATCGAACGCCTTCTCCTTCGTGCTGGCGAACTGCGGAATCGCGATCGCGGCAAGAATGCCGATGATCACGACGACGATCAGCAGTTCGATCAGCGTGAACCCCTTCGTGTTGCGCACCATGTTGCTCCTCGCTTTACCTGTGTGGTTGATACCCGGGGCGATTCCGAGCATCGGAGTCGATTTCGAGTGACTCCGCCTCACGCGCCCCGCAGGAGGGGCAACGCGTGTGCCGGTCTTGTCCCGGATCACGTAATCGCTTGGAAAGCGAGGGCTTACGGGCCGAGGAAGCTCCGAAGAGGGGCGTCCGATATGCGACCCGACGTTGCAGGATGCACGAAAGCGGGCCACCTGTGCGACACGACCCTCGAGAGCGCGGATCCCGCGCGTCTCGGGCCGATCGCGCGGCTCAGATGTCGAGCTGGTACCGCTTGATCTTCCGGTACAGGGTGCTCGGATCGATCCCCAGCACCTCGGCCGCACGACTCTTGTTGCCGCCCTCCGCGCGCAGCACGTGCTCGATGTACGCCCGCTCGATGACCTCGAGGGTCGGATTCGCGGGGGGCGCCTCCTGCACGAGGGGTTGGGCCGGCTGCTCCCGGAGCCGCGGAGGCAGCGCGTCCTCCTTGATCAACCCGCCATTCGTGAGCACGACGGCGCGCTCGATCACGTTCTCGAGCTCGCGCACGTTCCCGGGCCACGGATACTCCTGGAAGACCGCCAGCGCGTCGTCCGCGATCTTCTTCGGCTTGTCTCCCGTCCGCTCCGCTTCCCGCTTCAAGAAGTGCTCGGCCAGCAACGGAATGTCATCCAGCCGGGCGCGCAGCGGCGGAAGCTCCACGGAGATCACGTTCAGCCGGTAGTAGAGATCGCTGCGGAAGCGTCCCTGTTCGATGTCGCGCTCCAGATCGCGGTTGGTGGCCGCGATCAGCCGGACGTCGACCTGGACGGCCCGTGTCGATCCGACGGGGATCACCTCGCGCTGCTGGAGGACGCGGAGCAGCTTGACCTGCGTCGAGGGCGCCATCTCGCCCACCTCGTCGAGGAAGAAGCTCCCACCCGAGGCCGCCACGAACAGCCCTTCCTTGTCGCGCACGGCCCCCGTGAAGGACCCCTTCACGTGGCCGAAGAGCTCCGACTCGAGCAGCCCCTCCGGGAGCGCGGCGCAGTTGAGCGACAGGAAATGGCGGTCCACGCGGTCCGAGAGCTCGTGGATGTAGCGGGCGAACACCTCTTTCCCGGAGCCGCTCTCGCCGCGGATGAGGATCGTCGACTCGCTCGACGCGACCGATTCGGCGAGCTGGAGGGCCTTCCGGAACTCCGGGCTCGTTCCGATCGGATGGATCAGGTCCTGCTTTCGGGTCTTCCGGATCTCCTTCTTGAGCTCGACGTTCTCGCGCTCCAGCCGTCCGAAATCGAGGGATCGGCGCAGGATCGCGAGCAGCTCTTCGTTCGAGAACGGCTTCTGCACGTAGTGCGTCGCCCCCAGGTTGACCGCCTGGATGGCCGACTGGAGCGAGGCCTGCGCGGTCATGAGGACCACGGGGGTCGTGGGATCGCGCTCGCGGATCGCCTCGAGGACGTCGACGCCGCTCACCTTCGGCATCCGGACATCCGTGAGGACGAGATCGGGACGGTGCTCGCCGAAGCGCTCGATCCCCTCGGTTCCGGAGAGGGCGGCGAGGACCTCGAACCCCTCCTTCTTGAGGAGGACGCTCAGCGTCTCGATCATGCTCTGTTCATCATCGATCAGCAGGATCTTGGGCTTGTCGCTCATCTCTCTCTCGCATCCTCCTGGAAGCCGTCAGCCAAGGCGGTCCTCGAATCCGTCGAGGGCGGCCGACGAGCCGGCGGGTCGGGACGCCGCGTCGTCGCGATCGGGCAGGGCCGCGGCCCGCTCCTCGCCGCCGAGGCTCTCGAACGTCTTGCGGGCGCTGGGCAGTCTGCGCGGGAGGATCACGACGAAGGTGGCGCCGCGACCGGGCCTGGAGCTCACGAGCAGGGCCCCGCCGTGAGCCTGAATCGCGCGGTGTGCGATCGCCAACCCCATCCCACTCCCTCCCTGACGCCGCGTATAGAACGGATCGAAGATCCGACCGATGTCATCGGGCTGGATCCCCGGTCCATCGTCGATCACGCGAATCCGCACGGGCATGCCCGACGCGAGCATCGCGGGGGCGACCGAGGGACTCAGCGCATCCGCGACGACGCGCACGGTGACGGACTTCTCGGGGTCGCCGACCTGCACCGCGTTCAGCAGGAGATTCGTCAGCGTCCGGTGGACAAGGTCCGGATCTCCCCAGAGATCGTCAAGTCCGTCCGAGATCTCGACCTCGAAGGTCGAGCGGCCGTGCGCCTCCGGCCGCTGGGCCACCAGCTCCACCGCTTCCCGGACGACCCGCCTGAGATCGATCAGACAGCGCTCCGCGACGTCCACCCGGGCGAAGTCGTTGAACTCGGCCAGGAGACGCGACAGACGGTCCGCCTCGCGGACGACGAGGCGGCCGAGCATCGCGCGATCTTCGTCATCGGTGGTGGGATCGGCGATCTGCTCGACGGCGCTCCGGATCGAGGCGAGGGGGTTCTTGATCTCGTGCGCCAGCGACGCGGACAGCTCCGCCACCACGCCGAGACGGCTGGCGCGCAGGTGGAGCTCCTCGAGCTGGCGGGCCATGCGCAGGTCCTGGAGCACCGCCGTGACGAGCGGCGGATCGCCGTCGCGCGCGAGGAGCGCGGTCGAGACCGAGTGCGGAAGCACGCCGGCCTCGGGATCGTGCACCTCGACTTCGCGGGCGCGGACGCCATCCCCCCCCTCGATCGTCTCCACGAGGGCCGCGCGCACGCCGTCGGCCCGGGTGCCGAGCTCCTCGAAGATGGAGCGTCCGATCCACACGTCGGGATCGAAGCGGAACAGCGCCGCGGCGGCGGGATTGAGGTAGATCGCCCGCCCTTCCGAGTCCACCGTCAGGACGGCCGCGTCGATGGTCCGCAGGATGTCGGCCGTGCCGACCCGGAGGCGCTTGAGCTCCCGCTCGAGGCTCGACAGCCGCTGTCCCACCTGGCGCAGCTGTCCGCCGATCACGCCGCTGACGACCGCGACGACCGTGAAGATCGCGATCTGGATGAAGACGGCGGCACCCAGCTGCTCCGGATATCCCAGGCCGATCACGCCCAGGTAGGCCACCGCGGTGGCGAGGGCGACCAGCACCCCGGATGCGAGGGGCGAGATCACCGCGTACCCCGATACCAGCACGATGTAGAGCAGCGGCGGGAACACGCTGTCGCGGCCACCGGTGAGAAGCACGGCGCCGCTCACCAGCAGGATGTCGAAGGCGGCCTGCCCCTGCATGAAGACGGTGGACGGCTCCCCCGGCTCGTCGCGGGTGCGCCAGTAGGCCCAGGCCGTGACCAGGGCGCTGGCCACCAGCACGATGATGGCGAGCGAGCGGACCGAGAGCCCTCCCATCCCACCGGGCGTGTACTGCCAGTCCTGCCCGATGACCATCGCCGAGCCGTACACGGCCAGCGCCACCACCATGCGACCCGCGTAGATCCACTGGAGGACCTGCTCGTGATCGTACGCCCTGGGTGGGGTGGGCGCGGGCTCGCGCGCCAGGCGCGAGAGCGGATTCATGGCGCCTCCGGGCCCGGCCGCCAGTCGGGCGGCTCATCGAACGCCGTCAGCGATCGGATCCGTCCCGCCCGGGTGCGCGCCGTGAGCGAGTGGATCCGCGCGGTCGAGGCGTCGGGCAGCCGGCGGCGGATCATCCCCGGCCCGGACGCTCCCCTCCGTCTGCCGGTCCCATCGAGGTCATCGCCGGGCGAGGGTCTCACCCCCACGGCCTCGCAGGCGCCTTCGAAGGATGGCTGTCCGGGTCGGAACGTGACGGTCCACGAGCGCACGACGGCGGCTTCGCTCCCGGTCTCGAGACGCAGGCGGAGCGACAGGTCGTCGAGCGCGTACACGAGCCAGCGCTCGCGGCCGACGCCACGAACGACCGCGGGCTCGCCCAGACGCTCGCGCACGGCGTCTTCTCGCGCTCCGAGAAGCCCGGCCAGATCGAATGCGGGACGGAGGTTCGGGGTCACGTCGGACTACATAAGCCTCACCCCGACGGAGGAGCAACGTGTCGCGCGCGTGGACGCGCGCGGGTCAGAGACCCGGCCGGCCGCTCGCTGCCCTGTCCACCCCCTGCTCGGGGAGCAGGGTGGATTCGGGCTCCACTTCCTGCGCGGACGAGTGTGGCCCCGTGCGCAGCGGGAACCGCGCCGCCTCCTCGACGGCCACCGGGCGGGGCGAGGGCCGTACGCCGGATGCGGGCCCCGGATCCCCGCCACGCGGGGCGAAGATCACGATCGGCACGAACGCGATCAGCGCGGCGGCGACCAGCACCTTCCGCACGCCCGCGTCCCCGGACCCCGTCTCCAGCGGGCGCCGCCGGCTCACGGGACGTTCAGGACTTCGGCGAAGGAGCCCGGGACCACGCCGTAGTTCGGGAGCGTCGGGTAGCACGGGATCTCGGCCGTCTGGAGCTGCGTGTCGTAGGTGTAGAATCGGGGGTGCGGGTGCGACGCCCAATGCCCCGACGTGGGCGGATCGGAGACCACGAGGTTCCCGAGGTTCTGGATCGCCCACGCGTCGAACATGCTCGTCTCGTCGCGATCCTCGGACCGGGACGCCCCGTTGTTCGTCTCGAGCGTGCCGTCCCAGTCCACGTCGTACTGGTACGAGTTCGGGGCCGCGCTCCCGTTCAGGTTCGCCCAGTAGTTCGACTGGTGGTCCGAGTGGTCCCCGTATCCCGTCCACGTGTCCGTGACGGCGAGGACCGCGGACTCGACGCGGGTCAGCTTCGGCGAATAGCCGTCGAGGAACGTGAGGTTCCGCGACACGAGCGCCATGCGCACCGGATTCCCGAGGCTGTCCGCGCCCGCGAACACGTTGTGGTCGATCGCGATGTGCGTGTCGGAATAGATCCCCAGGCTGACCCCGCGGTTCCGGGTGTCGAGCACGCCGTTGTTCGGGCCGCCGCTCCCATCCTCCCCCGCATCGAGCCTGTTGTTGCTGTACACGTTGGCGGCCACGAACGGGGGCGTGAGGTAGCCCTGCGTGTCGGTGATCGTCTTGTCCTCGGGGGACCGTCCGCCCAGGTGTCCCCAGACGTGGAGCTCGCCGTCCACCCAGATCACGCCGTTGAAGTTGGTGAGCGGCTGCCCGTCGTACCCGAGGACGATGTTGCCGCCGTACGTGACCGGGCTGGCGCTGAAGTCGAACAGCGTGAGATCGATCGCGTAGCAGGAGGAGCCCGCCCGGCAGCCGGGATTGCCCCAGCTCCCGCTGCCGCCCGCGGGCGTGCCGCCCTCGTAGGCCCGGAACAGGTTCGACGTCTGGGTGTCGAGCGCCGTGGGCCCGTCGAATCCGACATAGATCCCGCGTCCGGACGAGCACACGCCGGCGTTCTTGGACGCGTTCTCGAAGAACGTGAGGTTGACGAGTGACGGGATCGACGGCAGCGGGGGCACCTGCTGGTGGCCCTGCTGGAACACGCCGTTGCCCGAGTTGAACATGCTCCCGGCGTACTCGACCCGCTGGAGGAACGTCGCGACGGGGCCGGTGAGGGAGATGTCGTCTCCGCTGTACACGCGGCCCGAAATGGTGATGTCGGGCGCGATGTTGATGTCGTCGTCCGAGAACACGGCGAAGTCGAGCAGGCTCACCACGTCCACCACCGCCTGATAGGTGGCCGAGCTGCCGTCGACGAGCGTGGAGCTCGACTGCACCACGTACGGCGGGGACTGCGTCACGGGATCCTTGCCGATGATGCGGATCTCGATGTCGCCCTCGGCCTGCGTGCCGGAGGTGAGCGGCGCGTCGGCGTTCGACAGCGTCATGATCGACGTGTCTGCGCCGCTCGTCGCCCGATAGCTGTAGTTCGTCTGCTGGAAGAAGTGGCGGGGCGACGACGTGAGGTCGTTCTGGAGCCCCACCGCGCGCTGGATCCCGGACTCGGCGTGATAGCGCGCCATCACCCCGCGCCCGTGGTTCGCCGCCACGCGCATCTCGCTGCGCGACATGGTGAGGGCCACCGCGCCCATGCCGAGGACGATCATCGACACGAGGATCGACACGATGATCGCGCCGCCGCTCTCGTCCCCGAGCGCACGGCCGAGACCGCGCCGGCGCGTTTCCGGGACCTTCGTCATCTCCGACATGTCCATATTCGCTTCCTGGTCGTCTCGCGGCCTCGCCGGACGGGTCGCCGCCCGCGCCCGCGGGGTCATGGTCACGGAGCGGGCAGCAAGTTCCGTGGCACGGCGCTCGTCGTGAGCACCACGTGCGCGCGCCGCTCGCCGCCGGCCGCCAGCCGCAGCTGGACTCCGTCCACCGCGACCGAGATGCGGCGGATGTCCCGTCGCTGGGCCTGGGTGGACGGGGTGAACGTGTTCCCGTTCGCGTCGAAGTAGGTGAACTCGAGCGAGCTGATCCCCTCGATGAAGCGCACCCACGCGCCGCGATTGACCTTGCGCTCGAGGAAGGGCATCCCCGAGACCGTGCTCACGCGGTAGCGCACCTCGTTGAGCTTGATCGCGCCCGCGGGCGTCGCCCCGACCGCCGAGAACTGGTACGTGAGCGGATCGGCCGTGAACTGGAGGACCTGACCGGCGATGCCCGTGAGCGCCACGACCTGGCTGTTGCCCGTGTTGGGATCGAACAGGATGAGGCGCTCGCCGGCCGCGAGCCCGGTGAGGTTGGACCCCGTGGTCACGGTGATCGACGTGCTCCCCACGTTCCCGTTGCCGGCCACCGCCGGATCGAGCGTGAGCTGGTTCGTGGGGTCCGACGGGTCCGGGATCGCGATGAGGCTGATCGCGTCGTCCGTGAACGTGTTCACGCTGACCGTGCCGTCGTTGGGCACGATCATGTCCGGCACGTGGATGTCGTAGAAGTTGAGGCCCTGACCCACGACCCGGATGTCGCCCGCGATGCGCTCGAGGGACGCCCGGACGCCCTGCTGCGCGGCCGTGACTTCGGTCGACCGGGTCAGCGCGGCCCCCTGCTTCAGCATGAACCCGACGGCCACGAGACCGACCGCGGAGAACATCACCAGCGAGATCAGCATCTCGATGAGCGTGAACCCGCGTCCCGCGCCCTGCTCGGGGCGGGGGCGAAGGGGACGGAGGGTCATCCCGTGCTCTCCCCGTCGACCGATGCGTCGCGGCATCATGGGTCGCGGTTCGCGATGAACAGACGGACCGCGCGCTCGTTTCCGCCCGGCATGGCGCCCACGCCGCCCACGCTCAGGTCGATGCGCGCCAGCCGATCGGGCACGATCTCGGTGAGCGACCACGACGCCCGGATCACCTGGCCGTTGGCGAGCGTGGTGTCCGCCTGACCGTTGGCCAGGTTGTCGTAGTCGAGCTCGTACAGACGCTCGATCTGCCGCTGCATGTGGAACGTCGCCGTCGTGCGGACGGAGCTGTGCCGCGTCCCCACGGAGAGAGCCGTGATGAGGCCCCCGGCCGCGAGGAGCACGATCGAGAACAGCGCGATCGACACGCCGACCTCGATCAGCGTGAACCCCGCCGCGCCGTCTCGCCGCGACCCGGTAGCGCCGAACGAGCTCATCGCCAGCCGCTCCCGTCGAATCGGTACATGCGCACGGCCCCCCCCGCCGTCAGGGTGACCGCGTAGGCGCGGTCATCATCGTCGAACAGCATCAGGTGGCCGGCCTCGGTCGCGGTGCCATCGGGCAGCAGGGTCACCTGGTTGTTCGTGAAGGACACGCCGTCGGAGGCCGCCGTGATCCCGAGCGGGCCCGTCGAGGCGCCCTGAGGCTGTCCGAATCCCATCGCCGCCGGGAGCTGATAGCCGACCATTCCGGAGCGCTCGGTGGTCTCGGCGAGATTGGCCGCGGCGACCTCGCCGGCATCGAGCGTGGCGTCCCCGTCCGTGTCGGCATAGACCTGATAGAAGCCGTCCGACGGGTTGAGCCCGCCCGGGGCCAGATCCACGATCACGGGCTGGTTCATGGTGACCGCCCGCGACTTCGCGTGGTTCAGCACCGTGACGACCTGCACGGCGCCCGCGTGGGCCCGCTGCGTCTCGCGATACGTCCTCAAGCCCTCGATGCCGAAGCCGACGGCGGCGCCCACGAGGACGACCACGATCAGCATCTCGACGAGCGTGAAGCCTCTATCCGACCCGAGGGAGGCGAGGCCTTCCGACCGCGCCGTCCGCCCTTCGTTTCGAGCCCTCATATCGTTGACCTCGAGCATGCTTCCAGCCGGGGTCCTGGCGCGTCCCGGCTCCGCGATCCGCGCGCAACCCGCGAGCCCCGGGCTTGCGCGAAGGAGCCGCATGTCCGCAAGACCATGATCGACCGGGGGTTGCCTCCGGAGGGCCGGGGTACGCGGGTCCCCCCGGCTGCGGGGGTCGGGATCATCATTCTGCACGGCCGTGCAGACTTTGCACGGTTCCTCGTGGAGCTGCGGGCGTCCCGGCCTCACCGGACCCAACCTGTGGTTCTTCATCGCCCCGGGAACCGGACTCTCCGAGACCGGGAACGCTCTCACAGCCGGGGGGATGAAGGGCAAGCGATGGCCCGGCTGGACCACTCCGGCTAAGACGCGCCGTCGTCGACGGATGCGCGATCCGCTGGTCGGCCGTGTCGTTCGACCGCCACACGGCTCCTGACTCGAATCGCGAGAACCGTCGCGACTTGCGGTCGACCGGCGGGACGCCGGCTCCGGCTCGCGACCGCCCCGGATGTGCGAGCGGCGCGACCCCCGGAGGGACCGCGCCGCCTAGACGGAGCGTGAGGAGGGCCACCGTCTACTGAATCGCGTTCACCAGGCCGAAGATCGGGAGGTACATCGCCACGATCATCCCGCCCACCACCGTCCCCAGGATCACGATCAGGGCGGGCTCGAGGACCTTGAGCAGGTTCTCGACGGCCACGTCCACCTCGTCATCGTAGAAGTCGGCGATCTTCGAGAGCATCCCGTCCAGGTCGCCGGTCTCCTCGCCCACGTGGATCATCTGCGTGACCATGGGCGGGAACACGTCGGTCTCCTTGAGCGGCTCCGCGATCGACTTCCCGCCCGCGATCGCCGTGCGGCTCTGCATCACCGCATCGTGGATCACGCGGTTGCCGGCCGTGCGGGCCGTGATCTCGAGCCCGTCGAGGATCGTCACGCCGGAGGCGAGCATCGTCCCGAGCGTCCGGGTGAAGCGCGCGATCGCGGCCTTGCGGACGAGCGAGCCGAGCACGGGCACGCGGAGCAGGAAGCGGTCGAACTTGAGACGGCCCGCGCTCGTCGCGACCCAGCGCCGGAAGACGAGGATGAAGACCACGATGCCGCCGGCCATCATCCACCAGAACGACTGGAGCAGGTTCGAGAGCCCGATCACCAGCCGGGTCGGGAGCGGCAGCGTCTGGTTGAAGCTCGCGAAGACCGACTCGAACGTCGGGATCACGAACAGGAGCAGGATCGCGATCGCGATGACGGCGACGCTCAACACGACGCCGGGATAGATCATCGCGCCTTTCACCTTCCGCTGGAGCTGCTCGCTCTTCTCGAGGAAGGTCGCGAGGCGCATGAGGATCGTGTCGAGCAGACCCCCCGACTCGCCGGCCGAGACCATGTTGACGTAGAGCTGGGAGAAGACCTTCGGGTGCTGCTTCAGGGCATCGGCCAGGGTGTTCCCCGCCTCGACGTCGTGCAGCGTGTCCTGGACGGCCTTCTTGAGCACCAGGCTCTCGGTCTGGCGCGCGAGGATGTCGAGCGCCTGGACCAGCGGGAGCCCCGCGTTGATCATGGTCGAGAACTGCCGCGTGAAGATCACGAGCTCGCGGGACTTCACCCGCTTGCGCTGCCCGAAGGAGATCTCCTTGGGCTTCTCGCGCACCGCGACGGGGATCAGCTTCTGCTTGCGCAGATACGCGATGACGTGGTCTTTGGATGGAAGGTCCACTTCCGCGCGGCGAATGTCCCCGCCGACGGTGCGAGCGCTGTACGTCCAGACGGGCATCGGGCTGCTCCCGGAATCCGTGTTCCCGTTTCGAGAAAGAAAGACCGGCCGCCAGCCCCCTCATCATCCACCCACGTCGACCGCCGGCGGCCGGTCTCAGCACTCAGAGGTCCCGCCGAAGCGGGTGATCGTCCGGAAATGCAAGCGGGGTGCCCCGACCAGCTCGTCCCCGCGACCGCGGATAACTCGTTTGCGGGCCTATGTTTACAGCCGGCTCGGTCCGTTGATTCGCTCGCGGTGACCGCGCCCCGCCGTCGCGAAACGCGAGCGGCGGCGCGATGTGCACTCGCCGCGACGCGTGCTCGTTCGGGGCCGGGCCACGGTCAGCCGGCGGCCTGCACGGGAGCGCCCACCATGCGCTTCAGCTCGTTCGGGTCCGAGGTCACGCGCAGGCACTCCTCCAGCGTCACCTGGCGCTGCACGTAGAGCTGGTACAGGGCGTCGTTGAGCGTCTGCATGCCGAACTTCTTCCCCGCCTGCATCGCCGAGTAGATCTGGTGCACCTTCTCCTCGCGGATGAGCGCGCGGATCGCGGGCGTCGCCACGAGGATCTCGCAGGCGACCACCCGGCCCTTGCCGCTCGCCTTCGGGAGGAGCGTCTGCGTGACCACGCCCTCGAGCACGAACGCGAGCTGCGCGCGCACCTGCTCCTGCTGGTGGGCGGGGAACACGTCGACGACGCGGTTGATCGATTCGGCGGCCGAGTTCGTGTGGAGCGTGGCGAACGCCAGGTGCCCGGTCTCCGCGATGGTGAGCGCGGCCTGGATCGTCTCCAGGTCGCGCATCTCGCCGATCAGGATCACGTCCGGGTCCTGCCGCAGCACGTACTTGAGCGCGGTCGGAAAGCTGCGCGTGTCGCTCCCGACCTCGCGCTGGTTCACGACGCAGCGCTTGTGGAAGTGCACGAACTCGATCGGGTCCTCGATGGTCATGATGTGCGACGCGCGCTCGTTGTTGATCTTGTCGATCATCGCCGCGAGCGTGGTCGACTTCCCGGATCCCGTCGGACCCGTGACCAGCACGAGGCCGCGCGGCTTCTCGGCCAGCCTCGCGATGATCCCCGGCACGCCGAGCTCCTGGAAGCTCTTGATCTCGAACGGGATCTGGCGGATGGCGCACCCGATGCTGCCGCGCTGCTTGTACATGTTGGCCCGGAAGCGCGACACGTTCTCGATCGAGAAGCTGAAGTCCAGCTCGTCCTCCTGCTCGAAGCGCTTCTTCTGCTGCTCCGTCAGCACCGAATACGACAGCGCCATCGTGTCCTTCGGTCGGAGGATGGCGTCGACGGAGGCGTCCACGAGGGCCCCGTCGACACGCAGCTTCGGTCGCTCCCCCACCGTGAGGTGGAGGTCCGAGGCGTCCCGCTTGATCATCTCGTCGAGAAGCGCCCGCAGGCTGATGGTGGTGGGCGTCGTCTCCATGTCTTCTTCCCCGCAGGTCTATGGTTGCCGGCAGATCGCCGCGAGCGGCGTTACGGCCGCCGTGTGCGGCGTCAGGCCGCCGTTTCCTTGAGCACCTCGTCCAGCGTCGTGATCCCGCGCTTCACCTTGATCATCCCGTCCTGGCGCAGGGTGATCATCCCGTCGGACACGGCCTGTTCCTTCAGCTCGTCCGACGATCCGCCCTGGAGCACCATGCGACGCAGCGTGAGCGTCATGGGCAGCACTTCGTACAGCCCCTGCCGGCCGGCGTAGCCGGACCCGGAGCAGGAGTCGCACCCCTCGCCGCGATAGAACGTGTACTGGTCGAGCTCGGACGCGGGGATGCCCGCGGCGCGGATCATCTCGGGCAGGTAGCTCGCTTCCACCTTGCAGTTGGGGCAGATGCGCCTCACGAGCCGCTGGGCCGTGATGAGGCTCACGGCCGCGGCCACGTTGAACGGCTCGACGCCCATGTCCACGAGCCGCGTGATGGTGGACGCGGCGTCGTTGGTATGCAGGGTGGAGAGCACGAGGTGGCCCGTGAGCGCCGCCTTGACGGCGATGCCGCCCGTCTCGAGGTCCCGGATCTCGCCGACCATGATGATGTTCGGGTCCTGACGCAGGAACGCCCGCAGGGCCGAGGCGAACGTGAGCCCGATGTCCGGCCGCACCTGCACCTGGTTGATGCCGCGCAGGTTGTACTCGACCGGATCCTCGGCCGTCATGATGTTCACTTCGTCCGTGTTGATCCGGCTGAGTGCGCTGTACAGGGTCGTCGTCTTGCCGGAGCCCGTGGGCCCGGTGACGAGGACCATCCCGTACGGGTTGGCGATCGCGTCGATGAACGCCCGCTCCGCCCGTTCCTCCATCCCGAACGCCTCGAGGTCGAGGGTGAGGTTTCCGCGGTCGAGGATCCTCAGCACGATCTTCTCGCCGAACAGCGTCGGCAGCGTCGAGACGCGGAAGTCGATCACCCGCTGGCCGATCTTCATCTTGATGCGGCCGTCCTGGGGGATCCGCCGCTCGGCGATGTTCAGGTCGGCGAGGATCTTCAGCCGCGACGTGAGCGCGGCGGTCATGCGCCTCGGGGGCTGCATGATCTCCTGGAGCGCGCCGTCGATCCGGTACCGGACGCGGAGCTCGTGCTCGTACGGCTCGACGTGGATGTCGGACGCCCCGCGGCGCACCGCATCGCCGAGGATCCCGTTGATCAGCTTGACGACGGGCGCGTCCTCGACCTGTGCGCGCAGCGAGGCGTCGGTGTACTCCTGGTCCTCGCTGTCCTCGAGGAGCTCGATGTCCTGCTCCTCGAGCTCCGAGAGCAGCTCGCCCAGCTTCGCCTGCGCCGCCTGGTAGTGCTTCTCGAGGTATTTCCGGAGCGTGTACTCGCCCGCGATCACGGGCTCGATGTCGAAGCGCGTGATGAACTTCAGGTCGTCGACGACGTTCAGGTCGGTGGGATCGGCCATCGCCACCGTGAGCGTGCGTCCGCTCCTGCGCAGCGGCAAAACGACGTGCTTGGTTGCAAAATCCGCCGGGAGCAGCGTGAGGATCTTGGGATCCACCGTGACCTGCCGGAGGTCGATCGCCGGCACGCGGAGCTCCTGACCCGCGATGCGCGTGAGATCCGTCTCCACGACGAGATCGAGCGCGACGAGACAGTACCCGATGCTCATCCCGGAGCTTCGCCGTTCCCCGCGGGCCTTCTCGAGATCCGACGGTCCGATCAGACCCTCGGAGAGGAGCCGCTGGATCACGCGCCGCTCGGCGACGGTGAACTCCTCGGCGCCCCGCAATGCGGGCGGTTCTCGTACGGCCTGCGTGTCGGGCGTCATCTATACCCTGCTCTGCCCCCGCGTCTGTGCGGTGATCGTACGTGGCGGAATCCGCTTGGTTTGCGCCGTTGGGGGTCAAGAAGCATGCCTCGGGCCGATCCCCCGTCAGCCCGCGCAGATCCGCGGTAGCAGACGCTCGAGGGAGCGCGGACCGATACCGCGAACCGCGGTGATGTCTTCGGGACGCGCAAACCGCCCGCGATCGCTCCGCAGGCTCACGAGGCGGGCGGCGAGGGCGGGGCCGATGCCGGGGAGCGCCTCGAGCTCGGCCGCCGTCGCCCGGTTGAGGTCGAGACGCCCCGCGCCGCACGGCGCCTCGAGGCTCCTGCCCGCGGATCCCCGTGCGGGGCTCGCGCCCGGTCGCACATCGACGTGCGGCTCCAGACGGCGGCGGGTGACCGGCCCGATCCCGGGGACGCGCTCGAGGTCCTGGGCGGCGGCGAACGGGCGTAGCGCCCGCTCGCGGACGATCGCCTCCGCCAGCCCGGGACCCACTCCCGGCAGCCGTCGGAGCTCCTCCGGACCGGCCGCGTTGAGATCGATCCGCTCGCCCGCGCCGAGCGGGGTCTGGGACCGGGCCTCCGCGGCCAGGGCGCGCTCCACCGCGTCGAGCGGGGCGGTGGACGGGGCGAGATCGCGCCACCGGAGGTCGGCCGGACGCGGCGCCCACCACGAGCGGCCGACGCCGGCCAGGCCCACGAGGACGAGGGAGGCCGCGACGGCCCGGCGCTCGGCGCGATTCAGATCCCACACGCTGGGTCTCCCTGGCTCGATGGGGCGGGGGCGCGGAGGCGGTCCGATCCGCGATCCAGGGTGCGCGCTCGACTCAACCGGGGATCAAGCCCGGACGGAACGACCTCAGAAGATGAAGGTGATCTCCGCCCAGCCCGGGACGGGGCGGCCGTTCCGGGACGCGGGGTGGTATTCCATGTCGTGCACGCGATCGATGATCTCGCGGTTGAACCCGCGATCCGGCGTCGGGGGCACGAGCTCCACGTCGCCCGTGGGGCGCCCGTCCGCGTCCACGTGCACCCGCACGGTCACCTCGAGGCCGCGCACCGACTCGGGCGGATCCCAGTGGGGGATCACGGAGCGCGGCATCGGAGGCACGAACGCGTCCTCCCCGCCGCCGGATCCGCCCGGCCCGCCGCGCGCGCCCCCCTCGCGCCCCGGGACGAGCGCCACCTGCGACACCGGGGCGAGGACGGGTCCGGTCATCGGGGCCTCGAAATCGCGCACCTCCACCTCCGGCACTTCGACCGCGAGCACGGGTCGCGGGGGTGGCGGGATCTCGCGCGTGGCCGGGACGCGGACCGCGAGGGCGCGGAGCGCTCCGCCGCCGGCGGCCGGGGCGGCCACGGAGCGGTCGGGCGCGGGGTCGACGGGGACGGGCGCGGCGCCTCTCCACAGGAGGAAGGCCAGCGCGTGCAGGGCCACGGAGACGAGCATCCCCACCCGCCAGGCGACGCGGTGCCGGCGCGCGTGGCGGACGGAGGCCGCCTCGCCCCCGCCGCGATTCCATTCAGATGTCACCGGACAGCATCCTCCCCGGATCCCTCACCCGGGTGTGTCGAGGCCGTCCCGGGCTTCCGGCCGTGCCGCATCGTACGATGCCGGGCCCCGCGGGGTTCCGGCGCGTGCCGCCCAACGGCGCTTGCCCCCCTTCCGGGCGCCCCGGCAGATTGTGCGCCGCGTTCCCGCCGGAACCACGGGAGAATCACGCCGAGCCAATGAGAGCCATCGTCAAGCGGGACGCCGCGCCGGGCCTGTCCCTGGCTGACGTTCCGCGTCCCGAGATCCGCTCGAACGAGGTCCTGATCCGCGTGAGGAAGGCCGGCATCTGCGGCACCGACCTCCACATCTTCCACTGGGACGAATGGTCGCGGAGCCGCATCCGCCCGCCTCTCGTCCTCGGACACGAGTTCATGGGCGAAGTGGTGGAGGTCGGGCGCCTCGTCCAGAACGTGAGCGAAGGCGATCGGGTGTCGGCGGAGGGCCACCTCGTGTGCGGGCATTGCGAGCTGTGCCGCACCGGGAACTCGCACGTGTGTCCCGAGACCCGGATCATCGGCATAGACCGCGACGGCGCCTTCGCCGACTTCGTGGCGGTCCCGGCGACCAACATCATTCCCCTGCCGGCGTCGATCGACGACGATCACGCGGCGGTGTTCGACCCCCTCGGGAACGCGTTCCATACCGTGCTCCACTCCGAGATCGCCGGGAGAAGCGTCGCGATCGTCGGGTGCGGTCCCATCGGGCTGTTCGCCGTGGGGATCGCGCGCGCCGCCGGGGCGGCGACGGTGATCGCGATCGAGCCGCACGAGGACCGGCGCGCCCTCGCGCGGAAGATGGGGGCGCACCTCCTGCTGGACCCGACCGTGGACGACGTGGAGGCCGCGATCGCGGACCTCACGCGCGGCTACGGCGCGGACGTCGTCTGCGAGATGAGCGGCCACCCCGATGGGGTCCGCACGGCCTTCCGGATCTGCCGCAACGGCGGCCACGTCCGGCTCCTCGGGCTCCCGAAGGGCGCGATCGAGGTCGATCTCGCGAGAGACGTCATCTTCAAGGGTCTCCACGTGTACGGGGTGATCGGCCGGCGGATGTACGACACGTGGATCGAGATGCGGAACTTCCTCGCGGCGAGCCTGGTGGACATCGAGCCCGTGATCACGCACCGGCTGCCCATGGAGCGGTTCGAGGAGGGGATCGAGGCGATGGAATCGGGAGAGGCGGCGAAGGTCGTCCTCTCCTTCGACTGATCCCTCGTTGCCGCGCGTCCACCTCGTCCGGCGCTCCGAGCTCGCGGCCGCGCTCCTCGTGGCGGTCGCGGCCTCCGCGTGCTGGCGCACCGGCGAGCCCACCCCGGGCCCTGCACTCGTGACGTGGGCCGCGTACCCCGATACGGTACGCGTCGGCGAGCCCTTCTCGTTCGAGTTCGCCGGGCCGGTCTCGCCGACCGCGTGCGGCCGTCTGGACACGGCCACCCTCGCGGTCACGGACACGTCGATCGAGCTCGCGGCGCGGCGGAGCACGTTCTCGGCCGTGTGCGCGAACCAGCGGATCAGCTTCTACGAGGCGCGCCCGATCTCGATCCCGCGCGCGGGCCGGTACGCGGTGCGCACGGCTGAGGGCCGGTCGCTGGGCGCGCTCGTGGCGCTCGACTCGGGCGTCTTCTCGCGCATGTGGACCATCGGCGAGGGCACGGTTCGGGAGGCCGCGGGCTGCCTGCTGTTCGGGCCGGGCTGGATCGGGAGCCAGCGGCTGTTCGCGCTCAGCGGGGCGACGGGTGCGGTGCGCGACGCGGCGGGGAGCGACCGCATCGTCCACGTGGAGGGCAGGCTGTACGGGTTCACCGCTTGTGGCAACTGGGGCTCGCGACCGAGGATCCGGGTCGACACGGCCCGGGTCACGGACCGCGTGAGCGACGACTGGTACGGGGGCGAGCCCCCGTCCTGAGGCGCCCGCGCCGTTCGACGCAGAGAATGCGAGAGATCCGATGACACTGTACGACGAGAGCGACGTCACCACGTCCGTCGTGAACCGCGGGCTCGAGGAGCGGCTGAGGAGCGAGCTCGACGACATGCGCGAGCGCGGCGTATACAAGGAGCTCCTCCACATCATGGGCCGGCAGTCCGCCGTGGTGGACATCGACGGGTACGGCGAGACCGTGAACCTGTGCTCGAACAACTACCTGGGTCTGTGCGACGAGCCCTCGGTCGTGCAGGCGGTCAGGGACGGCACCGACCGGTACGGCGCCGGCACCTCGTCGGTCCGCTTCATCTGCGGGACGTTCGACATCCATCGGCGGCTCGAGGCGCGCATCGCGGACTTCCTCGAAGTCCCCGCGTCGGTCACCTACACGTCGTGCTGGAACGCGAACGAGGGTCTGTTCGCACCGCTGCTCGGACCGGAGGACGCGCTCATCTCGGACGCGCTCAACCACGCCTCGATCATCGACGGGATCCGGCTGTGCAAGGCGGAGCGCAAGATCTACGACCACATGGACATGGACTCGCTGCGCGAGGCGCTCGAATCGTCGCGCGACGCCCGGCACCGTCTCGTCATGACGGACGGCGTGTTCTCGATGGAGGGCGAGATCGCGCCCCTCCCCGACATCCGGGAGCTGTGCGACCGCCACGACGCGATCCTGGTGATCGACGACTCCCACGCCACGGGCGTGCTCGGCGACACCGGGCGAGGCACGCCGGAGCACTTCGGGATGCACGGCGAGATCGACATCATCACGTCCACGCTCGGGAAGGCCCTCGGCGGGATGGCGGGCGGGTTCACGGCGAGCTCGCGCCCGGTGGTCGAAACCCTGACCCAGACCTCGCGCACTCAACTGTTCACCAACGCGATGCCGCCCCATTCCTGCTGCGGGGCGCTGGCGGCGATCGACCACCTCGAGGAGCACCCGGAGCTCGTCGGGCGGCTGCGCGAGAACACCGTGTATTTCCGCGAGGGCCTCCAGGAGCTCGGCTACCGTCCCATCCCGGGCGCGACGCCGATCGTCCCCGTGATCATCGGCGAGACGGCCGACGCGATCCGCCTCAGCCGCCAGCTGCTGGACGAGGGCGTGTTCGTCATCGGGTTCGGGTTCCCCGTCGTACCGCACGGCGAGGCCCGCATCCGCTGCCAGGTGTCGGCCGGGCACGCCCGCGCCCATCTCGATCGCGCCCTCTCCGCGCTGAAGACGGTGGGGACGCGCCTCGGGCTCATCTGATGGAGGCTGCTGAAGGAGCGACGCACGTGAGCGAGAACAGGCGGGGACCCCGGCGGCCCATGCCCGGAGGCGTCGTGATCGCCCCCTCGATCCTCGCGGCCGACTACACGTGCCTCGGCGAGCAGGTGGCCGAGGCGGAGGCGGCGGGGGCCGAGTGGTTCCAGGTCGACGTCATGGACGGACACTACGTGCCGAACATCAGTATCGGGCTGCCGGTGCTCGAATCGCTGCGCGCGGTGACCGACGCGTATCTCGACGTCCACCTCATGATCGCCAACCCCGAGGCGTTCATCGATCCGTTCGCGGCGGCGGGGGCGGACCTCCTCAC
>Ga0268386_10000804_pt1 | contig 20702 bp, 20 predicted proteins | sample RVTome_15_FD_200260 | JGI IMG/M metagenome (GOLD analysis project Ga0268386, IMG submission 200260) | Soil microbial communities from uranium-contaminated site in the Upper Colorado River Basin, Wyoming, United States - RVT150D86... ...
GGTTGGCGCGGCACGTCGCCAGCTTCGGATGCCCCGGCCGAGCAGGCGCAGAAGAAGCAGTGACGTCGCTCACGCTCCCCGGGGACGGCAGAAGGTCTCGCGAACCGCGAGCACGCAGACGACGCCGCTCACTCCGCATGCGATCAGCGAGGTGAGCGCCAACCGGTACGCCTCCGGCGCATACACCCGCGCGCCCTGCGCGGTCTCGCCGGTCCAGGCCAGGTCCAGGAGCAAACCGACCAGCGGCTGGAACAGCGCCCCCGCGCCCGTGACCATCCCGTTGACGAACCCGATCGCCGTGCCGCTGAGCTGGGCGGGGTGGTGCTCCTTGATGAGCGCGAACCCGACGATCTGGGCCGACCCGAGGAAGCCGGTCAGGAGGCACAGGCCGCCCAGCGCGACCACCGGCAGACCCTCGATCCAGACGACGGCGGCGAGGCCCAGCGTCTCCAGCGCCAGACCCGTCAGGAGCGGAGCCTTGCGCCGGCCGATACGATCGGACAGCCATCCAAAGAGTGGCGCGCCGGCGCCCCAGCCCACGAAGAGCAGCGAGGTCAGCGTGGCGGCTGTGGCCCGCGGTAGCCCGTACGCCGCCTCGATGAAGGGCACGCCCCAGAGGCTCGCAAAGCCGAGGAGCGGCGCGGCGGTGGCCAGGCCGGCGAGCGAGATGAGCCAGGTCTGCGGGTGCCGGGCGACGGCGCGGAGGCCGACCAGCGCGTCGAGCATCCCTGCGTGGCCGCGCCGCCGGTCGCGTACGGTGGCCCACGCCGCCGTGGCCAGCGCCACGCCGCCGAGCGCCAGCAGCAGCATGGTCGTCCGCCAGCTCGACGCCTCGACGGCCAGGCGCAGCGGCGCCTGGCCGAAGACGCCGCCGGCCATGCCCATGGCCATCGCCCAGCCCGAGAGGACGGCGAAGCGGCTCGCGGGAAACCACCGCGCCGCCACGGCCATGGCGCCGACCAAGCTGAAGGCCGCCGAGGCGCCGACCAGGAACCGCCCGACCGCGACCGCGGAGAGCGTGGCGCCCGTCGCGAAGAGCACGCAGCCGGCTGCGCACACGAGGCCGGCCCCGGTCATCAGGCGACGCGGGCCGAAGCGGTCGAGGAGGACGCCCACGGGCACCTGCATCCCGGCGTAGCCGTAGTAGTACACGCCGGACAGATGGCCGAGCACCGCCCCGCCCACGGCGAGATCGCGCATCAGCTCTTCCACCATCACGCTGGGCGCCACCCGGAGCACCCAGGCGTAGAGGAAGAACACCGCGCCCGTCAGCCAGCCGAGAAGCGGCAGCAGTCGGGACACCTCGCTCCCTGGCGCGTGCGTGCTCGGCACGGAGGACAGGATGACGGATGCGCGTCGACGGCGCATCACGAACTTCTGGATGCGGCGCCCGGCCCCGCGCTCGCCGCGGCGGTAGGATTCAGGAGGCGGCGAGCGCCCAGTGCTCCGAGAGCACCTCCGCCTGCTCCAGCACCGTCTGGGTCGCCTTCTCCTGCTTGTCCGGCGGGTAGCGCAGCAGGTCGAGGAGACGGCGCGGGGCGAAGACGCCCTCGATGACCACCTGCAGCTCCGGCAGGCGCGCGTCGGCCAGGCGCTCGCCCGCGATCGTGCGCCAGGGCTTGAACCACTCCCGCCCGGCCGTGAGCGTGCCCAGGCGCGCCGTGACACCGTCGGAGACGACGAGCAACGCGTTGGCGGCGAACAGGGACGGCATCTCGGACTGGTAGGTCTGGAGCTGCTGGAAGGCAGTCCAGACCGTCGCGTCCTCGTCGGCGGCGTTCTTCAGCTCGAGCACCGCCAGCGGCAGGCCGTTGACGAAGAGCACCACGTCGGGCCGGCGGCTGTGCTTGTTCTCGACGACCCCGAGCTGGTTGACCGCCAGCCAGTCGTTGGCGGCCGGGTCGTCGAAGTCGATCACGCGCGCCTGGGCGCCCCGGACGCCGTCGGCCGTGCGGTACTCGACGGTCACACCGTCCACGAGCATCCGGTGCACGGAGCGGTTGCGGGTCAGGAGGTCGACGCCCGCCGGCCGCGTGAGCTTGCGGGCCGCGTCCTCCAGGGCCTCGCCCGGCAGCTCGGGATTGAGCCGGGCCAGGGCGTCGCGAAGCCACTGCGGCAGGACGACCTTGCCGTGGTCGCGGCGCTCGGCGGCGGGCATCCCGGGCGCGATGTCGGGCCCGGGCGCGATGCGCCAGCCGAGGCCCTCCAGCCAGTCGAGCGCGGCTTCCTCGACGACCGACTCGGTGAAGGCGCTCACGCCCCGACCCAGTGCCCGACCGGCCGCGCGAGGAACTCTTCGATGGCGATCCCGTCGCCGCCGACGAGCAGCGTGCGGTGCGGCCTGAAGGCGGCCGTGAAGGCGGCGATGCCGGGATGCGCCTGCGGCGAGCGGCCGCTCTTTACCTCGATGGCGGTAAGGCGCCGTCCCGCGCGGACGACGAAATCCACCTCGTGGCCCCGGTCACGCCAGTAGTAGAGCAGACACTCGCCGGCGGCGGCGGCGTTCGCCAGGTGCGCGCCGGCGGCGGACTCGACCAGCCGGCCCCACAGCTCGGGATCGCCGCGCGCCTGCGCCAGGGTGAGGCCGGTCGCCGCCGTCATCAACGCCGTGTTGAGCACCTGGAGCTTCGGGCTCGACCCGCGGCTGCGGGCCGCGTCCACCGCGTACTTGGGCAGCCCGGTCACCATGCCCGCGCCCGCGAGGAGCTCCAGGTAGTGCGCGAGCGTCGTCGTGTTGCCGGCATCCTGCAGCTGCCCGAGCATCTTGGTGTAGGAGAGCACCTGGCCCGAGTAGCGGCAGGCCAGCTCGAAGAGCCGCCGCAGCAGCGCCGGCTTGTCCACGCGCGTGAGCAGCAGCACGTCGCGCGAGATTGAGGTCTCCACGAGCGAGTCGAGCACGTAGCGCGCCCAGCGCCGGGGCTCCGAGACGAGCGGGGCCGCGCCCGGGTACCCGCCGTGGAAGATGAACTGCTCGACCGACCAGCCGAAGGCCGCGCGCATCTCGGCGAACGACCAGTGCGGCAGGTGCAACAGCTCGAAGCGCCCGGCCAGGCTCTCCGAGAGGCCACGGGCTACGAGGAGCGGCGCCGAGCCGAGCAGCACCACCCTGAGGGGCACCTTCCGGCGCGTGTCCTCGTCCCAGAGGCGCTTCACCGTCTCCGACCAGCCGAGGATCTTCTGGATCTCGTCCAGCGCCAGTACGGCGCCCTGGCGGCCGACCTCGCCCGCCAGGAGCCGCGCGGCCTCCCACTGCTGGGCGATCCATTCCGGCCCCCGCAGCGTCGGCTCGTCCGCGCTAGCGATATGGTTCGCCAGCTTGCTGTCCGTGAGGATCTGCCCGACGAGCGTGCTCTTTCCCACCTGCCGGGGCCCCGCCACCACCTGCACGAAGCGCCGGGGCTCCCCCAGCCGCCTGGCCAGCTCGTCCCCCTGGGGCCGGCGATACCCACCTGACGGTTTGCTCATGACGTTGAGTATTTTTACTCAATGCCATGGCGCGGGCAAGCGCCACCGGTGGCCCGTCACACCGCCCCGGCGGCAAACCGCTCGGCGTCCTGCACGCGCAGCTCGCCGGAGATGAGCCTGGGCAGCAGCGCGTCGCGCAGGGCGACAAGGGCGAGGCTTTCATAAGTGTTTCTCAGTACACGATGAAATATGGGTGCGGCGTGCTCTTCAAATCTCTTCAAGACGGACTCTGGAGGGAGCACAATCCGTGAGGATGCGAACGTGTTCGTCGTAATCGTATCGAAGACGGAACCATGGGCAGCATGTACGAGCGCGTCGATCTCCTCGCGCAGCCTGCAGTAGAGCGCGAAGGGCGCTTCTGTCGTTGTCACCAGCGCATAGCACGTCTGGTTCATCGCCATGTCTCGGCCGAGCAAAGCCATGCGACCAGTCGTTGCGCCACGAGCAACAACCACTGAGGAAAGACGCATGCTGCGCGATGATCTCGCGGGCCGGGTCGCCGCCTTTGATGACACGGCCGCGAGCGAGGCGGCGAAGCTCGACGCCCGGCGGCGTCGCGCGGGCCGGTCGATCGATTTTCGCGATACCCAGATCGCCGGGATCGCTCTCGCGCGGCGCGCGGGGATCGCCACGGGCAACGTCCGTCACTTCGAGGACCTGGGACTGAGTGTCGTCAACCCGTGGGAACAGTGACCTCGCGGGGATGTATTCCGCGAGGCTGGCGAGCGCACGGCGGGTGCTATACTCGCGCCGACTTTGCGTTTCGCGACCGTCGCGTAGCACGATTCCCCGATCTGACGACGATGACGGCGAGCACGCACGAGGGTCGACACGGTGAAAGCGGCCTACTTCAGCGAGCACGGCGGCAGCGACAAGATCCTCTACGGCGACTACCGCGACCCGGTGCCTGCCGCCGGCGACGCGATCGTCCGCGTGCGCGCGTGCGCGCTCAACCAGGTCGACATGCTGCTGCTCGACGGCCGCTTCCCGCCGCCCGAGGGGCTGCCCCACGTCAACGGCTGCGAGGTCGCCGGCACGGTCGAGACGCTGGGCGCCGGCGTGACCGGGCTGACGGCGGGCCAGCGCGTCGTCGTCTTCCCGGGGTTCTCGTGCGGAGCGTGCGAGTTCTGTCTGATCGGCGAGCGCACCGTATGTCTGCGCTACGGTTACCTGGGTGCCCACAAGGACGGCGGCTACGCCGAGCTGGTGCGGGTGCCGGCCGCCAACTGCCTGCCGCTGGCCGAGACGATCGGCTTCGAGGCGGCGGCGGCGCTGCCGCTGGCGTTCCTCACCTCCTGGCACGCGCTCGTGGCCAGGGCCGGGCTCAGGGCCGGCCAGACGGTGCTGGTGCAGGCGGCGGGCAGCGGGGTGGGCAGCGCGGCGATCCAGATCGCGCGGCTGTGCGGGGCGCGGGTCATCACCACGGTGGGCAGCGACGACAAGATCGAGTTCGCCCGGGCGCTCGGGGCCGAGCGCGTCGTCAACTACCGCACCCAGGACTTCGTCGAGGAGACGAAGCGGTGGACGAATAAGCGGGGAGTGGACGTCGTCGTCGAGCACATCGGCGGCGACACGCTCGAGCGCTCGACCTACGCGCTCACCCGGCTCGGCACGTTGATCTCCATCGGCAGCCACGACACGCACTGGGGGCGGCTCGACCTGCGCCACGTCTACTCCAAAAATCTAAAGATCGTCGGCACGAACCTCGGCTCGATCGTCGAGCTGCGCACGCTGCTCGACTACGTCGGCGAGGGCCGCCTGCGCCCGGTGATCGACCGGGCGTTTGCCCTGAAGGACGCGCGGGCGGCCGTGCAGCACGTGCTCGACCGCAAGAACAAGGGCAAGGTCCTGCTGGTCCCGTGACCCTCGCCCGCCTGCTGGAGCTGGCCGCCCGGCGGTGGCCGGGGGCGGAGGCCGTCGTCGACGGCGACCGGCGGCTGACCTACGCGGAGCTCCACGCCCGCGCCCGCTCGCTGGGCGCGGCCTTGCAGGCCCTCGGCGTGGGCCGGGGCGACCGCGTGCTCATCGCGCTGCGCAACCGGCTCGAGCACGTGCTGACGTACTGGGCGCTGCAGACCATGGGCGGCGTGCCGACCCCCGTCAACTTCCGCCTCGCCGCCGCCGAGATGCGGTACGTCCTGCAGGACTCCGGTGCCCACGTCGTGCTTCTCGAGCCCGACACGGCGCCCGCCGTCCTCGCCGCCGCCGAGGGCCACGACGTCCGCCTGGTGTGGGTCGGCGCGGGCGAGGCGCGGCCCCCGAGCGCGCTGGCGTTCGAGGACCTGCACGCCGACGGCCAATGCCCACCGCCCGCCGAGGGCGATCTCTCGCTGATCCTGTACACCTCCGGCACCACCGGGCGCCCGAAGGGCGTGCCGCGCACCCACCGCAACCACTACGCCGGCGCGATCGCCCAGGCGCTGCAGTGCGGCTACGCGTGGGGCGAGCGCACGCTGGGGGTCATGCCGCTCTATCACACCATGGGCATCCACGCCCTCACCGCCATGACCGCGATCAACGGCTGCTTCGTGTGCCAGCCCGAATGGAGCGCGGCGGCAGCGCTGCGGCTCGTCCGCGACGAGCGGATCACCGCCCTCTACCTGATCCCGACGCTGTTCTACGACCTCGTCCGCGCGCCGGAGTGCTCGCGGGAGGCGGTGGAGTCGGTGCGCAAGCTGGGCTATGCCGGCGCGCCCATGCTGGCCGCGCTCACCGAGGACTGCCTGAAGGCCTTCCAGCCCCAGGTGTTCGTGAACCACTACGGCTCGACGGAGATCTACACCTTCTCCGTGCGGCCCGACGTCCACCTCAAGCCCGGCTGCGCGGGGCGCCCCGGTGTGCACGGCGAGCTGCGGGTCGTCGTCGCCTCGACCGAGCGGCGCGTGGCGCCGGAGGAGGTCGTCCGGCCGGGCGACCAGGGCGAGATCATCGCCAGCCTGGACTGCGACGAGGCGTTCGCCGGCTACTGGAACCGGCCGGACGCCGACGCGAAGGCCCTGCGCGAGGGCTGGTACTTCACCGGCGACATGGGCTACGTGGACGCCGCCGGCGAGCTGCACGTGACCGGGCGCGTGGACGACATGATCATCAGCGGCGGCGAGAACATCCACCCGGTCGAGGTGGAGGAGGCACTGGCCCGCCATCCGGCCGTGCGCGACGTCGCGGTGGTGGGCGAGCCCGACGAGCGCTGGGGCCAGCGGGTGGTGGCGTTCGTCGTCCCGGCCGGCCCCGGGCTCACCGCCGAGACCCTCGAGGCCCACTGCCGGAGCCGCGGCGATCTGGCGGCGTTCAAGCGGCCGCGCCGCGTCGTCTTCGTCCGCGAGATCCCCAAGACCGCGTCCGGCAAGATCCTGCGCCGCCTGCTCCGCGACGGCGAGTACTCGGAGATCACGACATGAGCGAGTTCCTGAGAATCGAGCGGCACGGGCCGGTCGCGACGCTGTGGATCGATCGGCAGCCGAAAATGAACACCCTGACGGTCGCGATGCGCAACGAATTCCCCGGGATCTTCCGCGATTTCGACGCCGACGACGGCGTGCGGGTGATCGTCGTCCGCGGCGCCGGCGGCAAGGCCTTCAGCGCCGGCGGCGATGTGGCCGAGTTCCTCACGCTGGCCCCGGCCGACCTCGAGCTCTGGGGCGACACGCTCACCGCGGCCGAGCGCTGCCGCAAGCCCGTCATCGCGGCCATCGACGGGTATACGATGGGGGCCGGCCTCGAGTTGGCGGTCGCCTGCGACTTCCGGGTCGCCACGGTACGCAGCGAGTTCGCGTTCCCCGAGGTGCGGCTGGGGATGATCCCGGGCAGCGGCGGCACCCAGCGGGCGATGCGGCTGATCGGGATGACGCGGGCCAAGCTGTTCATGATGACGGGGCAACGCATCCCCGCCGAGCGGGCGGAGGCGTGGGGCCTGATCACGCAGGCGGTGGCCAACGACGGGCTCGACGGCGCCGTCGCCGCCCTGGCGGCCGAGCTGGCCGACAAGGCGCCGCTGGCGCTGCGCACGCTGAAGATGGTGCTCAACCGCGGCGCCGACGCGCCACTGGACACCGCGCTGGAGCTGGAGCGCAAGTCCTACGCGTGGCTGCGGGCGACGCACGACTACGAAGAAGGCGTCCGCTCGTTCCTCGACAAGCGACCGCCGAAGTACCAGGGGAGATGAGATGCCCAGCCAATCGTTCGGGCTGATCCTCGCCAACCGTGCCGTCGTCCTCGGAGCGATCAAGGCGCGCGACTTGCTCGACATCGCCGTCGAGGGCGAGCGCTCCGGCGTCTTCGACGCCCTCTGGGTCGGCGACAGCCTGCTCGCCAAGCCGCGGCTGGAGTCGGTCACGCTGCTCGCGGCACTGGCCGGCATCACCGAGCGCGTGCGGCTGGCCGTGGGCTGCATGGCGACGTTCGTCCATCGGCACCCGGTGATGCTGGCCCAGCAGTGGGCGAGCCTCGACGTGCTCTCGGGCGGCCGGTCCCTGCTGGCGGTGTGCCTGGGGGGGCCCGACAGCGCCAACGCCGCCCAGGCCGCCGAGCACGCCGTCATGGGCATTGCCTCCGGCGAGCGCGTCGAACGGCTGGAGGAGGGCATCGTCATCCTCCGCAAGCTCTTCGGGGAGAAGAGCGCCAGCCACGCGGGCCGGTTCTACCGCTTCGACGCCGTCACGCTGGAGCCACGGCCCGTCCAGCAGCCGTGCCCGATCTGGATCGCGTCCAACCCGACCGGGCTCACCTGGAAGGGCGGAGCCAGCGCCTCGGAGGCCGCCGTCGACCGCGGCCTGCGCCGCGTCGCCCGCTACGCCGACGGCTGGATGACCAACAAGCTGTCGCCGGCGGAGTTCGCCCAGCAGTTCGGGCGCATCCGCGCGATGGCGCGCGAGGAGGGACGTGACCCGGCGGCGCTCGGCAGCGCGCTCTACCACAACATCAACGTCAACGAGGACCGGACGGCTGCGCTGGCGGAGAGCAAGGCGTTCCTGGACGCGTACTACACCGCCAGGTTCAGCCCGCAGTTCGTGGAGCAGTGGACGGTGGCGGGTGGTCCCAAGGAGTGCGCCGAGCAGCTGCGCGCGTACTTCGAGGCCGGGCTCGGCCACATGGCACTGCGCCTGGCCTCGTGGGACCAGCGCGGCCAGCTCGCCCGCTTCCTGGGCGAGGTGGCGCCGGCGCTGGGAGACCGCTGATGCTGCGCGGGATCGATCACCTCGTCATCGTCGTCCCCGACCTCGGCGCGGCCGTCAAGACGTACCGCGACCTCGGCTTCACCGTGGTGGCCGGTGGCCGCCACCCCGGCGTCGGCACCGACAACGCGCTGATCGCCTTCCGCGACTCGTCCTACCTCGAGCTGGTCGGCTTCCACGAGCCCCGCCCCGACCACCGCTGGTGGGCGCCGCTCCAGAACGGCGGCGGCCTCGTCGACTTCTGCCTGCAGACGGACGACCTCGCCGGCGACGCCGGCGTCTTCCGCCGGGCCGGGGTGGACATGGGCGACCTCGAGCGGCGCCATCGCACGCGGCCCGACGGCGTCGAGGTGCGCTGGCTCTGCACGCTGGCGCGCGGAGCCCACCGCGGGGTGGCCCCGTTCCTCCTCGCCGAGGAGAGCGGCCGCGACGCGCGGGTGCCGGGCCAGCGCGCACACGCCAACGGCGTCACGGGCGTCGGCCGCCTCTCCGTGGCCGTGCACGACCTGGCGGCCGTGCGCGGCTGGTACGCGACGGTGCTCGGCGTCCCCGGACAGGACGTGGCGTGCCCCGAGCTCGGCGCCACCGGCACCCGGTTCACGCTCGGCCCGCACACGTTCGAGTTCCTGGCCGCGGCCGGGGCCGGCGCCGTCCGCGACTGGGTCGCCGGCCGGGGCGCCTCGCCGTACGCCGCGACGCTCGTGGGCGCGGCGCGCCCCATTCCCCTCGACCTCGGCCGGACGTGGGGCGCCCGCCTCGCGCTCGCCTGAGGCCCCCTTCGAAAGGAGACGCTCGATGAAGCTGGTCCTCGCGGTCGCGCTGGTACTCGTGGTGGGCGTGTCGGCGGTGGTGGCGCAGGCGCCGGCGCAGCCCGTGAACCTCGCCTTCGCCACGCTGGACACCGGGAGCGCCTGGTACGTGTACGGCGCCACGATGGCCGAGCTGCTGCGCAAGACGCTGCCGGCCGGCTCGAACATCGACGTCAAGCCGCGCTCCGGCGGTGTCGGCAACCCCCGGCTCGTCGCCAAGAACGAGACCCCGCTCGGCCTGGCCTTCACCGTCACCAACCGCTGGGCCGCGGAGGGCAAGGAGGCCTATACCGAGAAGCTCGAGAACATCCGCGCGCTGGTCGGCGGTCTCGACACCTACTACCTGGTCGCGATGGCGACCAGGAAGCTCGGCATCGCGTCCGTGCGCGAGATCCGGGACAAGAAGCTGCCGGTGCGCGTCTACACCCAGCCGGTCGGCTCGCTCGGTGAATTCGCCGGCCGCCAGCTCCTGCGGGAGTCGGGCCTCAGCTACAACGACATCAAGAGCTGGGGCGGCTCCACCACCCACGTCGGCTACAACATCATCATCGACGCCTTCAAGGACGGCCGCGCCGACATCCTGTTCGCCGTGGTGACCCCCAAGCACCCCTCGGTCAGCGAGATCGCATCCTCGGTCGACGTCGAGTTCCTCGGCCTCGACGCGGACACTGCCAAGGCGATGCTGCCGCTGGGGTATGCGGCCGCCACGATGCCGCCCGACACGTTCAAGGGCCAGGCCAGGCCCGTGAGCACGGTCGGCTTTCCCACCGTGCTGATCACCAACACGGCGCTGCCGGAGCCGATCGCCTACACGGTGACGAAGACCGTCGTGGAGAACAAGGACGCCCTGGTCCGCGCCCACGGCGGGCTGGCGGCGTTCGATCCCCGGACGGCGTGGCAACCCGAGAAGGTCGGCATCCCCCTGCATCCGGGCGCCGAGCGGGCGTACCGCGAGAAGGGGTGGATGAAATAGCCGCCGGTACCGTATTCCTCGACGGCCGGATCCTCACGCTCGACCCACGCCGCCCCACGGCGACCGCGCTCGCGGTCGTCGCCGGGCGGATCGTGGCCCTCGGCGGCCCCGGCGACGTGAAGCGCTGGCGCGACCGCCACACGCGCGTCGTGGACCTCGGGGGCGCCACCGTCGTGCCGGGGCTCGTCGACGCCCACGCCCACCTCGACCGCGAGGGACTGAAGTCGATCTACCCCTCGCTCGCCCGCTGCCGCTCGATCGCCGACATCCAGCGGCTCGTTCGCGGGCTCGCCGCCGACCGCAAGCCGGGCGAGTGGATCGTGACCATGCCGGTGGGCACGCCGCCCTTCTACCAGGACGCCCCCGACGGCCTGGCCGAGCGGCGCTGGCCGACGCGCGCCGAGCTCGACGCGGCCGCGCCCGAGCATGCCGTATACATCCGCGGCATCTGGGGGTACTGGAACCGCCCGCCCGTCTACTCGGTCGGCAACAGCCGGGCCCTGGCCGAAGCCGGCGTCACGCGTCACACCGTCCCGCCGCCGGGGGTCGAGATCCTCACGGACGCCGCCGGCGAGCCGACCGGCGTCTTCGTCGAGCACAACCTCATCCAGGTGCTCGAGTCGACGCTGCTGCGGGCGGCGCCCCGCTTCACGCACGCCGACCGCCTGCGGGCGCTGGAGGCCTCGCAGCGGCGCTACGCGGCGCGCGGCGTCAGCGCGGTCTACGAGGGGCACGGCGTGGCACCCGAGGTGCTGCGCGTCTACCGCGAGTGCCACGCGCGCGGCGCGCTCCGGCTGCGCTGCACGCTGGCCGTGAGCCCTACCTGGGCGGCGGCGGACGCCGCCACCGCCGTCCCCGTGCTGGCGGCCTGGGCGGGCGGGCGTGGGCTCGGCGACGACCGCCTGCGCGTCGGCGGCATCTGCCTGCACTACGGCGGCGATCCCGAGGTCGCGCGCATCCTGCACGCCAGCCAACCCTACACGGGCTGGGCGGGGTTCGTCGAAAGCGCGAACGATCCGGATGCCTACCGGGAGCAGGCAGAGCTGGCTGCGCGACACGGTCTGCGCGTCAACACGCTGGTCACCCGCTGTCTTCCGGAGGTGCTCGACGTGTGGGAGGACCTGGCCGCGCGGTACCCGATCCGCGAGCTGCGCTGGGTGCTCGTGCACCTCAACGCGGCCACGCCCGGGCAGCTGGCGCGCATCCGCCGGCTGGGCGCTGTCGTGACGACCAACCCGATCTCGTACCTCTATCGCTCGGCGGGCGACGAGGTGGCGAAGCTCGGCGGCGCCGCCGACCAGCTCCTGCCCCACCGCAGCCTCGCGCGCCACCGCATCCCCTTCGGCATCGCGACCGACAACAAGCCGGCCGATCCCTGGGCCGCCTTCGCCGCCGTCGTCGCCCGGCGCGACATGCGGACCGGCGCCGTCGTCGGCGAGCGCGAGCGGCTCACGCGCGCACAGGCGCTCGCCGCGCTGACGCAGGGCGGGGCGTGGGTGACGTTCGCGGAGCGCGACCGGGGCCGGCTGGCGCCGGGCTGGGCAGCCGACCTCGCCGTGCTCGAGCACGACCCGCTCACGGCGCCGCTCGAGCGCCTGGTCGGGCAGACGGCGCGGCTCACGATGGTCGGCGGGGAGATCGTCCACGGTGCCTGACCTGCGCTCGCCGCGGGTCGGGCTGGCGATCGCGTGGTCGCTCTTCCAGCTCTACACCGCCTACGCCGGTCTCTACGACCTGCTCATCCAGCTGCCCGCGCACGTGGCGTTCGCCATTGCGCTCGGCTTTCTGACCCAGCCCACACCGGACTCGCCCGAGGCGGCCGCGCGCCTGGCGGCCCGCCGCCCCCGGCGGTGGCTCGATGGCACCCTGGCCCTGCTGGCCCTGGCCTGCGCGGCCCACTACGTCTGGCACAACGAGCGGCTGGCCACCCGCATGGCGATGGTGGACGATCCCGAGCGGCTCGACGTGGTGGTCGGCGTGCTGTTCACCGTGCTGCTGCTGGAGGCCTCGCGCCGCCACATCGGCCCGGCGCTCGTGATCCTGGCCCTGGCGTTCGTGGCGTACGCCTTCGTCGGGCCCTGGCTGCCCGGCTTCGTCGGGCACGGGGGCGAGACGTTTCTCAAGCTCGTGGACCAGCAGACGCTGACGACCCAGGGGATCTTCGGGATCCCGACGCTGGTGTCGGCGACGTTCATCTTCCTGTTCGTCGTCTTCGGCAGCGTGATGTCCTACGGGGGCCTGCTGCGCTTCTTCACCGACGGCGCCCTGGCGGTGGCCGGCGGCACCCGGGGCGGCGCCGGAAAGGTCGCCGTCATCTCCAGCGGGCTGTTCGGCACCGTCAACGGCAGCGCGATCGCCAACGCCGTCACCACCGGCGCCTTCACCATCCCGCTCATGAAGCGCGCCGGCTACCGCGGCGAGTTCGCCGCCGGCGTCGAGGCCTGCGCCTCGATGGGCGGCCAGCTCATCCCGCCGGTCATGGGCGCGGCCGCGTTCATCATGGCCGAGACGCTGCAGGTCCCCTACCTGTCGGTCGCGGTGGCGGCCGCGATCCCCGGCATCCTCTACTTCGTGGCGGTCGGCGTGATGGTCCATTTCGAGGCCGCCCGCCAGGGGCTGCCGGTGCTGGAGCGCAGCGCGCTCCCGAGGATCGGCGCCGTCCTGCGGCGCGACTTCTATCTCCTCGGAGGGCCGGCCGTGCTCGTCTGGTTTCTGGTGCAGGGCCGCTCCCCGCTGTTCGCGGGCTTCTGGGGCCTGGTGGTGGCTTTCGGGCTGTCCTGGGTGCGGCGGGACACGCGGATCGGCCCGGCGCGCGTGCTGGCGCTGCTGGCCGACAGCGCCCAGGCGGCGATGCCGGTGGCGCTGGCGTGCGCGACGGTGGGGATCGTGGTCGGCGTGGTCGCCACCACCGGCCTCGGCCTCAAGCTGGCCACGGGCATCGTCGGGCTGGCCGGGGGGAGCCTGCTGCTCACGCTGATCTTCACGATGTTCGCCGCGCTCGTGCTCGGCACCGGGCTGCCGACCTCGGCGACCTACATCATCACCTCCATCATGGCGGCCCCGGCGCTGGTCGAGCTCGGCATCCCGATGCTGGTCGCCCACATGTTCGTCTTCTACTTCGGGATCCTGGCCGACCTCACCCCGCCGACGGCCATCTCGACCTACGCGACGGCGTCCATCGCGGGTTCCGACGTCTGGAAGACGCAATGGGTGGGGATGCTGCTGGCGCTGTCGGGCTTCATCATTCCGTTCTCGTTCGCCTACGACCCGGCGCTGCTGCTGATCGACGCCTCGGTCGCGCACATCGCCCTGCGCACGCTGGCGGCCACGCTGGGCATCGTCATGCTCGGAGCCGGGCTCATCGGCTATCTCCGCCGGCAGGCGTACTTCTGGGAGCGCGCGCTCCTGCTGGCCGGCGCCGTCCTGCTGATCTTTCCAGGCGTTCTCGGCGACCTGGCCGGTGTCGCGTGCTTCGTCGTCGTCCTCGTCTCGCAGCGTGACGCGGGCCGGAAGCCCGCCCGGGCCGAGAGCGCCCTGAGCCGGTAGCCACCGGACACGGGTGGCGCTGTGGATCGCCGAGCGTCTGGGGCCCGGGCAGACCGTGGTCACCGTGGCCATCGACTCCGGGACGAAGTATCTGAGCACGGAGCTCTACGCTCAGAGCCCGGATGGAGTGGTTGCGACAGGGTCTGTGCGCGCGTGACCTCGCAGCGTTGACCCGACAGCACGCACCGTTTACGCTGCTCGCGGATCGTTCCCCGCCCGGAACGGATCGAGAAGGGAGACCAACGGTGGGCTTCATGGATCTGCGGCAGTGGCTCGATCTCCTGGACAAGGAGGGCGAGCTCAGGCGCGTCGGGGCCGAGGTGCACTGGGACCGCGAGCTCGGGGCCATCGCCCGGCGCGTGCTCGAGAAGAAGGGCCCGGCCCTGCTCTTCGAGAACATCACCGGTTATCGCTCCGGGCGGTGCACCAGGCTGCTCACCGGGGCGCTGGGCGACCGGCGGCGCCTGGCGCTCGCGCTCGGGTTGCCGACCGACGTGGCCAACGCGGACCTGCTGGCGTACGTGATGGAGAAGAACCGCCAGACGATCCCGCCGCGCCTCGTGAAGACCGGGCCGGTCAAGGACGTCGTCGTCCACGGCGACGCGATCGACCAGAACGAGTTTCCCGTCCCGAGATGGCACTACCTCGAGGGCGGGCGCTACATCCACACGTTCTCCGGCATCGTGACCCGCGACCCGGATACTCGGGTGATGAATGTCGGCATCTACCGCGGGATGATCGGGCAGCCCGACACCTGTCCGATGCTGCTCATCAAGGGGGGCCAGCACTGGGGCCATCACTTCCAGAAGTACGCCGACCGCGGTGAGCCGATGCCGGTGGCGTGCGTCATCGGCTGGGACCCGATCATGCCGTTTCTGGCCGGCTCCCCGATCCCGACAGGGATCTGCGAGTGGGACGTGATGGGCGCCTACCGCGGCGAGCCGGCCGAGCTGGTGCGCTGCGAGACGGTCGACCTGGAGGTGCCGGCCTCGGCCGAGATCGTGCTGGAGGGGTTCATCAGCGACGACCCGTCCACCTGGGAGAAGGAGGGACCGTTCGGCGAGTACACCGGCCACCTCTCCGACGTGCCGACGCCGCGGCCGACGATGAAGGTCACCTGCATCACCCACCGGCGCGACCCCATCTTCCAGGGTTGCCTGGAGGGCACGCTGCCCGGCTCCTACAGCGAGAACAGCGTGATGTCGGCGGTGCAGCGGGCGGGCATCGCCTGGAACATCCTCAAGGGCGCCGGCATCCCCGGCGTCACCGACGTCTACGTCCACCCGATCACCAACGGCGTGAACATCGTCGTGCAGATTCGCAAGGCCTACCAGGGCCAGCCCAAGCAGATCGCCGCCGCGCTGTGGGGCAACAGCGCCGCTCAGTACCGCTACAAGCACGTATTCGTCGTCGACGACGACATCGATCCCTCGTCGTACGAGCAGATCGACTGGGCCCTGGCTCACCGCATGAACGCCGGCGAGGGGGGCCTGGTCGTGTTCCCCGGCATCTTCGGCTCGCCCATCGACCCCTCCACCCCGCTGGAGGACCGCGACGTGGCGCGCCTGGGCACCGGCCTCTGGAACCGCGTGCTCTTCGACGCCACCCGCTCGTGGAAGTTCGAGCGCCGGCCGGAGTGGGGAGGCGAGCGCTTTCCGCCGACCGTGCGCCCGGCCCCCGACGACGAGGCTCGCGTGCGCGCGCGCTGGGCCGAGTACGGTCTCGGCGAGCTCTAGATGAAGGTCGTCGAGGTCCGGGCGGTACCGCTGACCGTTCCGGTCGCGCCGATGACGCCGCCGTCGTCGTGGGAGGCGGGGATCGGCCGCCAGGCTCTGGTCCGCATCACCACCGATGAGGGGCTCGTCGGCTGGGGCGAGTGCTTCGCCTACGGCGTCACGCTGGCGGTGTGCGGCGTGGTCGACGACGCCCTGGCGCCGCTGGTCGTCGGCCAGGATCCGACCCGGATCGAGCTGCTGCTCGATCGCATGCATCGTGCGCTGATGATCTGGGGCCGGCGCGGGCTGGCGATGATGGCGGTCAGTGGGGTCGAGCTGGCGCTGTGGGACCTCCTGGGCAAGGCCCACGGCGCGCCCGTCTACCAGCTCCTGGGCGGCCTCTGCCAGCCCCGCCTGCGCGGGTACGCGAGCCTGCTGCGCTACGAGACCCCGGCCGAGGTGCGCCAGGCCGTCGCCGCGGCGCTCGCCCAGGGCTTCACCGCGGTCAAGCTGCACCAGACCGACGTGGCCTCGGTGGCCGCGGCGCGCGAGGTGGCGGGACCCGACGTCGACCTCATGCTCGACACCAACTGCCCGTGGACGGTGGAGCAGGCGATCGACATGGGCCGCCGGCTCGAGCGCTACGCCTTGCGGTGGCTCGAAGAGCCGGTGTGGCCGCCCGAGGACTACGCGGGGCTGGCGCGCGTCCGGCAGGCGCTGCGCGTGCCGATCGCCTGCGGCGAGAACGACGCGACCGTCTTCGGGTTCCGCGAGCTCATCGCCGCCGGGGCCGCCGACATCGTGCAGCCCAGCCTGACCAAGGTCGGCGGCATCACGGAGATGAAGAAGATCGCCACCCTGGCCGCGGCGGCCAACGTGACGTTCGTCCCGCACTCGTTCTACTTCGGCCCCGGGCTGGCGGCCACGCTGCACGTGGCGGCCTCCACGCCGGGCGTGCCCTACGTCGAGATGCCGCCCGGGCAGCTCGCCGCGCCGCTCCTGACCGAGCCCATCCGCCACGCCGGGGGCGCCGTCGCCGTCTCCGATCGCCCCGGCCTCGGGGCCGACCCCGATCCCGACGTCCTGAGGCGCTACGCGTACACGCGGGAGACGGTGCGCCCGTTCTACCTCACGTGAAGCTGGTCGTCTTCGACTTCGACGGGCTGATCCTGGACACCGAGGTGCCCGTCTACGACGCCTGGCAGGAGATCTACGGCGAGCACGGCGTCGCGCTCGCCTTCGAGAAGTGGGCCCAGTGCATCGGCACCGCCGACGTGTTCGATCCCTGCGTCGATCTCGAAGCCGCCCTCGGCCGGGCGGTGGACGCTGCCGCGCTGCGCAGCCGCCACCGCGCGCTGACGGACGCGCTGATCGCCGCCCAGGCGGTCCTGCCGGGCGTGCGCGAGTACGTGGACGAGGGGCAGCGGCTGGGGGTCCGACTGGGCGTCGCGTCCTCCTCCGGCCGCCGGTGGGTCGAGGGACACCTGGAGCGCCTGGGGCTGCGCGGTCGCTTCGAGGTGATCCGCTGTGCCGACGACGTCCCGCGCGTCAAGCCCGACCCCGCCCTCTACCGGGCGGTGCTCGAGGCGATGGGCGTGCGTCCCGAGGAGGCGGTGGCGCTGGAGGACTCGCCCAACGGCGTGCTGGCGGCCAAGCGCGCGGGCCTGAGCTGTGTCGCCGTGCCGAACCCGCTCACCGCGCGTCTGGACCTCAGCGCCGCCGACCTCCGCCTGGCCTCGCTGGCCGAGCTCTCGCTGGCCGAGGTGCTCGCGCGGCTGCGACGCTAGCGATCGACGTGAGACCCTCGCCGATCGGCGTCCGGCGTCACGGTGAGCGACCAGCCCCGCCGCGGCGGCTACCGGACCGCTGGCAGACCGACGGCGTCGCGGATCTTGGCGAGCTGGGTGGCGTGGTCGTTCCAGTGGTACTCGAACAGCGCGCCCACGAAGACCGGCAGCGTGATCTCGTCGGTCCCCATGAACGTCTTGAACAGCGGGATCCGCGCCTTGCGGGCGAGGTCCGCGTCGGACAGCGTGCGCAGGTACTCGAAGACGGCGCGCCGCTGCGCATCGAGCGCTCCGGCCAGCTGCTCGAGGCTCATCGCGCGGCGCTCCGGCGTGAGGAACGGGTCGCCCGGCTCGAGCTCGATGACGGGCAGATCGCGATCCGCGAAGGACCGCAGCAGCGCCACGGCGTCCCACCCCGGTGCGAAGAGCAGGTGCGTGAGCACCTGGCGCGCCGTCCATTCGCCGGGCTCGTCGGATCGCTCCAGATAGGGCGCCATGCCGTCGAGCTGCGCGGTCAAGCTCCTCCAGGCCGCCTGGGACCGGGCCTCGAGATCCTGTATCACCGTGGTCGCCATGAGTCGCCTCCGTGCCCTGGGTGGCAGCGTATCACGCGCTCCGCTAGGCGCCGGCGGGCGCGGCGACGGCGGGGCGGAGCACCAGGCAGAGCGGCACCGTCACCAGCACGACGAGGCCGACCAGGGTCAGGGTCGGCGGCACGCCGGCGGCGTCGCTCACGAACCCCCACACCGTCGGGGCCAGGGCCGAGGCACCGATGGTGAGGCTGTAGTAGAGCGCGTAGGCACGGGAGCGGCGCTGGCTCGCGACGAGGTCGGCCACGGTGCCGTAGAGCACGGACGAGGTGCCGTTGAGCGCGATGCCCAGCGGGACCAGGACGCCCATCGCCAGCGGCAGCGGGGCGGCCACGACCGTGAGGATCAGCACCGTGGTGGCGATCTCGGTGAGGACGACGGTGCGGATGACGCCGACCCGGTCGGCCGCCAGGCCGCACACGAACTTGCCGGTGGCGCCCCCGATGAACACGAGCGCGAAGGCCAGCCCCACACCGCCGACGCCGAGGTCCTTGCTGATCAGGATGAACGGCATGAAGGTGAGAAAGCCGGTGCGGGTGGCGTTGTCGATCATTCCGATCGCGCACAGCGCGGAGAAGCCGCGGCCGTCGCGGATGCCCCAGCCGGACGCCGCCGGTCCGGCGGACGGTACGCGGACCTCTCGATCGCCGGCGCCGAGCCGGCTCAGCAGCGGAACGATGGCGACGGCGGCGGCCACCCCGAGCAGGCCATAGGTGGCGCCGGCTGCCCGCCAGCCGATGACGCCGGCCAGCAGGCCGATGGCGGCGGCGACGCCGGCCTTGCCCACGTCGCCCGAGAAGTTGTAGGTGCCGAGCGCCGTCCGCCGGTTGCCGGTCTCGTATGCCTTGGAGACGAGCGAGGACGACAGCGGGTGTTGCACGCTCGAGCCCAGTCCGGCGGCGAGCAGCAGGATCAGCAGCGGCACGAAGCCGCCGGCCCAGCCGGCGGCGATGAAGCCGACCGCGGTCACCGCGGTGCCGACGGCCAGCAGACGGCGCTCGCCCCAGCGCTCGGCCAGGAGGCCGGCCGGAATCTGGAACGCCGACATCCCGCCCGTGTACGCGGAGCGGATGAGGCCGACCTGCGTGAACGAGAGCCCGAACTCGCGGGCCCACAGGGGCAGGAAGACGTAGAGGATCTCGGAGAAGCCGTCGTGCAGGAAGTGGATGCTCGAGGCGGCGCCGAGCACCGCGCGGGGCCTGTTCTTCACGGTTCACGTAGAATACCGCAAGCCGCAGGAGGAAGGCCGATGCCCATCAGCATCACGCGCGTGTACACGCGGCTGGGCGACCGGGGCGACACCGCGCTGGTCGGCGGCAAGCGCGTGCCCAAGGACTCGCCGCGGATCGTCGCCTACGGCACCGTGGACGAGCTCAACGCCGTCGTCGGGCTGGTCCGCGTCTTCAATGCCGAGCGTTTGAAGGTCCGCGGCGCCGGCCGCCGACACCATCAGTGGCTCGACGCCACGCTGAAGAAGGTGCAGAACCAGCTCTTCGACCTCGGCAGCGAGCTGGCCACGCCGCCCGATGCCGTCTACGAGGGCATGTTTCGCCTGGGCGCGGGCGAGGTCGCCGAGCTGGAGCGGATCATGGACGGCTGCCAGAAGGACCTGCCGGCCCTCAAGTCCTTCATCCTGCCGGGCGGCGGGCGGATCCACGGCTTCCTGCACCAGGCACGGACGGTGTGCCGGCGGGCCGAGCGCGAGGTGCTGGCGCTCTCGCGCGTGGAGCCGGTGGGCGAGTGGACGCTGCGCTACCTCAACCGTCTGGGCGACCTCTTCTTCGTCCTGGGCCGCTGGGCGGGCAAGCACACCGGCGAGAAGGAGTATCTCTGGGAGCGGGGCCTGTCGGCCCATACCCGCCGCCGCCGTTGACAAGGGGGCGGGGCCCCCGTATAAGCGCCTGCGTGTGCCCGTCCGGGCAGGCCATCCTCGCGGTTCGCGATCTGACGGTTCACTTCGGCGGCATCGTCGCCCTGGAGGGCGTCGAGTTCGAGGTCGCCGAGGGGCAGATCGTCGGCCTGATCGGCCCCAACGGCGCCGGCAAGACGACGCTGTTCAACTGCCTGTCGCGGATCTACACGCCGGACCGCGGCGACGTCGAGCTGCGCGGTCGCTCGCTGCTGCCGGTGCCAGCCCACCGGATCGCCGAGCTCGGGCTGGGCCGCACCTTCCAGAACCTGGCGCTGTTTCCCACCATGACGGTCCGGCAGAACGTGATGGTCGGCGTGCACAGCCGGACCCGGAGCGACTTCCTGTCCAACGCCCTGGCTCTGCCGTGGGTCGGTCGTGAGGAACGCCAGACGCGCCGGACGGCGGACGATCTGCTGGCCTTCCTGGGCCTGGAGGCGGTCGCGGAGCATCCCGCCGCCGGCCTGCCCTACGGCACGCTCAAGCGGGTCGAGCTGGCCCGGGCGCTGGCGGGCCGCCCGACGCTCCTGCTCGCTGACGAGCCGGCGGCCGGCCTCAACCACGAGGAGGTCGGCACGCTCGGCGCCATCCTGCGTTCCATCCGGGACGAGCGCGGCGTGACCATCCTGCTCGTCGAGCACCACATGGGGCTCGTCATGCAGGTGTCCGACCGGGTCGTCGTCCTGGATTTCGGCCGCAAGATCGCCGAGGGGGCGCCCGCGGAGATCCAGCGCCAT
>Ga0268386_10000805_pt1 | contig 20667 bp, 16 predicted proteins | sample RVTome_15_FD_200260 | JGI IMG/M metagenome (GOLD analysis project Ga0268386, IMG submission 200260) | Soil microbial communities from uranium-contaminated site in the Upper Colorado River Basin, Wyoming, United States - RVT150D86... ...
GATCCCTCGATCGGCGGGTTCTACCGATCCTCGATGAATCGTTCGATGGAGTCATCCAGCCCGGCAGCGCGGATTCGATTCCGTCGTTTCCGGCAAAGGTTCAGGCACCGGCCGGTGCCCCGAACGTGTTGCTCGTCATGACCGACGATGTCGGTTTCGCTGCCAGCAGTACTTACGGTGGCCCGGTGCCAACGCCGACACTCGAGGACCTGGCCCGACGCGGGATCGCATACACGCGATTCCACACGACCGCGATGTGCTCGCCGACGCGCGCGGCCTTACTGACCGGCAGGAACTCGCACGTGGCCGGCACCGGCACATTGACGGACTTCGCAACCGGCTTTCCGGGCTATCTCGGTGAGATTCCGCGAACGAGTGCGACCATCGCCGAGATTCTGCGGCAGAACGGCTATGCCACGGCGATGTTCGGGAAACATCACAATGTTCCGATTTCCGAGCTGTCGACGGCAGGCCCCTTCGACAACTGGCCGACCGGACTTGGATTCGAATACTTCTACGGATTCATTGGAGCGCAGACCGATCAGTGGCATCCGGCGCTCGTCCGCGGCACGCAATACACGAGCGCGCCTGCAGACCAGCACCTCGATAAACTGCTGGTCAGTGACGCGATCCGCTGGCTCCATAATCAGAATGCCAACGATCCCAGGCGGCCATTCTTCATATACCTCGCACCGGGAACGGCGCACGCTCCTCTGCAGGCCCCACAGGAGTGGATTGAGAAGTTCCGCGGCCAGTTCGAAGGAGGATGGGACGAGGCCCGGCAGCGCGTGTTCGAACGCCAGAAGGCTTCGGGAATCATCCCCGCTACGACGATACTGACGCCGCGACCGTCCTTTCTGCCCGCGTGGGACTCGTTGACGGAGGCGCAGCAAAAAATCGCCGCGCGATTAATGGAGGTTTTCGCTGCGCAGCTCGCCTATCAGGATCACGAACTCGGCCGGCTCGTCGACGAGATCCGACGCATGGGGCTGCTCGAGCAGACGCTGATCATCTACATCCAGGGTGACAATGGCGGCAGTTCCGAAGGCGGACCGCTCGGCACCAGCAACGACGTCGGCAGGCTGGTCAACCAAGTGCCCGAATCCGAGGAGTGGGTGCTCGAGCATCTCGACGACCTCGGAGGCCCGGAAATGCATGCGCAGTATCCAATGAGTTGGGCCTGGGTTACGAATACTCCATTCCGATACTTCAAGCGATACGCCTCGCACCTGGGAGGCATCCGCAACGGCATGGTCATCTCCTGGCCTCGCCGTATGTCCAAGACCGGACTTCGCAGGGATCAGTTCCTGCACATCATCGACATCGCACCCACGATTCTCGAGGCTGCCAGCGTTCCAGCACCTGGCATCGTGAACGGTGTGCGGCAACGTCCCATGGATGGCCGGAGCATCTTGAAGACTTTCGATTCGCCTACGGCGGAGGTGCGCAGCACGCAGTACTTCGAGATTCTCGGCAACCGGGCCATCTTCGATAGCGGCTGGATGGCCTCGAGCACACCCCCGGAAGCCGCCCTCGCCACGGATATCAACGATCGTGGCACCCTCTCGCCGCTGGATTACGACTGGGAGCTGTACGACCTTCGGTCGGATTACAGTCAATCGACTGATCTCGCGAGCAAGCACCCCGAGAAGTTGCAGGTGCTGCGCGAGGTCTGGACACGCGAGGCGCATCGCAATCATGTGTTCCCGCTGGACAGCAGCTTGAGCGCGGCACGATTGGCGGCCGAACAGACCGCGCGACTTCCGCTTAGGAACCGGTACGTCTACTGGGGCAAGGGCGTGGAACTCGAACGCGGATCGATGCCGCCGATACTCGGCCGATCATTCTCACTCCGGGCGGAACTGGACGTGCCGACTGCAGCGACGACCGGCGTGATCGCCGCCGTGGGCGACCGCCTCGGCGGCTGGGCGTTCTATCTCAAGGACGGGCGCCCTCAAGTTCACGAGTCTTATTCGGCTCAGCCCGATCATCAGTACACGCTGGCTGCCGCGGAGACGCTGCCCCCGGGCCCGGCGACGGTCGATTTCCGGGTTCGCTACTCCGACCAAGACCGCTCGGCGATCGTTTCGATCAGTATCAACGGAGGGACGCCCACGGTGTCAGCGTTTGCGAATCGCGTGAACATGGTGCACCCGGGAGAGATCTTCGCCATCGGGCGAGATGCTGGCATGCGTGTCACGAACGAATACCCGGGGGAAGGCGAGTTCCCGGGGAGCATTCACCGGGTGAACATAGATTTCGATTGACAGGCTGTGTGGGCGGGCGACGCCCCGTCGCGCGAACCAATCTCTGATCCGAATCCTCGCTCCGAAGGCAGCCCGAAGCGCATCGTCCGATTGCGCTGCGCGGTCGGCGGTTGATCCATGACCACGATCCTCCTCTGCGAGTCGCGACGACGGACTGCCTGTTCCGTGCGTGTCCTGCGAGCGGCGCCGACCTTCAGGCGGACTGGCCCCCGGGTGCATCACGACAATCGACCTCTGCCGATCGCGTTCTGCATCTTGCCTCGGACATCGGCCTCGTTCGCTCTCGTAACTTGACGCCAGACGACGTATGATTTAAATAGTACATTCGTGCGATATCCGCACTAGGGGGAATCCGGATGACACATCGGTCCCAGCAGCGCGCAATTCTGATCGGCCTGTGCTGCTTCGCATTTACAGAGATTGCTTCTGCCCAACTGGAAGAGATCGTCGTTACAGCGCGCAAGCGCGAGGAATCCCTGCTAGACGTTCCGATTGCGATCACTGCATTCTCGGAGCGATTCGTCGAAACCAATGCTGTCCAGAGCATCACGGACGTCAGTCTCTATACGCCGAGCCTGATCGCTGGCAACGGTACGGGTGAGACGGGCGGTAATCTCTTCCTTCGCGGCATCGGATCGGGCCAGCTGAGCGCTTTGCTGGATCAGTCCGTCTCCATCAACATCGATGGCGCCCAGGTCGGCGGGACGATGATGTTCGCGAGCCTTCTCGATCTGCAGCGCATCGAGGTGTTGCGCGGTCCACAGGCCCTCTACTACGGAAAGAACAGTCCGGGCGGGGTGATCTCCATCACCACGAAAGGCGCTACGGACGAACCAGAAGCGAGTGTGAAGGCCGGGTACGAGACGGAAGCGAGAAAGGCCTACGGCTCCGCGGCCGTCTCCGGCCCGATCACGGACAACCTCGGTGGTCGACTGATGGCCTATTACTCGTCTCAGGATGGTTATTTGAAGATCAAGTCCTCCACGGCCACGTCGGTCCTCGGACCGGCACTCGGCTTCGGTAACGACCGCGGGCCCCAGGAAGACAACACGGTGGTGCGCGGAGTGCTGGAGTTCGTCCCGAGCGATAGAGTGACCGTAACGGGCAAGCTCACCTACGCCAGCGTCGAATCGGACGACGGATTCGCAATGAACGCCCAGATCGTCGCCTGCCCGCTCGGGTTTCGACAGGCGTTTGCCGCGGAATACGCGGCAGTGGAGGACTGTAAGCCGAATGACACGCTCGTGACTGGCGATATCAGCCAGCCCTTGCTGGATGCCGACCCGTATCTCAAGTATCCCACCGGGTATAAGGACGACGAGTTCGTACTCGGAACATTCAATATCGACTATGCGCTGAGTGATGCGCTGACCCTGACGTCGCTGACGGCCTATTACAGCGCCGACGTCAACATGTCGACGAACTACACGCTGCAGCCCATCTGTTTTCTGTGCTCATCGACCGGTCTGGACATGGACCAGGTTTCCGAGGAATTGAGACTACTGAGCAGTTTTGATTCCCCGATCAACTTCCTGGTGGGTGCCTATTACGATACAGGTGACTCCCTGGCATATGTCGATACGACTCTCTTGTCGCTGGGTGGTCCTCTAGCCACCGAGACGACAGATCAAGAGAAGACGGCGTGGTCGGTCTTTGCCCAGCTGATGTGGGATATCACGGACAGGCTGCGCCTGGAGGTCGGCGCGCGGTACTCCGAGGAAGAGAAGGAGGCCGATTCGCGATCGACGTTCGTGCCGGGCGTAGTCGGGTTTACCGATTACGACGCTGACAATTTATCCCCGGAGGTGACGCTGACGTTCCACCCAACGGACAGCATCATGCTCTTCGGCTCGTACCGCGAGGGCTTCAAGTCGGGCGGGATCGACGCCGCGTTCCAGGCCGCGCGAAATGCGGCCCTCGGCAACGATATCACCTATGACGAGGAAACCGTCGATGGCTTCGAGTTCGGAGCCAAAGCCGCATTCCTGGATGGTTCGTTGCAGGCAAGCCTCGCGATCTTCACCTACGACTACGAGGACCTGCAGTTGTCGTTCCTGGATTCCTCGGTACTGTCTGTCAGGGTCGAGAACGTTGCTGCAGCGAGCACGTCGGGCGCGGAGCTCGAATTGACCTGGGCGCCTCTGGCGATCGAAGGACTGACCATTCGTGGCGCCGTGGCGTACCTCGATGCGGAATACGACGATTACGTTGCTGACTGCTACCGCGGCCAGTCGACTGGAAACGGCTGCTCCTTGCAAGCGAATACGAAGCAGGATCTCAGCAACACCAGGATGCCCCTCGCGCCCGAGTTCAGCGGCACAGTCGGGTTCGACTACGACTGGCAGTTGGCGAACTCCTGGCGCATGGGGATCTCGTCCATTGTGGAGTTCTCCGACGAATATCAGGCGAATGAGCTCAATTCCCCGTTCGGCATCCAGGACAGCTACACGCGACTCAATGCCACGATTCAGTTGTACTCTCCGAACGACTCGTGGGAATTGGCCGTGATCGGCCGCAATCTGACCGATGAATTCGTCGTAACCCGCTCTTCCACGGATACCGTGTGTGCCGCGGTTTCCGGCACGCCAGATGAGCAGATCTGCGACTATTTCGGAAAGGTCGCGCTCGGCCGCGAGGTGTATCTCGAGCTTACTTGGCGCTACTGAGTTCGCCAGCACAAGCGAAACAGTGGAAGGTCAGACGACTGCGACGCCGTGCGCTCAGTAGCGTGGGGCGTCGCCTTGCTGTGAGGCCCTCCGTCAGTCGCCGAGACCCGACAAAGAACGACGCCAGCTTCAACCGAGGAGCCGCTTAGGCGTCGGACTCGCGCGGGCGAACGTGGTCGCGATGGCGTTGCGCGTACATCAGCGTGCCCTCGGCTAGGTCCAGTCGATGCGCTGCGTGATGGCGTGCGACGACGAAGAACAACAACATCATCATCGGCAAAACGCTGGCAGCAATGACCGATAGCGCCAACGACAGCGGGTACTTCGCAAAGCTCAGCTGATCGCTCAAGACGCCGGCGATGATCGGTCCGCTGCCTGTGCCCAGCAGTGCAGCCACCAGGCTCAGGATTGCAATTGACTGCGCCCGCAGATGCATCGGCGCGACATATTGAAACGGGAGAGATGAAAGGGAGTTGATCGCACTCACGAGCAGAATCGTCGCTCCGACCAGGACCATTTCCAGGGACAGGAGCGGAACTAGCGGTCCGGCGATCGCGACCGGGAGCATCAGGAGCACGCAGACGCGCATGAATCTGAGGATCTGCGTCACCTGATTGTCGTGACCTATCCGCGCCAGAATGAAGCCGCCACCCAGCGTCCCGATCGCACCCGCCACCAGATAGATCGGTCCGAACAAGAGTCCGACCGTTCCCTGATCTATTCCCTTGGAGCGCATCACGGCCGCAGGCAGCCACGTCACGTAGGCACTGAGCAATGTCACGTTCAATCCCATCGTCAACATGTACAGGACCGTGAAAGGCCAGTGCTTGAGAACGAATCGAACTGCCTCGCCAGCGGGCTGATTTGTCCTTGGTACCGAACGCCTCCCGGCACGCCGCACGAAGAGGTACACCGGCACTGCCAGCAAGGCTCCCGGCGCTCCGACCACGATGAAGACGAGCTGCCAGCGCTCCAGTTGACCGATTCCGGGCAGCGTTGGTAAGGCCCAGGATGCGGTTGCATCGTATAGGGCGCCACCGCCAAGCAGTGCCAGACCTCCACCGATGAACGGAGCGAGCATGAAAATCGCCGTCGGCATCGCCAGCTTGCGCGGATCGAACAGGTCCGCAAGGGTCGTCAATGCTGCTGGTGGTAAGCCCGCCTCGCCGACTGCCACACCGATTCTGGCGAGGAACAACTGCCAGTAGTTCTGCGCTAGCCCGCACAACGCAGTGACGACGCTCCACGCCGCAACACAAACGCTGATCACCTGCGCGCGGTATCCGCGGTCGGCGAGCCACGCGAGCGGCAACGCGGCGACAACATAAAAAATCGAAAAGCTCAGTCCCTGCATCAACCCGACCTGTGTATCGGTCAGGTCGAACGACTCCTTGATCGGATCGACCAGCAGACTGATGACCTGCCGGTCGACATAGGACAGGACGTAGCATGCAGCCAAGAGACCAGCGACGATCCATTTGAACGAGGGTGGCGGTGGGTTCGACCGAACGTCAGATTCCATACCGGGACTCGACATCGTAGGGTTTCCTTCTCGCTCGTCGGTCCGTGGCACTAGAACAGGCCCTGATAGGCGCCGCCATCGCTGACGATGTTCTGCCCGGTCACGAAACCCATCTGTGCCGAGCACAACATCGCCACGAGATCACCAACCTCTGCCGGCTCCGCCATTCTCCCCGTTGGGCATGCCTTGAGGACGCCGGCGGCGACCTGCTCATAGGTCACGCCCTGCTCCTTCGCTCGCCCGCTCAAGGATGCTCTGAGTGCATCCGTGTTAATGAGGCCGGGCAGGATACTGTTGAGGGCCACATTGTGGGGAGCCACCTCCCGTACCACGGCCGCGATGGCGCCCGCGAGCGCAAGCCGCGCCGCATGTGAGTGCCCGGCGTTCACCTGCGGGAATTTGATGAAATTGACTGAGATGTTGACTATCCGGCCGAACCGTTGCTCGACCATACCGGGAAGATAGGCCTGGATCAGCTCGATCATCGAGTAGTAATGGGCCTCCATCCACCATTGGCGCTCTTCGCGCGACATCGTGCTGAATTCGGCGAAACGCTGTGGAACGCCCGGACTTGCGATCAGGATGTCCGCCCGTGGTCGGAACGCCACTAAGCCCTCACGGTCACGCGCGGACGTGAGGTCGCCGACGAAGTAATCCGCATCGGTACCGGTCGCGCTGGCAATTTCGGCGGCGGCAGCGGACAGCTCATCGCGGCTTCTCGCGACCAGAGTCACATCGACTCCCTCACGGGCCAGGCTGAAAGCGGCGGCGCGACCGATCCCCTTACTTGCCGCGCAAACGATGGCCCGTTTGTCTCTGATCCCCAAGTCCATCTGTTATCCCCAGCGTCGCGGTCGGTGAGTGCAGTTCAATCAGACATGGCGGAGTCGCACATCTCACGTTGCAAGTGTGACCAGTCGAGCAGTCTTGATCGCCACCCGGGTGGACAGCTCTTCGTAGGTTTCGACGTGGTAGCCAGTGCCCGTCAGCACCCGCCGGGCTTCCCTGTCCCACAGGACGTAGCTCATCGGACAGGCGCCATTGACCGGCCGCTCGCCGACGATTTCGATCTGGCGGGCTTGGCCATCATGAAGGTCCTGAACGCGGCGACGGCGTGCTGCACTATCTCGACGATGGCGGCACGACCTGAGCAGGTTCGCGGCTTCCCTGGCAATGGGGGTCGCCAGTTCCCAGTCCGCAGATCCTGCACTCTGCTGCCCGTCGTCCGGTCGAACGTCGCATCGGGTGCAAACACCGTCGCCAACAGTGCCCAGTCACGAGTGTCCACTGCCCGGAAGTAGCGCGCGTCCAGGCACTTGATCTCCTCGATCGCAATGACAGAGTGTCCATTGGTTCTGCCAGGACGTTGGGACCGTCGACCGGACAGTCCGACATGACCTGGTGGCGGCGTCAAACTGTCAGACTCCCTTCCAGGTAGGCAGTGATGAACCGGCCAACCTGAGCGATCACGGCCGACCGTGTCAGGTAGCGCGGCTTCTCCGTCACGTACCTTCGCAGAACGCTCATCAACGTGCTCTCGATGAAGAATATGTGGCGGTCCGTATCCTTGGGATCGAACTCATGGTGTTGCGCGAAGTAGATGCGGATCGCGCCGCGATTGAGGCACTCGAACGACGTTGCGCTCGTCGCCCTGGCGATCTCGGGAACTTCGCTCGGCATGCGGATCAGCACCAGCTCGTGCTCCTCGAACAGATCGAGCAGCGCCGTGACCGTCACCTGGACCGATTCATGCAATGGTTTATCGAGGACGCTGACCGTTGCGAGCTTCATGGTGCGCGCGGCTGCGGCGGCCACGTTTTCATACCACGCGAGCAGAACTGATTCGTAGGTCGGGAAGTACTGGTAGAGCGATCCGACACTGACGCCCGCCCGCTCGGCGATGGCACGGGTACCCACATTCGAGAAACCCCGAGCTCTAATCAGCTCCTCGGTCGCCTGAAAGATGCTCTCGACCGTCGCATGCGCCCGCTGCTGCGTCGGCGTCTTGCGACGCGACAGATGCGACGGCCGCCCTCGTTTCGCTGGTTTCCTGGCACCGGTCACGGCGTTCCACGATCCTCGAGGTCAGGCGTCGTGTCTTCCTTGAGATACTCTCAAAGGACTGCTGCTCGTCCATTCGACCACCTGGCAGCCGGATGTGGACTGTATCGGCCGCCGAAGGGCTCGGCGAGGCCCCCTGACCGCTCCGCCTGACGGTATACTCGCACAGTCGTGCGAAATTCGCATCCCGTGGGTTGGATGTTTGTGACCCTCTCAAGAGGCTGTGTGGGCGAGGTTTTTCTTTCGGCCGATGCGCCTGCCGTGACGGTCGAGACCGTCGAACCGGGTCAGTGTCACCGCCAAAAGCGAATAGAATGTGAACATTGTTCACTATATTCTTCGACTCGCAAACTACGAGTCAGCGCCGCCACGACATTGGCCACCTGCCGGTCTTGGGTCTCGGTGCCGGCTGGAGCGCCGCGTGCGGCACCCGCTGGCTCGCAATGCCAAGCCGAGATCACGGTACCGCCCACACACGCTGAGCAGTTGCTGGGGGAAACAAATGGCGGAGTTTCCGCTTAGCGCGGACGATCTGACGCGGTTCGATCACCATTCCGCAAATCATCGATGCGGTGCCGAACGCCGCTGGGCGCAGATGCGCCTGATGGATCGGCTGCCACGCAGTGAGAAGTACGGTGGCTTCCATATCGTGACACGCTACGCGGATCTGAGAAAGGCGAGTGCCCAGCACTCGATCTTTTCGACCGCGATGGGTGTCGCCCTGCCGGACGAGCAGCGCACACCACACATACCCGAAGAGGTCGATCCACCTCTCCACCGCGAATACCGCCGTATCGTCGAACCCTACCTGTCGCGGGCTGCGATTGCCGAACTCGAACCCGCAGCGCGCCGGATTGTCGTCGAGTTGCTCGACGCGTTCGGGTCGCGTACGGAAATCGAATTCGTGCGCGGTTTCGCAGAACCTCTGCCGGTGTACTTCGCGCTTCAAGCCTTCGGATTTCCTCGCCAGGACGCCGAGGTGCTCAACGATCTCGTGGCTCGCCTGATTCACGGTCGGGCCAGCGACGACGGCAAGCACGCCTCGCGGACACTCACGGACTATATCGAAGCGCTGCTCGCGCGCAAGGCGGCGACCGCGACGAGCGGTAGCGATGACGTCGTGACAGCGATCGCACACGGTTCGGTGTCCAACCGGCCCCTCACGCTCGAGGAGCAGGTGTCGATGACCCGCCTGCTGCTGTTCGGCGGCTTCACGACCGTCCAGTACGCTCTGTCCTACGCGCTCTACCTGCTGGCGACCCATCCCGAGCTCACCCGCCAACTGGGCGAGAATCCAGGCATGCTGGACACGGCCATCGAGGAATTTCTGCGATTGGCCTCGCCTGCTACGTACCTGCGACGTACTGTTATGTCAGACACGGAACTCGGCGGGACGGCGCTGCACCCCGGCGACCAGGTATTGCTGTGCTTCGGCGCCGGCAATCGCGACCCGACTGTCTTTGAGCGACCCGAAGACGTCGTGCTCGATCGTAAACGCAATCCGCATGTCGCTTTCGGCTGTGGCGCGCATCACTGCGTCGGCGCCTGGCTCGCCCGGCTCGAGATGCGCGTCGCGCTCGAGGAACTTCTACGTCGCTATCAGGGCTTCCAGCTCGACCCGGCTGGATGCGTGAAATGGGGCAGCGGCGAGACTCAGGGCCTGATTTCTCTCCCGCTGATCGTCGAGCCGCGCGTGCACAGGTCCGCGGAATAGAGGCTGCCGGTCACAAAAGTCTCGATGTTGCAGTTCGAATCGCTGCAGGAGGTTCAAAGTATGGCCCAGCAGACCGCTTCGGAGGTCCCACCTCATGTCAAGCCGGAGCAAGTTCTGGACTTCGACATCTTCCTCGACCCGAATCTATTGGCCGATCCGCATAAAGGCTACAAGGCTCTTCACGGCAAGGCGCCGGAGATCTTTTACACGCCACGGAACGGTGGTCACTGGGTTATCACGCGCTTTGATCTGATGACGACGGTCCTCCGCGACACCGTGCACTTTTCCAACCGCGAGCTGACGATCCCGAAATCTAACAGCGCGCACACGATGATTCCTCTCAATCTCGATCCGCCGGACCACGCACCTTATCGTGCGATGTTGATGAGGAACTTCTTCGGTCTCAAATCCATCCAGGCCATGGAAGGCACACTGAGAGCGAAAGCCGGTGCACTCATTGATCGCGTTGCTTCTCAGGGACACTGCGACTTCGCCGAGGAGCTCGGGGCGACATTTCCGGTATCCGTGTTCATGGAAGTCATGGGCATGCCCTTCGAGCGTTTCGAGGAGTTTCGGGCGATTGCCAACGAGTATTTCAGCCCGATCCCAAACGAGCGGTATCTGGAACTGCAGGACCAGATCTTCGAGATCATCACTGCACTGATTGAGGATAGGCGGGCGAATCCGGGCAACGATCTGGTCAGCAAGCTGCTGAGGGATACGGTCAGAGGCAAGCCGCTGACGATGGCGGAGCTTCAGTCCATCGGGTTTCTACTCTTCCTGGCGGGTCTTGACACCGTTGCCAACGCGCTCACGTTCGCTTTTCGACACCTGGCCTCTGATCCGGCCCTCCAGCGGCGTTTACTCGCAGAGCCCCAGCGGACCAGCGACTTCGTCGAGGAGTCCCTTCGCTGCTATGGCGTCGTGCACCAGACTCGTATCGTCAAGAAGGACATTGAGATCGCGGGCGCGCACTTTCACGAGGGCGACATGGTTCAGTGCGCTCTACCGCTCGCAGGTCTCGATGAGCGCAAGAACCCCGACCCGCTGAAGTTCGATATTGACCGGAAGAACCGTGAGCACATCACCTTCTCCTCCGGTCCTCACATCTGCCTCGGCAACCTGCTGGCACGAGCCGAGATGCGTATCTTCACTGAGGAGTGGCTCAAGCGTATTCCCCCGTTCTCGATAGTGCCAGACGCGAAGCTCGATTGGCGTGCCGGATCGGTCATGTCGCTGAATACGTTGCCGTTGCAGTGGCCGGACAATACCTGACGCTCCAGTTATCGGGGAACTTCATGAAGCGCACAGAAGGCAATGCGGTCGTGCTCGGTGCCTCCAAGGAAGGCGGTACGGGCTGGGCAATTGCAGCGGCTCTCGCAGAGTCGGGTCTGCACGTCTGCGTGGGCGCGCGCAGTCGCGCGGGCATCAGTCGCCTGGCTGCGAGCATCGGCGGGACCGCCATTACCTGCGATGCCACGTTGGAGGACAGTGTGTCGGCGATGGCCGATACGGCCGTCGGTTCCGGTCGCGGTCTCCTCGAGACGGCCGTCCTCGCCGCTGGAGAGGGCGTGCGCGGCACGATCGAAGACATTTCCGATGCCGAACTCCAGCGTGCCGTCACGCTGAACTTTCTGGCGCCGGTTTACTTCGTGAGGCATATGGCTCGCCGCATGAAGGATGGCGGCAGTATCGTCCTGATGACGTCGATAGCGGCGACGAAGCCATGGCCGGGCTATTTCGCCTACGGGTCGGCCAAAGCCGCCGTACACACGCTGGTGCAATACGCTGCTCTCGAGTATGCGTCGCGCGGTATCCGGATCAATGCCGTGTGTCCGGGACCCATCCAGACCCCTACGGCATCGGCGCTGCTGTCGAACCCCGATCTGAAGGCCGCGCTGTTTCGCGAAGTACCGCTGGGCCGCACCACGACGACGGAAGAGGTCGCGGAGGCAGTGTTGTGGTTTGCGCTGGGTGCACGCTGGATCACAGGCGAGTGGCTGCACGTCGACGGAGGGATGCACCTGCGCCGTCCGCCCTTTCCCGACGAACTCGAGGCCGCTCTCGAACACGGCAAGCGATGAGCGGAACGAAAGATTCCGTATTGGAGATAACCATGACTGAAACTGCTGCGTGCAAACGTCCGCTGAGCGCGGGCCAGAAGCGTCTGCTCGCTCAGATGCCGGAACTCGCAGATTCCGCGTTTCCCAAGGTGCTGGGGTCGGTGCCCGCGATCAGCTACACGGATCCCGAGCGTTTCGAGGCCGAGAAGGATGGCGTCTTTCGATCGGTGCCGGTAATCGCCGGTCCGTCCGGGATCCTGGCCGAGCCGCGTACCCGCTTTCAGCTCGACGTTGTCGGCACACCCGTGCTGCTCACCCGAACCGGCGAAGGTGTGGTCAAGGCGTTTGCCAACGTCTGTCGTCATCGCGGCGCGAAACTCTGCAGCGAGACCGAGTCGGTCAAGGGATCACGGGTTTCGTGCCCGTATCATGCGTGGACCTACGACCTGACCGGCAAGCTGGTCGGCGTACCTCGGCAGGAAATCTTTCCCGGCCTGGACAAAAGCCAGCTCGGCCTGATTCCACTGCCATGTGTCGAGGCCGGCGGGCTGATCTGGGTGCATCTCGATCCGCACGCGGCGCCGGACTTCAGCAGTGTGCAGGGCGAACTCGGCGAGGACCTCGATGCGCTCGGCCTGGGCTCGATGCACATTTACCGGCGTGCCACATTCGAGGTCAAGGCCAACTGGAAGCTCGTCATGGACTCGATGCTCGACAGCTACCACGTAACGAGGCTTCACAAGGATTCAGTCGGCAAGTTCTTCGTCGACAATGAGAACGTGATCGACCTGATCGGTCCGCACATCCGCAATGCGTCAGCTCGCGGCAATTTCGAGAAGCGCCTCGTTTCCGACGACTTCGAGGAAGTGCGCAGGATCATGGTGTTCTCGTACACGCCGTTTCCGAACGGCATCATCGTCGTCAGTCCAGACTTCGTGAGTCTTGGCGTCGTGAGGCCTGAAGCCACCGATCGGACCTGCGTCGACTACTACATGCTGATCAACGGGCCGACGACGAACGAGAAGTTCCTGGACAAGCTGCGCCGCTCGTTCGAACTGATGGAGATTACGTTCGCGAAGGAAGACTACTGGGCCGCGGAGCTGTGCGATCAGGGCCTACGATCCGGAGCCATACGCGATGTGCAGGTAGGCGGCATGGAAATCCAGATCACGATGTTCCATGACGCGGTCAATCGTTGCCTGGAGCGACGCAGCAGCGGCTGAGCCGATTCGGCGTCGCGCGAGTGACGGCCACACCTGTATCGGCACTCTGGAGACGCAAGTGCACGAAGCATGGATCATCGACGCGGCGCGGACGCCGCGAGGAATCGGCAAGATCGACAAAGGGGCGCTCGCAGCAGTACATCCACAGCGACTGCTGTCAACGGTCCTGAAGGCCCTCGTCGAACGCAATGGCATCGAAACTCGGGACGTCGACGACGTCATTGCCGGGTGCAACACTCAGGCGGGCAAGCAGGGCCTGTGCCTCGGCCGCATGGCGGCACTCGATGCCGGGTTCGATCAGTCGGCCGTAGGCTTCACGCTGGATCGGTTCTGCGGTTCCGGCCTGACCGCCGTGAATCTCGCTGCGATGGGCGTCATGTCCGGCATGCAGAATCTCGTGCTGGCAGGCGGCGTCGAGTCGATGTCGCACACGCACACGCTCACGAACCGTGAGTTCATGCTGGACTCGCAGAACCTTTCACTTAGGCAGCGGATCCCGCAGGTCCATCAGGGCCTTTGTGCGGACCTGATCGCTACGCTTGAGAGCATCCAGAGGAGTGAGCTGGATGGACTCGGTGCGAAGAGCCAGAGACGTGCAGCCACAGCGATTCAGGAAGGTCGCTTCTCCAGGAGCCTGATCCCGGTCAGGGATGCGGACGGCAACATCGTGCTGGACCACGAGCAGTACCCTCGCCCCCAGACGACGATTGAGACCCTGGCGCAGTTGAAGCCTGCCTTCGCGACCGTCATGGATCGTGCCGTAGACTCACAGGGGAGCACCTTCGGTTCGCTGATTCGCCAGGTCTATCCCGACGTCGAAATCGTTCCCTCGCATACGGCGGGCACGAGCTCCGGCGTCGTCGACGGTGCGGGCGCCGTGATCGTTGCATCGCCCGAGTACTGCCGCGCACACGGCCTCAAGCCCAGAGCGAGGATCCGGGCGATAGTCACCGCAGGGGACGACCCTGTGTTGATGTTGACCGCGCCCGGACCGGCCGCACTCAAGGCAACGAAACAGGCGGGCATGCAGATCGGCGACATCGACCTGTTCGAGGTCAACGAAGCGTTCGCCGTCGTGCCGCTCAAATTCATGCGTGATCTCGAGGTCGATTCGAGCCGAGTCAATGTCAACGGTGGGGCGATCGCCATGGGACATCCGATCGGCGCGACGGGCGCGATCCTGCTCGGCACCTTGCTCGACGAGCTCGAGCGTCGGGATGCGACGTTGGGCCTCGTCACGCTCTGCGCGGCCGGCGGCATGGCTCCCGCGACGATCATCGAGCGGATCTGACGTTGACCGCGGCGGATTCCGAAATACGGCTCGTCCGGCGTATCACGTCCGATGGCGTCGCGCTCGTCGGCGACACCGGAGGCGATCCAGACGCGCCTCTCGTCGTCCTGATGCATGGCGGCGGTCAGACTCGCCACTCTTGGATGGGGGCGATGTCGACGCTGATCACCGTCGGCTATCGCGTCCTTAGCTACGACGCCCGTGGCCACGGCGAAAGCGAGTGGTCCGAGCCCAGTGATTATTCGCTCCCGGTCCGGGCTCGCGACATGGTCGAGATCATCGGCGTAGAGCATGCGCCTATCGCCCTCGTGGGAGCCTCACTCGGGGGCGCGACCGCTATGTGGGCAATGGCAGACGGGTTCCGGCCGGCTGCGGTGGTCCTCGTCGACATCGTGCCGCGGCCCGATCCAGGCGGTGTCGCAAGAATTCGCCGGTTCATGCTCGGCCACCCGGATGGGTTTGCGAGTCTCGCGGAGGCCGCAGACGCGGTGTCCGCCTACAACCCGCATCGTCCGCGGCCTTCCGACCATAGCGGTCTCGAGAAGAACCTGCGCCTGCGGCCGGACGGCCGGTTTCGCTGGCACTGGGATCCGAACATACTGGCGCGGGATCCGGAGGAAGAAATCGCGGAGTTCCTCGCGACCGTCGAGGGCCTCAAGCGTGTTCGCGGCGTGCCGATTCAGTTGGTGCGCGGTCTCGAGAGCGACGTGGTGACCGACTCCGGAATCACCGAACTGCGCGCTGCAATGAACGATCTGGAGGTGTTTGACGTTGCCGGCGCCGGCCATATGGTGGCGGGCGACCGGAACGACATCTTCGTCGATGGTGTGCTCGAGTTTCTCCGTCAGCATGTTCCGCCGCGGTAAGGCGGCCGCGTAGGAGCCAAGTCCCGCGCTTCATGCATTATGTAGTCCTGGTCCGCGTCCTATCGCGTTCACCCCGAACTGAGTGCCTCCCATGGAACCGACCGAAGAGACTCCCCCAGGAACGATTCGCCTCGAGAAAACCGGCGATGGCATTGCGACAGTGACGATTTCGAACCCCCGTCGCAAGAATGCGCTGACACGTCCGATGCACCGTCAGCTCGAACGTGTCTGGGACGATATCGACGCGGATGACGAGATTAGGGTCGTAATCCTAGCCGGAGACGGTAATGCGTTCTGTGCAGGAACCGACCTCAGCGTTCAGGACCAGCAGAACGAAGCCGGCCGACCGGGGCGCCCACCGACGCGCAGTGCCCGCCGCCTTTTCTGGAACATGCTCGACTGCGAGAAACCGGTCATCGCAAAGGTTCGAGGCGTTGCGTACGGAGTCGGAGTCAACATCGCCGTGGCCGCCGACATCGTCGTCGCAGCGGAAGGTGCGAGGCTGTGTGACTCCCACGTCAAGATGGGCATCGCACCGGGCGATGGCGGTGCCGCCCTCTGGCCGCTCCTGATCGGTTTCCATCGAGCCAAGGAACTGCTGATGACCGGCGATCCTGTCGAGGCGCGGCGTGCTGCCGAAATCGGACTGATCAACTACTGCGTTCCCGAGGCCGAAATTGACGCCTTCGTCGACGGCCTCGCTACGAGACTCGCTGCAGGGGCTCCGCTCGCTATTTCCTATACGAAGATCGCGGTCAACGCGATGCTGAAGCAGTTGATGGCTGGAGCCTTCGAGACCTCGCTTGCGTTCGATCAGTTGACTTTGTTCACGAAGGATCATGCTGAAGGCGCCAAAGCCTTCCTGGAGAAGCGGAAGCCACGGTTCCGGGGCTCTTAGCGTGCGTGGTGCGCAGCGGAACCAGCGGTCATCACCGCAGGGTTCGCCCACCATCGACTGTAAAGGCGTGGCCCGTCGTGAACGTGGCGTCCCGGCATAGGTACAGCACCGCAGAGGCCACCTCCTCTTTGTCACCAATTCGCCTCAGCGCGTGCTTGTCTAGCGCGGCTGCTGCTCGCTCGGGATACTGCGCCTGAAACTTCAGGAACATTTCACCACTTGTGGCACCCGGGCACACCACGTTCACTCGCACGCCGTGCTCCGCGTATTCGAGCGCTGCGCCCTTCGTCATCCCGACGACTGCGAACTTCGCGGCCGCATACAAAGTCTGCTGGGCGCTCGGTACGAGACCGGCCGCCGATGCGTTGTTGCATACCGCTCCGCCGCCGGACGCAATGATGGCCGGGATCATGTACTTCATCCCTAGAAACGTACCTTTGACGTTGACAGCGAACTGCTCTTCGTACTCTGCAAGCGATGCCTCCATCAGGGATACGAGACGCTGTTGCGCGCCCGCATTGTTGAAGCCGTAGTGCAGTCCACCAAACCGACGATACGTCTCGGCGACGGCGTAACTCACAGACTGCTCGTCCGTTACATCGCCGGGAAACGTCAGACATCGCCCACCCTCCTGCTCGATCCGGAGGCGAGCCGTTTCGTTCCTGTCAGCGCTCCTCGCAAAAATCGCGACGTTCGCACCTTCGCGCGCGAAGAGAATCGCGGTCGCAAGTCCGATCCCGGAGTTACCGCCCGTCACGAAAAAGCTCTTCCCTTGCAGGCTCATGCCTACCTCCGGGCGCTGCCATATCCCAGATTGTTCGGATGGCGGAACGCTCTCGGACTGTCGCAACCAGCGAACGGCAGTAAACTGCCGTTTCCGACCCACTGGCCGGCTGCTCAGTTTCTCTCGAAGCCATTCAACTCGTCGGCTCACGCAGCCCACGTCGTCCCGTGTGTACTATAATCGCACAAGCTGGGGTCCTGACGGAAACCCGCGTCCAGAAACGTGTCGCGCAGAGGAGGGTTAAGTGAGAGGGAAGACCGCCAAGCGAGCTGCCACGGCCGTCAGGGACAGAAACCCGGACGGGCCCCGCGTGCTTCGCGACGTCGACCGGATGGGGGGGTTCAGAAAGGGGCTCGCTGTGATCGAGGCATTCCGGGCGGGACGTGGGACGTCGACTATTGCAGAGATCGCTCGTGCGAGCGGCCTCGACCGCGCTTCGGCGAGGCGTTGCCTGCTTACGCTGGTGGAAGCAGGCTACGCGACGAACGATGGTCCCTACTTCGAACTCACGCCACGCATACTCCGCCTCGGCAACTCCTTCCTGTCGGCTTCGCTCCCGCGGTTGATGAAACCCTTCCTCGATCAACTTGCGGATGAGGTACGTGAGTCCTGCAGTGCTGCGGTTCTCGATCGAACAGAGGTCGTCTATATACTCCGTGCTACACATCACCGGGTCATGGGAGCTGGTCTGATCCCAGGAAGTCGCCTGCCGGCGTTTTGCACGGCACTCGGTCGAGTACTGCTGGCGTCGCTCCCCACGGAAAAATCCCAGGAGATCCTCCGTTCCAGCGATATTCGCCCGTTGACCAAGTACACGCTCACGGATATCGACGAACTCACGAAGGAGCTCGATAAAGTCCGCGCGGACGGATATGCGATCATCGACCGCGAGATCGAGATTGGTGCCCGCTCGATTGCGGTTCCGGTTCTGAACGGTTCAGGCAGAACCGTTGCGGCATGCGTGGTCGCGGTGCACGCGTCGACTGCGACGGCCAAGCAGTTGAAGACGAACTACCTGCCTGCAATGCTCCGCATGCAGACGCAGCTCGCGGAGATTCTCCCTTAGCGACGGCGGTTGCCCTCGCACCAGCGCGGGAGGTTTTGCACTACAGCGGGCAAAACAAAACAGGCCCTCGCACGTTCGCTGAGCGCCTGCCGGAAAGATGGTAGCGGGGGCTCGCTGGACGCGAAATTTTGTGCCGACGTGCTGTTGGCGAAAACCGCTTAATCCTCTCGATCCAACGGGCGCCGGAACCTATACGGCGCCCTGAACCCAATGCGGTTTTCGGCAGGAACCACGTTAAAAATCGCAGCACGAGGGTGGCCTCCCTCCGCGTCCACAGCCTGCAAAGTGAGGACTTGGAGATCGTCTACGGCTTTATCCTTCGCAACCCAATATCCGCTGCCGCTCACTTCCAGAATCGTCGGACCCGCTGGCTCGTCCGTTATCACGGCACTTTCATACCGAAACCCCAACTTGAACTCGATGAAGAGTCGGTCATGCTTTTCTACGTAGAACGCACGCACTGATGACTCGATGTCCGTCGGGTCTCCCTGCGCAATGACGGCCCCCTCCATGATCGCCGCGGGATCTATCAGCCCAATCAGAGCACGTCGCACTTCGTCCTTCGAATACGGGGGCTCGACGCTCAAGTTTTTCAAGACCTCCGACGGATTCTCCCAAATGCGAACCTGCAAACCGCGCCCCTCGGCTTCCTTCGCAAGATCAGGGTGAAGTGACGTGTTCGCGTTGTCCCAAAACGCGCGCTTGTCCGGCGATACGAGATGCAATGTGCCGTCGGATTCCGACGCCATGATCTCTTCCCAGATGACACAGTCCTTGAAATTCTCGTGGTCCGGAGATGCGGGCCGCTTCTTCTCAAACACGCGTTCCCCTGCCCGGGTCACGAAAGCCTGATCGGCGTCCCATTGCCGACAAAGGCTCCCTAGTTCCTCGAGACGCTGGGTTATCGCTCGATCCATGTCACTTTCTTTCAACTTGCCGATAGGCGGAAAGACGCCCTCCCCTACCAGTTGCGCGATTTCTTCGAGAGCTTTCTCACAGCGGGCGTAAGCGACCTCAAACGCTTGGAGGATCCCCTTCGACAACTCGCGGCGGACGGCGGAGGGAATGATGATTGTGACGCCGTTGTTGTCTGCCCAAAATAGGAATGCAGGGCCGATACTCGATCTCAAGAGGTGCGTCGAGCGCCAAACGGCCGTGTCCAAAATGATTGAAGGCCCAGCGGCGCTCATGCCCTGCCGCGCATCGCTCGCGCCCGCTCAGTGCTCAATGGCCGGCTGCGGTTCTCAGACCGGTTCATCCCCAAGTGCGCGGCGACCTCGAAGAGCTGCTCGTAAGTGCTGACGTAAAGCTTGCCGCGCTTTTCGATCCGCCGGCTCACGTAATCGAACTTCTCGATCGCGGCCCGTACGCTCCGCTCGTTCATCCGTAGCACCGCAGCGAACACCCGATATCACTTCTCCGAATCGACCGCAAACACCCGATATCCGCGGAGCGCGCCGGCTGGATCCGAGCGATTCTTAAACCACGAACCCAGGGTCCGCCCGTTGCGGGGTACAGCGAATTATGCCTTCCGAATTTGCCGAGAAAAAGGCTGCCGTTTTTTACGGCACCACGGACGCCGCATCGATCATCGGTGTGCATCCCGACACGCTGAAGATCTGGGAGCAGCGCGGTTGGCTCGTGCCACCTCGCACGACCAGCAACCGGCGGCGGCTCTACGACCCCGAGCTTGTGGCTCAGGGGATCGCGATTCGACGTCGCACGAAGCGTGTGGGGTGCGAATTGGTAGCGCATAGCGCAATTCCGCGCGAAATCCAAGTCTTGCGATCCCGCGCCAGGGCAATACCCTGCCTCGGATGCGTGACGTTGCGAGCCTCATCCTTCATCTGATTTGGACGCTGTTGCGACTGCTCGATCCGGGTGGCACGCGCTCCGTCGTGGCAGAGATGCTGCTCGTCAGGCACCAGCTGTTGATTCTCAGTCGGTCGAGGCAGCGCGCCCCGAACCTGCGCCCCTCAGACAGAGTCATCGCAGGCCTTCTCGCCGCGGCGATACGCCCTGCCCGACTGGCACGAGCTGCAATCGTGCTGAAGCCCTCGACGATCAAGCGCTGGTCAGACGGAAATACCATTTGCTGTTCACGCCGAAGCGCCGCGGCAAACCTGGACCGAAAGGCCCTTCACAGGAACTGATCGCGGCGATCTGCGAGATGAAGCACCGAAATCCGAGCTTCGGCTACCAACGCATCGCGCAACAGCTATCTCTCGTCCTCGATGTCGAGATCG
>Ga0268386_10000806_pt1 | contig 20660 bp, 16 predicted proteins | sample RVTome_15_FD_200260 | JGI IMG/M metagenome (GOLD analysis project Ga0268386, IMG submission 200260) | Soil microbial communities from uranium-contaminated site in the Upper Colorado River Basin, Wyoming, United States - RVT150D86... ...
AGCGCCTTGGCCTCGATCTGCCGGATGCGCTCGCGGGTGACGGCGAAGTCCTGCCCGACCTCCTCGAGCGTGTGCTCGCAGCCGTCCGAGAGGCCGAAGCGCAGGCGCAGCACCTTCTCCTCGCGCGGCGTCAGCGAGTTCAGGACCCGGTTGGTCTGCTCGCGCAGCGAGAGGCTGATGATCGACTCCACCGGAGACACGACCTGCTTGTCCTCGATGAAATCGCCGAGGTGGCTGTCCTCTTCCTCGCCGATCGGCGTCTCCAGCGAGATGGGCTCCTGGGCGATCTTGAGGACCTTGCGGACCTTGTCGACCGGCACCTCCATCTTGGCCGCGATCTCTTCCGGGGTGGGCTCGCGGCCCAGCTCCTGGACGAGCTGGCGGGAGGTGCGGATCAGCTTGTTGATCGTCTCGATCATGTGCACCGGGATGCGGATGGTGCGGGCCTGGTCGGCGATGGCCCGGGTAATCGCCTGGCGGATCCACCAGGTCGCGTACGTCGAGAACTTGTAGCCGCGCCGGTATTCGAACTTGTCGACCGCCTTCATGAGGCCGATGTTGCCTTCCTGGATCAGGTCCAGGAACTGCAGCCCACGATTCGTGTACTTCTTCGCGATCGAGATGACGAGCCGGAGGTTGGCCTCGACCATCTCCTTCTTGGCGATGGCGGCTTTCCGCTGGCCCTCCTTGATGATCGTCATGACCCGCTTGATCTCGTCGGCGCGCGCGTTGGCCCGGACCTCGGCGGCCTTGATCTCCTGCTGGGCCACCCAGATCTGCTGCGTCTTGGGACTCGTGAACTTCCTGGCCGCCTTCAGGTGCAGGTCGCCGACGACGGTGCTGCCGTTGATCCCGTGGGCCGAAGCGGGGTCGCGGAACGAGACGTAGATGAGGTTCTGGACCTCCTCGGCCGACGGCCGGCGACCGTTGGTCCAGAGATGGATCACCCGCTCGGCGCGCTCGATGTCGTCGAGCAGGTCGCGCAGGCGCTGCACGAGCCCGCGGCGGGACGGGTCGGCATCCTCGCGATCGATGATCTGGTTGCCGATGTTGAGCGCCCGCAGCTTCTCGAGCACCCGCTGCTGTCGCTGCTGGGCCTGGAGCTCGAACTTCTTCCAGGCCGGCTCCTTGACCTTGCCGCGGATTTTGCGGCGGGCCTTGCCAGCCGCGGAGCCGCGCAGCTTGCGGACCTTGTCGAGGAGCTGATCGCGCTCGCGTAAGAGCCGATCGACGCCGCCGAAGGCGTTGACGACCTGCCGGGTGAGCGCCAGCTCCTTCTCCTCGGTGAACTCCTCCTCGTTGACGTCCACGACCTCCTTCACGGAGGTATCGCCGCCGCGGAGGGTCTCGCGCAGCTCCCGGAAGCGCTCCAGCGCGAGGTTCGTGGAAAGGATGGCGTTGGTGACCTGGTTCTTGCCCTCCTCGATCCGCTTGGCCAGTGCGATCTCGCCCTCGCGCGTGAGCAGCGCGACGCGGCCCATCTCGCGCAGGTACAGGCGCACCGGGTCCTCGGTGCGACCGACCGGGCCGGGGGTGAGGTCGATGGGCTCGGGGCCGTCGCCATCGTCGTCCTCCACGGGCGCGGGCGTGGCGGCCCGCACTTCGGAGGGCAGGCGCCCCGCCTTGGCGGAGTCCACGACCTCGATGTCCAACGAGCCGAACATCATCATGATGTCGTCGAGCTGATCGAGCGACACGATGTCCGACGGGAGGGCGTCGTTCACCTCGTCGTAGGTGAGGTAGCCCTTCTGCTTGCCCATCGAGATCAGTCGGTCCAGCTCTTCCAGCTTCGGTTCGTCACTCATGCGTGTGAACTCCTTGAGGACCTGAGAGGTCCGGCCTCGACTCGACAGCCGGCACGTTGAGCGATTGGGGTGCTCCGCCGACCAGCTCGTGCAACACCGCGCCTTGCTGCTGCAGCTCCGCGACCAGCGTCGCGTCCATGGGGACCGCGCTCGACGCCCGCTGCTGCCCCTCGGCCACCGCCTGGCTCGCGGTGCGCAGCAGTCCGGCCGTGCGCGCCCGGGCCAGACGACGTCGGAACTGCTCGACCGCGAGCTTCTCGTCTCCGAGCGGCCGCTCGTTCACGATGAGCGCCGACAGCGCGTGGCGGGCGGTCTCGGAGGCGAGCTCGGTCATGAGCTGCTCGGGACTCGCCTCGGGGACGCGCACCAGCGCCTCCACGACCTCCCGCAGCCCGGCGTGGCTCACCTCGCCCAGGTCCATCTCCGGCAGCAGCGCATGCCGGGCGTCGCGGGAGCCCAGCAGCAGCCCGACCAGATCGCGCTCGACCGCGCCGGGCGCCGGCGTGGTCGAGGCGCTACCGGCCACAGGCCGCGGCCGGCGCAGCGCGGCCTGCAGCCGCTGGGCCTCGATCCACAGCTGCGTCGGATCGACGCCGAGCTTGAGGGCAGCCTCACGCGCGAGCGAGGTCGCCTCCTGGGCGTCGCTGACCTTGGCGAGCATGAGCGCCACCCGCGCGAAGGCGTTGACGCGGCCGCGGGGTCCGGCGGCGGCCGCGTCGCCGATCGAGCGGTCGAGCGCGTAGGCGAGCAGGCTGCGGGCGCCGGCGATCCGCTCGGTGAACGCCGCCGCGCCCTCGGCGCGCAGGAACGTGTCGGGATCGTGGCCGGCCGGCAGCAGCGCGACCTTCACGCGCAAGGCGCCGTTGGCCTCGAAGGCGCCGGCCCGATTCACGCCCCACGCCACCCCGCCCGCGGTCGGCTCCAGCAGCTCCTCGGCACGCTCGGCAGCCTTCTGGCCGGCGGCGTCGGCGTCGAAGAACGTGATGACCTCGTCGCAGTAGCGGCGCAGGACATCGAGCTGGGCCCCGGTGAACGCCGTGCCGAGCGCGGCCACCGTCTCCGTGAAGCCGTGCTGGTGGGCCATCAGGCAGTCGATGTAGCCCTCGACGATGAGCGCACGGTTCTTGTCGCGGATCGTCTCGCGGGCGAGGTCGGCGGCGTAGAGCACGTTGCCCTTGGTGTAGAGCGGCGTCTCGGGCGAGTTCAGGTACTTCGGCTGCTCGTCGCCGAAGGCCCGGCCGCCGAGGGCGACCACCCGGCCTTGCAGGTCGCGGATCGGGAATAGCAGGCGGCCGCGGAAGCGGTCGTACGCGCCTGGCTTGTTCTCGCGGGCGATCCGCAACCCGGCCGCCAGCAGCGTCTCGTCGTTGACACCCGCCGGCCGGAGCGCGTCCGGCAGCGTCTCCCAGCCCTCGGGCGCCCAGCCGAGCCCGAAGCGCCGGGCGACCTCGGCCGCGATCCCGCGCTCGTCGAGGTAGGCGCGCGCCCGCTCGCCGCCGGCCGACCAGAGGCGCTCGCGGTAGAACGACGCGGCCAGCTCCATCGCCCGGTATAGCTCCTCGCGGCCGGAGTCGCCCTGGCCCGGCCCGCGGTCCTGCGGCAGCGCCACGCCGGCCTGCCGGGCCAGCGCGCGCACAGCCTCGGGGAACGACAGGCGGTCCTGGCGCATCAGGAAGCCGAAGACATCGCCGCCCACGCCGCAACCGAAGCAGTGGAAGATGCCCTTGCGGGGATTGACCATGAACGACGGCGTCTTCTCGCCGTGGAACGGGCACAGGCCCTTGTAGTTCTGCCCAGCCTTGCGGAGGTTCACGAAGCGTCCGACCAGGTCGACGATGTCCACGCCGGCCCTGATCTCGTCCAAGAGCGCCGGCGGATAGGCCGCCATCAGGACCTCGTCAAGGCGGCGACAGTGGCGCCGGCCCCGCCCTCGGCCGGCTCGCCATCGCGGAACGACGCCACCAGGGGATGGTCGGACAGCACGCCGCGTACCGCTTTGCGCAGTGCGCCGGTGCCTTTGCCGTGGACGAGCCGCACGTGGGCGACGCCGGCCATGAAGGCGTCGTCGAGGTATTTCTCCACGAGGTCCTGCACCTCGGCGGTCGTGCGCCCGATCAGCATCAACTCGGGGGCGAGCGTGCGCGCGGGCGTCGCGACCTGGCGGTCGCGGGCCGGCGCGGGATTGCTGACGCCGTTGGCGGCGGCCGGACGGAGCGCGGAGACGGGCACCCGGACGCTGATGGACCCCGCGCGCACGGTGGCCGAGTCGCCGGCGATGGCGACGAGCTGGCCGCGCAGCCCCAGATGCTCGGCGGCGACCGCCATGCCGGGAGCGAGCGCCACGGCCTCGGCGTCCGGCGGCACGGGTGCGGGCGCGACCCGGGCGCCGACCTCGCGCAGCCGCCGGCGGCTTCCGTCGAGCGCGGGTCGCGAGGGCTCGGTACGCTTGAGCCGCTCCCACTCGGCGCTCACGGCGCGCCGGACGTCGACCAGCAGCCGCGCCGCCTCCGCCTTGGCCCGCTCCACGATCTCCCGGGCCCGCGCGGCGGCGCCGCGCTCGGCCTCCTGGGCGGCGGCCAGCCGGGCGGTGGACTCGCGCTCGCGCCGCTCGAGCGCGAGCGCCCGCTCGGCCTCGCTGCGCGTCGCCTCGTCGAGCTGCGCGATGAGCTGGCTCATGCGCGCGCCGTCGGCCGAGCGATGACCCTGGGCGCGGGCGATCAGCTCGGGCGAGAGGCCGAGCCGCCCGGCGATTGCCAGCGCGTAGCTCTGGCCAGGAATGTCGTAGCGCAGCCGGAAGGTCGGGGCGAGGGTGCGGGTGTCGAACTCCACGGAGGCGTTGCGGGCGCGCGGCTCGGTGGAGGCGAAGGCGCGCAGCGGCTCCAGGTGGGTGGTGGCCGCGACCAGCGTGCCCCGGTCGGCCAGCGTCTCGAGGATGGCCCGGGCGAGGGCGGCGCCCTCGTCGGGGTCGGTGCCGGCCCCCAGCTCATCGACGAGCACCAGCGAGCGGCTGTCGGCCCCGTCCAGCACCTCGCGGATCTGCTTCACGAACGCCGAGAACGTCGAGAGGTTCTCGGCCACCGATTGCTCGTCGCCGATGATCGCGTACAGGCGCTCGAAGACCGGAAGCCGCGAGCCCTCGGCAGCCGGCACATGGCAGCCGACCTGGGCCATGAGCGCACAGAGGGCCAGTGTCTTGAGCGCGATCGTCTTGCCGCCGGCGTTCGGCCCGGTGATCAGCAGCAGCGGGCGGTCGGGCGACAGCTCGACGTCGACCGGCACCACCGTGCGCGCCGGATCCCGCCAGGCCTGGGCGAGCAGCAGCGGGTGACGGGCGGCGCGCAACGCGACGCGCCCCGCGAGGTCGATGACGGGCGCGCTGGCGTCCATGCGCACGGCGGCGTGGGCGCGCGCGAACAGCCAGTCGATCTCGCCGAGCGCGGCGACCAGCCGCTCGAGGTCGTCCAGCCGCGCCCGCACGGCGGCGGTCAGCTCGGCCAGGATGCGGGCCGTCTCCTGCTCCTCCTCGCGCAGCGCCTGCACGAGGTCGTTGTTCGCTTCGATCAGACCCTCCGGCTCGACGAAGATCGTCTGGCCGCTCTGCGAGCGGTCGTGCACGATGCCGCGTACGCGTTGCCGCGCTTCGGCCCGCACCGGCAGCACGTAGCGGCCGTGGCGCACGGTGACGAATCGATCGGCGAAGAGGCGATCGCCCTCGGCAGCGAGCATCCGCTCGAGATCGGCGACCAGACGGCGCCGGCGGTCTCGGATCTGCTGGCGGAGCTGACGGAGGCGGGGGCTGGCGCGGTCGGTCAGGCTGCCGTCGTCCTCGAGCGCGGGGCGCAGCGTGTCGCGGAGCTCGGTGAGGCGCGGCAGGTCGTCCGTGAGCCTGGCCACCGCGCCGGCGACGGGACGGATGGCGCGTCCCCACGCCTCTACCCGGGGGCCGGCGTCGAGCGCGGAGATCAGCCGCACCAGCTCGACGCCCTCCAGCGTGCTACCCTCGGCGGCCCCGCGGGCCAGGACGGGCCGGATGTCGGGGATGCCGTCGAGTGGGGGCGGGCCCTCGGCGTCGAGCGCCAGGCGGGCCTCGCCGGTCAGCGCGACCGCCGACTTGACGGCGGCGACATCGACCAGGACAGCGGCGCCCAGCGCCTGCTCCCGTCCCATGGCGGTCCGCGCTTCACCCGCGAGAAGCGAGCGAACCGACTCCCACTCGGTTCCCCGGTCCCAGAAACGGCCCGCGTCCCCGTGTGGCATCACCCGCTCCCGCTCCGGGGGAACGGGAGGGCCGGAGTCAGGAGTGCTGCTGCGGTTAATCGGACGTCCGCTCCCGGCGCTTGGCCTTCTTGCGGGCGGCCAAGGCCTTGCGCTTGCGTCGAGCGCTCGGCTTCTCGTGGTGCTGCCGTTTCTTGAACTCCGACAGGAGCCCGGCATTTTCGCATTGCTTCTTGAAGCGCTTCAGCGCGCTCTCGAAGGACTCGTCGGGGTCGACGGTCACCTTGCTCACACGACTTCTCCCCCTCCAGCATCCGAACGCATCAGTGGATAAACGTAAACTATATACCATGGGGCAGCAGTCGGAGCACGCGCTCGGCGGCCTCGGCCACGGCCGCGTCCACCGCCGGCAGCTCCTCGGGCTCGAAGCCGGTCAGTACGTGATCAGGCACCCTCGCCTTGTGGGCAGGGCGGCCGATACCGACCTTGACGCGCCGGATCTCGGTGGTCCCGAGCGCGTCGATGACCGAGCGCACACCGTTGTGGCCGCCGGCGCTGCCCTTCATGCGCACCCGTACCGCGCCGAGCGGCAGATCGATGTCGTCGTAGACGAGGATGAGGTCGTGGTGGTCGGCCCGGTGCTCGCGCAGCGCCCGGGCCACGACGGGGCCCGACTCGTTCATGAAGGCGCGCGGCTTGATGAGCGTCACGGTGTCGCCGCGCCAGCGCCCCGTGCAGACCGCCCAGCCGCCGTGGCGCTCCCAGGGCGCGTTGCGGAACGTCTCGCGGGCCAGGTGGTCGAGCACGCGCTGGCCCACGTTGTGACGGGTGTCCCGGTACTCCGAGCCCGGATTTCCGAGCCCCACCACCACGTGGGCCATGCGGGCCCGGCGCTACTTGTCCTTCTCCGCCTTCTCGGGGCGCTTCCCCGCCGCCTCCTCGCCCTCCTTGAGCTTGCGTTCGGTGAGGACCTCCGGCTCGGCGGTCACCGCCGCCGCCACCGTCGGGGTCGCCGCTTCCTCGGCCATCGGCGGCGACACGGTCGCCACGGCCTGGCCGGGGTCGTTCAGGACGCGGATGCCCTCGGGCACGGCCAGGTCGGCGATCGTCAGGACGTCGCCGATGGCCAGCGCCGTGACGTCGGCGTCGATGTGCTCGGGGATCGCGGTCGGCAGGCAGGACACCGAGACCTCGTGGAGCACGAGGTTGAGGATGCCCTTCGTGTCCTTCACGCCCACCGCCTCGCCGACGGGATGCACCGTCACGCGAACCGTGATTGGCTTGTCGGGCGAGACCTCCTGCAGGTCGACGTGGAGCAGGCGCTCGGTGACGGGATCGAACTGCATCGCCCGGATGATGGCCAGACGGCTGCCGGCCTCGCCGTCCATCCTCAGCGTGAGGAGCTGGGTGGTGCCGGCGTGGCCGATCAGCATCCGGAGCACCGCCTTGGGATCGACGGTGACCGGCTCGCTCCGGGGGCCGCCGTAGACGATCGCCGGGACCACTCCCTGGCGTCGCAGCCGCTTGGCGATCTGCTTGCCGGTGCCCTCGCGGCGCTGAATGGTGAGCTCTTGCATTGGCATGTCGAAGGCTCCTCTTCTACACGAACAGGGTCGAGACCGATTCCTCGTCGTGGATGCGGCGGATTGCCTCGCCGAGCAGCGGCGCCACCGTCAGGACCGTGATGCGGGCGGCGGTGCGCTTGTCCGGCGTGAGGGGGATCGAGTTCGTGACGACGACCTCCTCGATGGGCGAGGCCTTGATGCGCTCGATGGCGGGACCCGACAAGACGGCATGGACCCCGCAGGCCAGGATCCGGCGGGCGCCCTCGCGCTGCACGGCGCCCACCGCCTGCACGAGCGTGCCGGCGGTGTCGATCATGTCGTCGATCACGACCGCGTCGCGGTCCTTGACGTCGCCGATGAGGCGCATGGCGACCGCCGAGTTGGGGCTTTCCCGGCGCTTGTCGATGATGGCCAGCCCTGCGCTGAGCCGCTTGGCGATGTGCCGCGCGCGCTCGACGCCGCCGGCGTCCGGCGCCACCACGACGGTATCCTTCAAGTCCTTCTTGTCGAGGTAGTCGACCATCACGGGGTTCGCGAACAGGTGGTCCACCGGGATGTTGAAGAAGCCCTGGATCTGGCCGGCGTGCAGGTCGAGCGCGAGCACGCGGTCGACGCCGGCCGCCTCCAGCAGGTCGGCCACGAGCTTGGCCGAGATCGGCACCCGCGGTTGCACCTTGCGGTCCTGGCGCGCGTAACCGTAGTAGGGCAGGACCGCGGTGATGCGGTGGGCCGACGCCCGCTTGAGCGCGTCGATCATGATGAGCAGCTCCATCAGGGTGTCGTTGACCGGCGGACAGGTGGGCTGCACGACGAAGACGTCGGCGCCGCGGACGTTCTCGTTCACCTGCACGAACACCTCGCCGTCCGAGAACCGGCTGATTTCCGCGTCGGAGACCGGCAGTCGGAGGTACTGGGCAATCTCGTCGGCCAGGGGCCGGTTCGCGTTCCCGGAGAAGAGCCTCAGATCATAGGCCATCGGCGCCTCGCTCACGGACTGGTTGGGGCGGGAGGATTCGAACCTCCGAATACGGGATCCAAAGTCCCGCGCCTTGCCACTTGGCCACGCCCCATCGATGCCAGCCCCATGTGTTAGCCCGCTCCGTTCGCGCGGATCCGAATCGCCGGACCGCGTAGCGTTCGCACCGCCCAGCACTCCCACGATCCCCGCGCCACCCGCGCCCGGATCTGCCGCGCCTGCTCCCAGGACCGGGCCACCCCGAACACCGTGGGCCCGCTGCCTGACATCGCGGCCCCCAGCGCGCCGGCCGCCACCAGCGCGGCCTGCATGCGGCCGATCTGCGGATACGCCGCTCGCGCCGCCAGCTCGAGCCCATTGTAAAGGCTCCTGGCCACTCGGCCGGCCCGGCGGCTCTCGAGCGCCCCGGCCGCATCCTGGGCCCGAGCGCCGTCCGAGTACATCGCCGGCGTCATCCGACCGTACATCTCGGCCGTGCTGACCGCGAAGCGCGGGTTCACGAGCACCAGCGCCAGCGCTGCGCCGCCCAGCGGGGTCAGCTGCTCACCACGTCCGGTGCCGAGGGCGGCGCCGCCGCGCAGGAAGAACGGCACGTCCATGCCGAGCCCGACCGCCAGCTCGGCCAGGCGTTCGGTCGGCCAGCGCAGGCTCCACAGACGGTTCAGACCCACGAGGGCGGCCGCCGCGTCTGTCGAGCCGCCCCCCAGTCCGGCGGCGACGGGGATGCGCTTGTCCAGCGTGATGCGGGCACCGCGGGCGATCCCGGCCGCTTCACGCAGTGCCGCGGCAGCGCGGTAGGCCAGGTTAGCCTCGTCGGAGGGGACGCCGGGAGCGCTGGTGCGGATCTCGATCACGTCCGCGTCCTCGAGCACCAGCCGGTCGCACAGGTCCACGGTCTGCATGACCGTGGCGATCTCGTGATAGCCGTCAGCCCGCCGGCTGAGGACCTCCAGCGCCAGGTTGACCTTGCCCGCAGCGCTGAGCTCGAGGCGCCGGGCCTTCCCCGATCCCGTCGACAAAGCATCGCAGGCTAGCACGCGTGTCATGGGCCGTCAACGGATCGAGTGTGTTTTCGCGTCCTTGGGTAGCGTCAGGGCGAACCGCTCGGCGGCCAGACCAACCCCGGTCGCCACGTTACGGTACCGCACGGTTCCCGTCAGGTAGCGCTCGGCGGCGCTCACGTCGAAGCCGGTGAGCTGACCCTCGTCGTCGCGCTGGTAGATCACGGTCGCGGCCGCGCGACCGCCGACGATCTGCAACTGGCGGACGACGCCGGTCTGAAAGTCCATCCAGATGCGCTGCTCGTGCACGGCGCCGACCAGGGAGATCGAGGGACCGAGCCCATCGGGTGCCATGATCTCGGCCAGGCGCAAGTCGTGGGGCGGCACGGCGTAACCCGACACCAGCGCTACGAGGTCGTGCGGCTCGAACGGCAGACCGAGCAGGCGGGCCGTCGACTCGGCCGTGGCCTGACCGACCAGGGCCTCGTTGGTGAGCGCGCTGAACGCGGTCAGCTGTCCGCCGTGCACGACCGCGATGACGATTGGCTGGCCGAACGGCGACAGGGCCTCGAATCGCACGCTGCCGGGGGCCTTGGCCAGGAGCACCCCGTTCAGCTGCTGGCGCTGGCCACCTCGGTCGACCGAGATGTCGGCGAGCGCGCGAAGATCGGTGACGGCGTGCCAGCGGGCGACGAGCAGATCGATAGCGCGCCGGGCCTCCTCGGATACCGCCTGCCGGGGCGGCGCCATGGCGATGGCGCAGCCGGATCCCAGCCAGAGCGCCAGGAGCGCGAGGAGACTACTGCGAACCCTTCGGACGCTCACTCTGGGCTCGCCGCAGGCGCGCGCGCACGTCCTCGAGCTTCTGCTTCACGCTGTCGGCGCCGGGGTCGAGCTGCAGGGACTTCTCCCACGCGGCGGCGGCATCCTCGTCGAGCCCGTTCTTGAGGAGGGCGTCGCCCAGGTGCTCGAAGATCACCGGGTCTTCCTTCGCGCGCTCGCTGGCGCGCTTGAGCTCGCGCAGCGCCTCCGCATAGCGGCCCTGCTGATAGTAGGCCCAGCCGAGGCTGTCGATGAAGTAGCCGTTCTCCGGCTCGAGCGCCAGGGCCTTGTTGATGAGGCTGATGGCCTCGTCCAGGTTCTGGCCGCGCTCGGCGTACATGTAGCCCACGTAGTTGTAGGCCTCGGCGTGCTTGGGATCGAGGGTGATGACGTGCCGGAACTGGCGCACGGCCTCGTCGAACTTCTGCTGCTTCTCCCAGACGACGCCGAGCTGGAAATGGAGGTCTTTCTGCTTGTCGTCGAGGGTCAGCCCTTCTTGGAGGGTCTCGGCCGCCCGGTCGTACTCCTTGGCCCGGTAGTACGCGGTGCCGAGGTAGAGGAACAGCTCGGGCCGCTTGGGGTCGATGTTGATGGCCTCGCGCAGCAGCGCGATCGCCTCGTCGTAGCGCTTGCCCTTGCCCGACAGGAACCCGAGCTGCACCCGGGCGTCGATCGACCGCGGATCGGCGCGCAGGATCTTCTCGAGCTCCGTCTTCGCCTCGGCGTCGTGGCCGGCGTCCATGTAGGTCGTGGCCAGGAAGTACCGGGCACGGAGATTGGAGGGCTCGAGCAACACCACGCGGCGGAAGGCGTCGCCGGCCTTGTCCCACATCTTCTGCTCGTAGAAGACGGCTCCCAGCTTCATCCAGACCCGAGGATCCCGGGGCGCCATCTCGGCCAGGGCCTCGACCTCGGCCTGGGCCTCGTTGAAACGCCCGAGCCGGATGAGCAAGTCGCCCAGACGCTCGACGAACGCAGGGTTGTCGGGGTTCGACTTCACGGCGCGTCGGTACACGGCGACGGCCTCGTCGGTGCGCCGCTGCGACTCGTACACGTATCCGAGGGCCGTCCAGGCTCCGTCGTGGTCGGGGTCGAGCTCGACGGCCCGCGCAAGCCGGGTGATCGCCTCGTCCCAGGCCTCGGTCTCGATTGCCAGGCGCCCGAGCAGGAACTGGGCCTGCACGCTGCGCGGCTGCCGCTCGGCCAGCCGAAGGAGCACCGCGCGGGCATGGTCGAAGGACTTCTGCTCGACCTGGTAGCGCGCCAGCGTGAGGTACGCGTCCTCGATGTCGGGGTTCAGCGCGATGACGCGCTCGAGCTCGGCCTCGGCCTCCGCGTACTTCTTCTGCCCGCGGAGGAGGTCGGCCAGCGTGAGATGCGGCTGGATCGCGCTGGGCGCCAGCTGCACCGCGCGACGGGCAGCCGCCACGGCCTCGACTGGCTGGTCGGCGCGCACGAGCCACTGGGCCAGCATCGACCACAGGAACGCGGAGTCGGGATCGCGCCGTAGCGCTTCCTCCATCGAGGCGACCGCCTCCTTGAACCGCCCGCCCTGGGCCAGCATCTGGGCCACCGAGTAGTGGTAGTAGGCCTCCGCTATCGCGTCGCGCTCGCGCGCGGAGAGGGGACGGCGCGGGGTCGGTTCGGAGGCCTCCGACGTCGACGACGGCGCCGTGGTCGCGCAGCCCGCGAGGGGACCGGCCGCGAGCAGTATGAGAGCGAGCGCGGTGAAGCGGACCATCATCGTTCATTACCTCGTGCCGGCGCCGGCGGCCACGCCCGTACCAGGAGGCGGCGGGCGCCGGCAGCCAGGGCCGGATCGGAAATCGCAGCGGCGGCCGCGTCGATGGCGCGCCGATCGTCGTCGGTCAGCCGCGGCGGGCGCAACGCCGGGCGCGCGACCGGCGGCGGCTCCTCGGCGGGGGAAGCGCCGAGGCTGAAGCGGACCGAGCGGACGGCCGGGTTCTGGGCCCCGAGCCGCGCGGCGAGATCCGGGCCCCGCAGCGTCAGTTCGTGCAGCCAGGGGGAGTTGTCCACGACGACGTGCAGGCACCCATTCACGAGAGCCTCAGGCTGGGCCCGCCGCGCCATGTCGGGGCCGACGAGAACCACCCAGGCGCGCCGCAACCGCTGGACGAGCAATCGGTCCTCGAGCTGAGGCATCGCGCTCACCAGTAGCTCTCCAACGGCACGTGGAGCCGCTCGCTTCATGACAGGCTATGATACTCCTCCGGCCCCGCGCCTGGCCAGCCTCGGACTCCTCGTTTATAGTGGCCTGGCACCATGGCGAAGCCGAGACGCGGCGACACGATCGAGCTCGCCGTCGACGACCTCGCGTTCGGCGGCGACGGAGTTGGTCGGGCCGACGGTTACGTGATGTTCGTGCGGGGGGGCCTGCCCGGAGATCGACTGCGGGTACGGGTCACCGAGGCGCGCGGGCGGTATGGGCGCGGCGTGATCGAATCCGTGGTGACGCCGTCCCCCGACCGGGTAGAGGCGCCCTGCCCATATTTCGGGCACTGCGGCGGCTGCCGCCTGCAGCATCTCGCCTATCCAGCCCAGCTCGCGTTCAAGAGCAGGCAGGTCCACGAGTGTCTCACCCGGCTGGGCGGGCTGCCGCCGTTCGAGCTGCGGCCCATCGTGGCGGCGCCCGAGCCCTATGGCTACCGCAACAAGATGGAGTTCACGGTAGCCGAGCCGGGACCGGTGCTGGGGCTGCACGCCGCCGAGCGCTACGACGTCGTGCTCGACATCGAGCGCTGCCTGCTCCAGTCGGACACGATGAACGCGCTGCTCGACGAGTTCCGGCGCGAGGTCCGCAGTCGGGGGCTGTCGGTGTGGGATCCGAAGTCCGAGCGCGGTCTGCTCCGCTTCCTCACGCTGCGGGAGGGGCGGGGGACAGGCCAGGCCATGGTCAACATCGTCGCCTCGGCCCCCGACGTCGAGGCGCTGGCGCCCGTGGCCGAGCGCCTCAGGGTCCGGGCACCGGCCACCGTCGGCGTGCTGCTCAACGTCAACGACCGGAAGGCCAGCGTGGCGGTCGGCAGCGAGGAGCACCTGCTGGTTGGGCGCGATCACATCACGGAATTGCTCGACGGCGTGGCGTTCCAGGTCTCGGCGAGCTCGTTCTTCCAGACGAATACCGTGCAGGCCGAGCGACTGTTCGCTATCGTGGCCGAGGCCTGCGCGCTGGACGGCCGCGACACCGTGCTGGACCTCTACTCGGGCACCGGGGCCATCAGCCTGCTCCTGGCCCGCCGGGCCGCGCGCGTGTACGGCATCGAGGTGTCGGCCGCGGCAGTCGGCGACGCGATCCGCAACGCGCGGGCCAACGGCATCGACAACTGCACGTTCATGACGGGCGAGGTGCGGCACGTGCTCCCCGGGCTCACGAGCGAGGGGGTGCGCGCCTCGGTCGTGGTCGCCGATCCGCCACGGGCCGGGTTCCATCCCAAGGCGCTCGCGGCGCTGGGCACCCTGGCGCCGGCCCGGATCGTCTACGTCTCCTGCAACCCGGCCACGCTGGCCCGCGACGTCGGCGACCTTGCCCGCCGGGGCTATCGCCTGGAGTGGGTGCAGCCGGTCGACATGTTCCCCCAGACCCCGCACATCGAGGCCGTAGCGCGCCTGTCGCGGGCATGAGAACATTCCTCCTCCGGCGACTGCTGCAGTCGCTGGTCGTGCTCTTCGGCGTGTCGTTCGTCGTCTTCGCCATCCTGTTCCTGACCGGTGACCCCGCCCTGGTCCTGCTCCCGCCGGACGCGTCGGCCGAGGACGTGCGCCGGTTCCGGGAGGCAATGGGCTTCAACGACCCGTTCTTCGTGCAGTACGGGCGGTTCCTCAAGGGCGCGCTGCAGGGCGACTTCGGCCAGTCGGTGCGGCACGGCGAGCCCGCCTTCGACCTCGTACTCGAGCGCATGCCGGCCACCTTCGAGCTGGCCGGCGCTGCGCTGCTGCTGGCCCTGTGCCTGGCGATCCCGGCCGGCATCCTCTCGGCGGTGCGCCGCAACTCGGCGCTCGACTACATCGCCACGGTGGTGGCGCTGTTCGGCCAGTCGCTGCCGACGTTCTGGCTCGGCATCATGCTGATCCTGGTCTTCTCGGTGCAGTTCCACTGGCTGCCCTCGTCGGGCCGGGGCACCCTGCCGCACCTGATCCTGCCGGCGATCACCCTCGGACTGTTCACGACGGCCCGCATCACGCGCCTCACGCGCTCCGGCATGCTGGAGGTGCTCAATCAGGACTACATCCGCACGGCCCGCGCCAAGGGCGTGAACGACCCGCCGCTGGTGTGGAAGCATGCGCTCAAGAACGCGGCCATCCCGATCGTGACCATCGTTGGCATCGAGCTTGGCACGCTCCTGGGCGGCTCGGTGATCACCGAGACGATCTTCGCCTGGCCCGGGGTGGGCCGCCTGAGCGTGCAGGCGATCGCCAATCGCGACTACCCCGTGGTTCAGGCGGCGGTGTTCCTGCTGGCCACGACCTTCGTCGTCGTCAACCTGCTGGTCGACGTCGTCTACACCTACCTCGATCCGAGGATCCGGCTGCGATGACCCCGCCGGAGCGCGCGCGGCGCTGCGAATGCTCTCGAGCACGCCACCCCCGCCGCGAGGCGGCCTGACGGCACCCGTTCAATGAGCACCGCGATCGTCCTGCCGGAGGCGGCTCGTCGGGAGCGGCGCGAGTGGGTGGTGTTCCTGCGCCGCCTGGCCGCGCGGCGCACGGCCCTGTTCGGCCTGGTCGTCGTCGCGGTCGTCGTGCTGACCGCGATCGCCGCGCCGCTGCTGTCGCCGTTCGACCCGATCGAGCAGGACCTGGGCGACCTGCGCCTCAAGGCCCCTGCCTTCCGCGACTCCGCCGGTCGCCTGCATCTCCTCGGCACCGATCACCTCGGGCGCGACCTGCTGGCGCGCGTGATCTACGGCGCCCGCCCGGCGCTGCTCGTCGGCTTCGCGGCGGTCGCGATCTCCGGGGTGCTCGGCATGGCCGCCGGGCTGGTCGCCGGCTACTTCGGCGGGCGCCTGGACGACGTCCTGATGCGACTGGCCGACATCCAGCTCGCGTTTCCCTTCATTCTGCTCGCCATTGCGGTGATCGGCGTGCTCGGACCCAGCTTGCAGACGATCATCATCGTGATCGGCGTGTCCTCGTGGGTCGTCTACGCGCGCATCGTGCGCGGCGCCGTGCTGACGCTGCGCGAGCGCGAGTTCGTGCAGGCGGCGCTGGCGCTGGGCGGCGGCGACGGCCGCGTGGTGCTGCGCCACATCTTGCCCAACGTCTTCACGCCGTGGCTGGTGGTGGCGACGCTGGACATGGCGCGGGTGATCGTGATCGAGTCCGCGCTGTCCTTTCTCGGCCTGGGCGTGCAGCCGCCGACGCCGACGTGGGGAGGAATGCTGGCCGACGGGCGCGTGTACATCTCCACCGCCTGGTGGCTGGCCACCTTCCCCGGGCTCGCAATCCTGATCACGGTGCTGGGCATCAACCTGTTCGGGGATGGATTGCGTGACACGCTGGATCCGCGGCTGAAGGTGTAAGGCATCGGACCGGTGGCCGGCGAGCGGCCGGCCGATGAAAAGGCGTCACCCCTGGTGATCCGACCCGCAAACTCTCGGTGGCTCGCTCGGAGTGTTCGCCTCGTGGGCTGTTTGTCAGTCGAGACAAGCCCTGACGCCGAGGTCCGACCGGTCACCGGGCCACCGGACCGTCAGGTCCGCGAGGTGCTCCTCCACCGGCGATAGACCACCAGCACGGCGGCGGCCGGCACCGTCAGCCACAGCACGCCGCCGCCGGCGCCCGCGGCCAGCTCCAGAGCGAGCGCGCCGATGCCCCCGACGACCGCGACCCAGAGCAGTGCGCCGGTGGCCATGTCGACTCCCCTCCTCCAGCCCAGATGGCCCACGATGACCGCCGCCAGCGCCCCGAGCGAGTCGAGCACGATGTCGCCGACGGCGCCGGTGCGGGCCGGCAGGAACGACTGGTGGGTCTCGTCGACCACGGCGCAGGCGACGCTGATGGCGAGCGCGAGCGCGCTTGCCATCGGGGGCCGCGCCATCCCGCCGCGCACGAACGCGTGGCGCCACAGGGCCGCGAGGATGGCGTACTCGATGACGTGGGCGGCCTTCCGGACGACGCCGTGCAGCAGGTGGACCTGCGCACGGCCGAGCCCCAGCCACGCCAGCACGGGGCCGACGATGCCGGCCGTGTTCTCCGCGCTCATGGGCGCCGAGGACAGCACGAGAACGACCCCCATCCACAAGATGGGCGGTAGCCAGGTGGCGAGTGGTTTCACCCTTTCATGATACAGTCGCCCCGATGCTCGGCGAGATCCTCGACGATCTGCTGATCTCCGCCTCGACCGGCCGCTGCATCACCGCCACCCGTCACTTCCCCGCGCGCCCGCCCGTGCTGGCGCCGTTCCCCGCCTCGCTCGACCCGCGCATCGCCGAGGCGCTGCGCGGGCGGGGCATCGAGCAGCTCTTCAGCCACCAGGCCAGGGTGTGGGATCTCGTGGAGGCTGGCCGTCACGTCGTGGTGGTCACGCCGACGGCGTCGGGCAAGACCCTCTGCTACAACCTGCCAGCCCTGCAGTCGCTCGTCGAGCGCCCGGAGGCGCGCGTCCTCTACCTGTTTCCGACCAAGGCCCTGGCGCAGGACCAGCTCGCCGAGCTCGAAGCCCTCGCGAAGTCGATGCCCGAGATGCGCATGTTCACCTACGACGGCGACACGCCCCAGGACGCGCGCCGCGCCGTGCGGGCGCGCGCCAACCTGGTGCTGACCAACCCCGACATGCTGCACTCGGGGATCCTGCCGCACCACACGAAGTGGGCGGCCCTGTTCCAGAACCTGCGCTACATCGTCATCGACGAGCTCCACGCCTATCGAGGGGTCTTCGGCTCGCATCTCGCGAACGTCCTGCGCCGCCTCAAGCGGATCTGCACGCACTATGGCTCGACGCCGCAGTTCATCATGGCGTCGGCGACGATCGCCAACCCGGGGGAGCTGGCCAGCCGCATCACCGGAGAGCCGGTCGAGGAAGTGACCGAGAGCGGCGCACCCACCGGCGACAAGACGTTCGTCTGCTACAACCCGCCGGTCGTGAATCCCGAGCTGGGGATCCGGGCGCCGTACCTCGGCGAGGCGGCCAAGCTCGCCATCCGCCTGCTGCGCGCCGAGGTGCCGACGATCGTCTTCGCGCAGAGCCGGCTGTCGACCGAGGTGCTGCTGACCTCGATCAAGCAGGGCGTGGCCGACCGCGCCACCGGGGATGCCGGCATCGTGCGCGGCTACCGCGGCGGCTACCTTCCCAACCGCCGCCGCGCCGTCGAGCGCGAGCTGCGCGCGGGCGAGGCGCTGGGGGTGGTGTCGACCAACGCGCTGGAGCTCGGCGTCGACATCGGCCACCTCGACGCCGCGGTGCTGGCCGGGTACCCGGGCACGATCGCCTCGCTCTGGCAGCAGGCCGGCCGGGCCGGGCGCCGGACGGATCCGTCGGCGGCCATCCTCGTGGCGACCAGCGCGCCGCTCGACCAGTTCATGGTCACCCACCCCGACTATCTCTTCGGCACACCCCCCGAGCACGCGCGCGTCAACCCCGACAACCCGTTCATCCTCGTGAACCACCTCAAGTGCGCGGCCTTCGAGCTGCCGATTCCCGAGTCCGAGCGCTTCGGCGAGGCGGACGTGCGCCGCGAGCTGGCCGCGCTGGAGGACGAGGGGGTGCTGCACCGGGCGGGGCCCCGCTATCACTGGGCGTCGGAGACCTATCCGGCCGACCACGTGTCGCTGCGAACGGTGACGACCGACAACTTCGTGGTCATCGACACGACGTTCCGCGACGAGAAGCAGATGAAGAAGCGGCAGATCATCGCCGAGGTCGACTGGGGCAGCGCCTTCGCGACCATCCACCCCAAGGCGATCTACCTCGTGGAGAGCACGCCCTACGAGGTGCAGGAGCTGCGGTTCCGCGAGGACGAGGAGAAGGTGGCCTACGTCAAGCGCGTGGATGTCGACTACTTCACCGACGCCGTCAGCGCCAAGGGCGTGTGGATCTTGCGGCGGCTGGAGGGCCGGCGGCACGCCGGCTACCTCGCCGAGCAGGGTGAGGTGCTGGTGGCCGAGAAGGTGGTCGGCTTCAAGAAGATCAAGCTGGGGACGATGGAAAACGTGGGCTCGGGCGAGGTCGAGCTGCCCCAGCAGGAGAAGCAGACGACCAGCGCCTGGATCACGGCGCCGCCCCCCACGCTCGAGCGCGTGAGCCGCTCGCGCGAAGAGCTGATCGACGGCCTCCGGGCGGTGACCTACCTGCTGCACCACCTGGCGCCGATCTTCCTGCTCTGCGACATCCGCGACCTCGGCTCCTGGCTCGGCGACACGACGCCGGTCGAGGCCGGCGCCGTAGCCACGCGCGAGTCGGCCAAGCAGCGCCTCATGCAGGCCGAGCGCTTCAACCCGACGATCTACCTCTACGACGCCCACGCCGGCGGCATCGGGTTGGCCGAGCGCGTGTTCGAGATCCTGCCCGACCTCTTGCAGCGCGGCCTCGACACGCTGGGGGCGTGTGCCTGCGGATTCGGCTGTCCCTCGTGCGTGGGACCCGTCAACGAGGTCGGCCGGCGCGCCAAGGCCACCGCCGCCCGCCTCCTGGCCGCGCTCACCGCCTGAGCCCGCGATGCCCAGCTTGGACGAGCTCCGCCGCGTCATCCGTCGCATCGAGACGGCACGGCCGGCCCGCCCGGCCGCCGATCCCGTCGAGCGCGTCGTCGACGGCACGTTGCTCGACACCGGCCAGGGCAGCATCGTCGCGGTCCGGCACGAGTATCCGTTGACCCACCGCCACGGTGGCGGGCCACTGGGCGATGCACTGGACGCGCCGCTGCCCCTGCTGGCCCGGCTCGCCCGCGTGGACGGCGAGATCGGCGGCACCGAGGGGCTGCTGTTCCTCGACACCGAGACCACTGGCCTGGCGGGCGGCACCGGCACCTACGCCTTCCTGGTCGGCGCCGCGCTCGTCGAGGGCGGGCGGGTCGTCCTGCACCAGTACTTCATGCGCGACTTCGACGACGAGCCCGCGCTGCTGGCCGCCCTCGACCCGTTGCTGGCCCGCGCCAGCGGGCTGGTGACCTTCAACGGGGCTGGCTTCGACCTGCCGCTGCTGGAGACGCGCTTCGTGCTCGCCCGCCGCCGCTGGCCGGCGGCGCTGCCGCACCTGGATCTGCTGCGCCCGGCGCGGCGCGTGTGGACCGGCTGGCTGACCGACTGCCGGCTGTCGACGCTGGAGAGCACCGTCCTCGGCCACGCCCGCGAGGACGACGTGCCGGGCGCCTTCATCCCGCTCATCTACTTCGATTACCTGCGCTCGCGCCGCGCGGCGCCGCTCCGGCGGGTGTTCGAGCACAACCGCGCCGACGTGCTGACGCTGGTGGCGCTGGTCGGCTGGTTCGGACGGGCGCTGACCGAGGACGCCGGGCTGCGGCCCGAGGAGCTGGCCGGGCTGGGGCGACTGTGGGAGCCGGTCGACCTCGAGCGCGCGCTGACCTGCTATCGGGCGGCCCTCGACGGTGGCCTGGCGGAGCCCATGGCGCGGTGGGCGCGCCTGAGACTCGCGTGCTGGGAGAAGCGCGCCGCCCGCTGGGATGCCGCCTGCACGCTGTGGGAGGCGGCGCGCTCGCACGAGGTGTTCGACCCGCGGCCGTGGGAGGAGCTGGCGAAGTACCACGAGCACCGCGCCCGCGACCTGGCCGGCGCCCGCGCGATCGTCGAGGACGCGCTCGGCCTGGCCCGCGCCGCCGGCGCCGCCGCCCGCGTGCTGGAAGCCTTCGCCTACCGGCTCGACCGCCTCAACCGCCGCCTCGAGCGTCAGCCCAGCTCCGGCTGAGTCGCCGGATGCGGCTCGTCACGCTGGAGCGCCGGTGACGATCGACCGGCGGCGCGATGGCGGCCGCTGCGTCGAGCCCAACGTGCGGACGCTACCTCGGTGGACCGCTGAGACCGCGGGACTACTCCGCCAGGAATGTCACGACATGCAGGACCTCCGCCACGGGGCGGACGCGAAGGCCGGTAGCGAAGGCGGCCGACGACGGCTGGGAGGAGTGGACCCGGTGGCCGGAGGGCAGCCCCAGGCAGTAGAGGTTCTCCGAGCCCCGAAAGTAGCGGCGGACCAGCACCGCCTCGCCGGCGGGGTCCGGCACGAAGCTCACGTCGTCGGGGCGGATCATCACGCGGACCTTCGCCCCCGGCTCGCGATCCTCGACGTTGGCGAACACCCCGATCT
>Ga0268386_10000807_pt1 | contig 20638 bp, 11 predicted proteins | sample RVTome_15_FD_200260 | JGI IMG/M metagenome (GOLD analysis project Ga0268386, IMG submission 200260) | Soil microbial communities from uranium-contaminated site in the Upper Colorado River Basin, Wyoming, United States - RVT150D86... ...
CAACGGGATCGACTTCCTGGAGGTTCTCGACCGCGACGCGACGTCGGACGCCGACCGGCAGCGATTCCTCTTCGTGCACTTCGTCAATCCGCTGGCGGCGGGTGTCCTGGATGTCGACAACGTCCGGGTGGACGGAGGCGAGCGCATCCGCGACATCGCCGTTCTTGCGGTGACGATCGGCGTCGGCCCCGAGGCGAACATCGTGACCGTGGAAGTCGAGGAACCCGGCGACTTCTCGCTGTATACGCTGCGCATCGTTCAGGATTCGGACCACCCGGAACCGCCGGCCGGCTTCGACCCCATGCTTGCGACGATCGATTTCTCGTTCAAGGTCGAGTGTCCGACAGATTTCGACTGCGCGCCCGCGCGCGTGTGTCCGCCCGACCCGGTGGCAGAGCCGGACAACGACTACCTGGCGCGCGACTATGCGAGTTTCCGCCGGCTGATGCTGGACCGGATGTCGGCCGTAATGCCCGGCTGGCGCGAGCGGAATGCGGCCGACCTCGGTGTCGCGCTCGTCGAGCTTCTGGGCGTTGCGGCCGATCACCTGAGTTACGAGCAGGACGCGATTGCCACCGAAGCCTATCTGGGCACGGCGCGCCGGCGCGTCTCGGTCCGGCGCCACGCGCGGATGGTCGACTACTTCATGTTCGACGGCAGCAATGCGCGCACGTGGGTGCACGTCGCGGTCAGCGGCGACGTCCTCAAGCTCGTTCCGGACGACCCGGCAGTGCTGCCGGCCGGCACCGCTCTTGCCACGCATCTGGGTGACCAGCCGGTGACGATTCCGGCCGATCCTGATCTGCTGTCGCGGGCGGATACCGTATTCGAGACGGTCGAGGACCTCGAGGAACTCTACCTCGCGCACAACGAGCTGCCGTTCTATACGTGGAGCGACCAGGAATGCTGCCTGCCGCGGGGCGCCACGCAGGCAACGCTCGCCGGCCACTACCCGAACCTCCGGCCGGGCGACGTGCTGATCTTCGAGGAAGTGCTGGGCCCCCGGAGCGGCAAGGCGGCCGACGCCGATCCGCTGCGGCGCCACGCGCTGCGCCTGACCCGGGTCGTGCACAGTGACGGCGCCGGCAATCCCCTGCGCGATCCCATAGACGGCGGATCGGAGATTACCGAGATCGCCTGGGCGCGCGCGGACGCCCTGCCGTTCGCGTTGTGCCTGTCATCGAGGACGGATCCCCGGCACGGACGCCGCTACGTGGAGAACGTGAGCGTCGCACGGGGCAACGTCGTGCTCGCCGACCACGGGCGCGGCATCCCCGCCGAGCTCCTCGGCACGGTTCCGGCGGCCACGCTGTTCCGGCCGCCCGATGCGAGCGCGAGCACCTGCGCACGAACCGACCGCGAGCCCGTGCCGCCCCGATTCCGGCCGGTCCTGGCCAGGCGGCCCGTGACCCAGGTATGGCCCTACGACCCCGCCGAGCCGGTCACCGTCGCCCTACGCCGCAACGGCGCGTTGATCCCCGCGCTGACGCTGAGCGACAGCGCGAATACGTGGCGACCGAAGCGCGATCTGTTCAACAGCAGCGCCAGCGCCAGGGAGTTCGTTCTCGAGATCGAATCCGACGATACGGCTGGCATTCGCTTCGGCGACGACGTACACGGCGAACGACCCGAGCCCGGCACGGCCTTCACGGCCAGCTACCGGGTCGGCAACGGCAGTGCCGGCAACATCGGCGCGGATGCGCTGGTCCACATCGCGATCCCGCTGGCCGAGATCGACTCGGTGCGCAACCCCTTGCCCGCCAGCGGCGGCGCCGACCCGGAGAGCATCGAAGATGCGCGTAAGAATGCACCCGAAGCGTTCAGGACGCAGATGCGCGCCGTGACCGCCGCCGACTATTCCGAAGTGACCGAGCGCAACGCCGAGGTCCAGCGCGCGGCGACGACGTTTCGCTGGACCGGTAGCTGGAACACCGTATTCATTACGGTGGACCGGCGGGGCGGCCTGGACGTCGACGAGGAATTCGCAGCGGACACGCGAGCGCACGTCGAACCGTTTCGCATGGCCGGCTACGACGTCGGCGTCAACGGACCCCGCTTCGTGCCGCTCGACATCGAGATGGACGTCTGCGTCGACCGGGATTACTTCCGCAGCGACGTACGCGTCGCGCTCGAGGAAGTTCTCGGCAGCGCCGCTTCTCCGCGGGGCCTCCGCGGGCTGTTCCATCCGGACAACTTCACGTTCGGCCAGACCGTGTATCTGAGTCCGGTGTACGCCGCGGCCCAGGGGATCGACGGCGTACATTCCGTGCACGTGACGAAGTTCCAGCGACAGGGCGTTGACGATCCCGTTCCGCTCGCGGACGGGCTGCTCCCGCTACACCGGCTGGAGATCGCACGGCTCGACAATGACCGCAACTTCCCCGAGCGCGGCAAGCTCACGATCAACCTGGCGGGGGGCAAATGAGCACCCGATTCGTATCACCCCTCCAAGGGCTCGACGACTGCGGTTGCTGCGAAGGACTGGGCGCGCGCACGCCGCAAGGCGTGTTCAACCGCCCGGGCCTCGACGAGCTCGCCTACCGGTCCGGGACCCATTCGCGTTTCCTCGCAAGCATGCTGGCGCGCCTGACGTCCGCGGACCTGCCCGCCCTGCAGGCGCTGCGCACCCGTGACCGCGACGATTTCACGATCGCGCTGTGCGACAGCTGGGCGATGGTCGCCGACGTCGTCACGTTCTACCAGGAACGGATTGCCAACGAGGCGTACCTGCGCACGGCCAGGGAGCGCCGCTCCATACTCGAGCTGGCCCGTCTGATCGGCTATCGGCTGCGCCCCGGCGTCGCGGCGGATGCGATGCTGGCATTCGCGCTCGAACAGGCGCCGGGCGCGCCGAAGGACGCCGAGGCGATCATCTCGATCGAGGCCGGCTTGCCGGTGCAGAGCGTTCCCGGGCCGGACGAATTGCCGCAGACCTTCGAGACCTCGGCGAGCATCGAGGGCCGCGTCGCCTGGAACGACATGGCAGTGCAGACGACGGAAGCGCGTCTGCCGGGAAGGGACACGCAGATGTATCTTCAAGGCACCTCGACGCTGCTGAGGCCCGGCGATCCGATACTTATCATCGGCGACGATCGCGTCGGCGACACGACCAGCCTGCGCTGGGATTTTCGGCGCCTGACCGAAGTGGTCGCCGACGAGGACAACAAGCGTACGCTCGTGCGTTGGGCCGACGAGCTGGCAACCCCTCCGCAGGAAGCCGTGCAGGCCGACCTCAGGATCTATGCGCTGCGGCGGCGTGCCTCGCTGTTCGGCTACAACGCCCCCGATCCGCGAACGTTACGTCTCGATCCCGCGACAACCGACGGTGTGATCACGAGCGGGTCGGGAACCACCCTCGACTGGCTGGGTTTCGGGATGCCGTCCGGTTTCATCGACCTGGATGCGGTCTATCCCGACGTGGTCACCGGGAGCTGGGTGGTGCTGACCGCCGGCAGCTCGATAGCCCTTGCCCGGGTCGATAATGTGATCGAGACGACCCGCACGGACTACACGATCAGCAACCGGATCACCCGCATATCGCCGGACGCCTCACCTTCCGCGAGCACCTTCCAGCTGAGGCAAACCGCGGTCTACGCGAAAAGCGACGAACTGGCGCTTGCCGAGACGCCCCTGCCGATCCCGCTCTTCGGCGACGTCGCGACGCTCGCGCAGCGGGTGGACGGTCTCGTCCCTGGGCAGTGGCTCGCCGTGCGCGGCGCGCGCCTGAAACTGCGCATTGCGGGCACGGTGGCCGATCTCAAGCTCGAGCAGGAGGATGGCAGCCTGATCGACCTGGATCCGGGCGACGAGCTCGAGGTCGTCGCGGTGCCGGTCCTTGTCGCCATTCCCGGCGTGTTCGAAATGTCGCTGTCGCCGGACGATCTGCAAATCTACCTGGGACCGGTCTTCTTCTTCATCAAGGCGCTGTGGTTTCCCGCGCTCGAGTTTCGCTGGGGGCTCGCGGACCGGGACGGCCGGCTGGGCACGATGCGTGGGCTGCCGACCGATTTCGAGTTGACGGGCGCGACCGACGACAGCGAGCTCGTCGAGGAAATCGTCGCCATTGACAAGGCCCCGGGTTCGGTCTCCACCGATCGGGATCGCACGACGCTGACGCTGGCGGCCGGGCTGAAGCATCTCTACGACCGGACGACGGTGCGTATCAATGCGAACGTCGCGCCGGCGACCCACGGCGAAACGGTGAGCGAAGTGCTGAACAGCGGCGACGCCAGCCGGACCTATCAGCGCTTCGTGCTGAAACAGACGCCGCTGACGCACGTGACCGCCGCGACGCCCAGCGGGACCGAGTCGACGCTGGAAGTTCGCGTCAACGACATCCTCTGGGCCGGGCGGCCGACGCTGTTCGGCGGCGGGCCCGAAGAACGGATCTACACGACGTGGCTCGATGACGACGGCTTCGTGTCCGTGCAGTTCGGCGACGGCATCAACGGCGCCCGGCTGCCGACCGGGCAGGACAACGTGCGCGCGACCTACCGCAAGGGCATCGGGCTCGATGGCCTCGTGCCGGCGGGCAAGCTGACGCAGCTCATGTCCCGCCCGCTCGGCCTCAAGGAAGTCACCAACCCGCATGCCGCGGAAGGCGCCGAGAATGCCGAGTCCCGGGATCAGGCGCGCGAGAATTCCCCGCTGACGGTGCTGACGCTCGACCGCGTCGTGTCGTTGCGCGATTGCGAGGACTTCGCGCGCGCATTCGCCGGCATTGCCAAAGCCCACGCGGCCTGGGTATGGGACCGTGACGGCAACAGCGTGCTGATCACCGTGAGCGGCCCGAACGGTGCAGAAATCCGGGACAGCAGCCAGGTGTATGCCGACCTGTTAGCCGCGTTGTCGGCGGCCGGCGACCCGACCGTGCGATACCGCGTGAAGACATATCGACCCGCCCTGTTCCGATTCGCGGGGAGTATCGTGGCCGACCCGGATTTCATCGCCGAGCGGGTACGCGCCGACGTTGAGGCAGCGCTGAGGAGCGCATTCGCGTTCGAGCGGCGAGCGTTCACCCAGCCGACGACGCTGAGTGAGGTCATCGCCGTCATCCAGGCCACAGACGGGGTCGTGGCAGTGGACGTCGACGCGTTGTATCGCGGCACGACGCCGGCTCTGTCGCCGCGACTGATGGCGGAGCCGCCCGAGGTGACCCCGTCAGGAGACATTCTCGCCGCCGAACTGCTGACGCTCGATCCGGCGCCGCTCGACAAGCTCGAGGTGCTGCCGTGAACAATTCTCGAGAGCGGCTCTACGACCTGTTGCCGGCCATCATCCGAATCCGGGATGCGGAGGCGGGTGGGCCGCTCGAGGCCCTGTTCCGGGTGCTCGGCGAACAGCACGACGTTCTCCTGGCCGACCTCGAGCAGCTTTACGACGACCACTTCATCGAGACCTGTGCTGACTGGGTCGTCCCTTACATCGGCGACCTGATCGGCCACCGCACGTTGCACGGTGTATCGCCGAAAACCGCCAGTCGTCGTGCCGAAGTCGCGAACACGATCGGCTATCGGCGCCGCAAGGGAACGGCCTCGGTCCTGGAGCAGCTTGCGCGCGACGTCACGGGATGGAACGCGCGGGTCGTCGAGTTCTTCCAGCTCCTCGCGACGACCCAGTACATGAATCACCGGCGGCTGTTCAACCATTACGCGCCGGACCTTCGTCAGTGGGAGCTGCTCGAACGATTGCACACGCCGTTCGAAACGGTCGCGCACACGGTCGACGTCGGCCGGATCGCGAAGGGTGAGGGTCTGTACAACATTCCCAATATCGGCATTTTCCTGTGGCGCATCGGAGCCTGTTCGTTGACACGCTCGCCGGCAGTGCGGATCGACGCCAGGCGCTTCATGTTCAGCCCGCTCGGCAACAACCTGACGCTCTACAACGAGCCGCAGACAGAAGACGAGATCACACACCTGGCCGGGCCGCTCAACGTGCCGATGCCGATCAGCCATCGCGTCCTGCACGAACACTTCGCTGACTACTACGGGCGCGATTTGAGCGTGTTCCTGCACGTCGACGGCCTCGAAGTGCCGGCGAGCGACGTCGAAGCCTGCAACCTCGCCGACGCGGGTGGCGGCAACTGGGCACACGAGCCACAGGCCCGTATCGCGATCGACCCGGAGCTTGGACGAATCGCGTTCCGTGCCGGCCAGGAACCGGAAACCGTCGCGGTGACGTTCCGTTACGGGTTCAGCGCAGACATGGGCGGCGGCGAGTACGAGCGTGGCACGACGATCGAAGCCCTGCTGACGCCGGCCGACAACGTTACGATGCCGGCCGCCGTGCAGGATGCGCTTGACAACCGCGCGAGCGGGGGCGCCGTCCAGATCGACGACAGCGGTCGTTACGAGGAAGCACTGTCGATCAACACCGACGCGGCAAGCCGGCTCGAGCTTCGCGCCGCCAACGATCATCGCCCTGTGCTGATACTCGAGGACCAGTTCGTTATTGCGGGGGGCGCGGATGCCGAGGTGACGCTGAACGGCCTGCTGATCAGTGGAGACTCACTGCGAGTGCCCGCGGGTACCGGCCTGCGCCGGCTGGCCCTGCGGCACTGTACGCTGGTCCCCGGCATTGCGCTCGACATCGACGGCGCCCCGACGCAGCCGGGTGTGCCGTCACTGATCGTCGAACAGGCCGACGTCACCCTGGTGCTGGATCACTGCGTCGTCGGCGGGGTTCGCGCCGTGAGTGGGGCTCGTGTCGAGATCAGCGACAGCATCGTCGACGCGAACGAGCCGAGCGCCGTCGCCTTCTCGGGGCCCGACGGCGAAGCGCCGGGCGCGGTGCTCACGGTGCGTGACTCGACGCTGATCGGCAAGGTACATACGCGCCGGCTCGAGCTCGCCTCGAATGTCATCTTCCACGCCGACCTGGCCGAAGCGGATACCTGGACTGCGGCCGTGCGTTCGACGCAGAAGCAGGACGGCTGTGTCCGTTTCAGTTTCGTCCCCGAATCGGCCAGCGTGCCACGCCGCTTCCGTTGCCAGCCGGACCTCGGCGTTGCACGGGCCGTGACGGCCGCGCTCGCCGCCCATCCCGGGCTGACCGAGTTCCAACAGGAGGCGCTGTCCGCATCGGTGGCTGCCGGTGCGCGCGCGCGCATCGTGCCGGCGTTCACGGAGCTGCGTTACGGCCGCGCCCCGTATGCGCAGCTCAGCACCGGCTGTCCGGTCGAGATCAGAGAAGGCGCGGACGACGAGGCGGAGATGGGCGCGTTCCACGATCTTCAGCAGCCGCAGAGGACAACGAACCTGCACATCCGGCTCGATGAGTATCTGCGCATCGGGCTGGAAGCCGGCGTGTTTTTCGCCAGCTAGTAACGAACATTGGAGAAATCGCCATGAGCGGTGACTACAGTCGCAAGTCCTTCGAACCGCGGGATAATTTCAGCGGCGTGCGCATGCAGCAGGGTCGCGTGCAGCTCGACGCGGACTGGAACGAGCAATCCGCAATCCAGGACCGTCGGTGGCGCGCCGAGACCGTGGACATCATCGGCCGCTGCGGATATCCCATCGAGACGCCGGACGCATTCCTGATCAGTCTCGTCGGCGGCACGCTGGAGGTCGGTCGGGGGCGAATGTATGTGGACGGGTTGCTTGCGGAGAACCACGGTGAGCCTCCGATCACGTTCGACGCGACGCTCGCGGAGGCGACAGGCACCAATCCCGTGCCACTCATGGCGCAACCGTACGTTCCGGACACGACCGGCTTGCTGCCGGATGCCGCCGGACCGGCGCTCGCCTACCTGGACGTCTGGCACCGGGAAGTCACTTATCTCGAGGACCCCGACCTCGTCGAGAAAGCGGTCGGCGTAGACACGACGACACGGCAGCAGACCGTCTGGCAGGTCAAGCTGCTGGGCGACGTCGGGGCGATCGACTGCGCAACGGACGACGCCGACATACCCGGCTGGCTGGACATCATCACCCCGTCCGGCGGCCGGCTGAGCAGCGAGGCAGTGGGCGTTCCGGAGTCGACCGATCCCTGTTTCATCCCCGCGATCGGCGGCTACAAGGGCCTGGAGAATCGCCTCTACCGCGTCGAGATTCACGACGGTGGCGCGCCCGGTCCCGCGACATTCAAATGGTCGCGTTACAACGGCGCTGTGGCGACTCGCGTTACCGGCATTCCTGATCTGGACACGCTGCGTGTGGAGCGCACGCGCCGCGACGACCTGCTCCGATTCAATGCCGGCGACTGGGTTGAGATCACCGACGACCATCTCGAGCTCGCGGGCTTGCCCGGCATCATCCGCCGCATCGACAGCGTCGACGACGGTACCAATACGATCACGCTCCGCGACGACCTTCCGGCCGGGCAGTTTCCCACCGATGCCCAGGGCCAGACACTGCCCGTCCGCCACACGCGCGTCCGCCGCTGGGACCAGTCCGGTGTCGTGCGCGACACCGGGGGCACGATCCTGGTCGACCTCGACGATCCGGCCAGCACCGGCGTCATTCCCGTGCCCCCGGACGGCACCTCGATCGTGCTCGAGGACGGGGTGCAGGTCAGGTTCGACAGCGATGCGGCCGGCGCGCCGGTCCGCGCCGGCGATTACTGGTGTATCGCCGCTCGTGTCGTCGACGGTTCGGTCGACGAGTTCGACGCGGCGCCCCCTGCCGGCATACATCACCATTTCTGCCGGCTTGCGGTTGTCAATTTCGACGGTGACGACTTCGTCGGCGAACCGACAGATTGCAGGGACCCCTACCCGCCGCCCGCCGAGGGCGCCGGCTGCTGCACGATCGTCGTCGATCCGGGCGAGGACATCCAGGCCGCGCTCGACTCCCTGCCCGCGGAAGGCGGCTGTATCTGTATCAAGACCGGACTGCATTTGGTTGAGGCGGCGCTGCGTATCCGGAGCTCGAAGGTGGTCATGCACGGCGAGAGTCCCGGCGCACGAATCCGCCGCGAGAACGGCATCACGGTCCTCGACATCCGGACCGACACGGGCGCGCAGGTCGAAGGGGTTGCAGTCGAGGGCATCCGCTTCGAGACCGGCGCAGGCGATGACGACAGCTCCGCAATTATCTTCACGGACCGCTGCCGGGAGCTCGCGATCCGCGACTGCGTCATCACCGCCGATCAGTTCACATTCATTGCAGGGATTCGCATCGGCGGCGTAATCGGCGGGGTCTTCGAGCGGAGCACGATCGGGCCCGTCCTTTACGGTCTTTTCGTCGACACGGATTCGACGGAACTACAGATCGCCGACAACCGGATCTTCGGCGAGTTTTTGGACGGCGTGGACTTCGGCTTCATCGGCGTATGGCTGGAGGATGCGTTCGGCGCATCGCGCATCGAGCGAAACGATATCGAGCACTTCCTGAGCGGCATCTACATCAACCGCAACGGACTGACGGAGGTACCGAGCTCCGGCGCCAGCGGAACGCAGGTGATCGGCAACCGGGTAAGCCGGGCCAGCAGCCAGGGATCGGGAGGTCCGACTCTGCGCATCTTCGGCATCGAAGCGGCGGCGTTCAACTGCCTGATCCGCGACAATGTCCTCAGCTACCGGTCCGCCCTCTACGGAGGCATCAGGACCAACGGTCCGGCGACCGTGGTCGAGAGCAACCGGCTGGACAGCGGTTTCGTCCCCGGAAGTGCCGGTGACGACACCGTTCCGATCGGTATCCAGCTCGGTTTTGCGAGCGAAGACGGGATCACACTGGGTCGTGACAGCACGGTCCGGGGCAATTGGCTGACGGGTCACCAGGACGGCATCGTCGTCGTGCAGACCAGCGGCGCGACGGTATCGGGAAACCGTGTCTATGGCACGGAGCTCATGCCCCGACTCGGCATCTCGGTAGCCGACAGCGACGGGACGAAGGTGACGGACAACCGCGTCAACGATGCGGTGGGCGCCCTGCTTCTTTTCGACGGCGCGGGCAACACGGCGTCGGGCAATCGCTTCGACGGCGGAGGCAGCGGCATCATGGCCTCCAATCAGCAATCCATGACCCTCGACTCGAACGACGTGCTGAACATGGAGAACGTCGGTGTCCTCGCCATTACGCTGCCGGGCGGTACGTCGATCGTCGGCAACCGTGTGCGGTCCTGCGGTTTCTCCGGCGCCGGCGGCCTCGGCGCCCTGGGCATCGCCGCGCTCAACGCCGCCGGCGACGTCCGGATTCAGTCCTGCGAGGTCGTCGACGCCGGCGTGTCGGCCGACCAGACACAGGTGCGACAACCGGCATACGGTATCCTGGTGCTCATCGCCCAGGAATGCCTGGTTCAGGCAAACCAGGTCACCTACACGAGCGCGGCGGTCGAAGGGCGGGACCCAGGCGGCGAGGACCGGGCGTTGTGGATGATCGGCTCCATCGAGGCCCGGGTGTCGGACAATGTCGTTCTCGGCTCTCCCGCACTGGTAACCGACAACAAGTTCACCGGGCCGGGATTCTCCGCGCTTGTCGAGTTCCAGCAGTTCGACCTGAGCGACACCATCCGCGTCCGTTTCGAGCGAGTTACGTTCAGCAACAACTTCTGCTGGCACTGGAGCGTTCCGAACGACGCGGCGGCGACCGTATCGCTCAGAGCAAGTCGAGCGATCGTCATCGGCAATCACGTCAAGGCCCTGACGTCGGTGAACTCGTTCGATTTCAACGGTACGACCGGGATATACATCGGCAACGATGCGCAGGGACCGGTCGCGGGATTTGCCGACTTCCCGACCCCGTCTTCGAATTTCAATCGCTGAGCACAGCGAGAGGAGCGTCCGTCATGGCAGGCACCACACTGAACGACATCTTCCGGAAGCAGGGTGAGATCCTCGAACGGGTCGAGAGGCAGGCGAATGCGCTGCGCAAAGGCGGCGCCGCGGCTACCAGGGAAATCGTCGCGGGCAAACAGCAAATGCTCGACGCCCTCGAGCGAAGGCTGGCGCGCGCGGAGGAATCGAGGAAGGCCGAGATCCGCCGCCTCGACGAGGAGATCGAAATTCTCAAGGCAAAGTCGAGGGACCTGAAATCGGAGATCGAACGGGATCTCGAGCGCATCCGCGGTCGCGGAAAATCCGGCGGAGAGTCGCCGAAGCTGACGTCGATCAAGGGGATCGGCGAAGTTGCCCAGGGCCGGCTCCGGGAACACGGCATCAGGGACATCAAGGGCCTTGCAAAAATGAAGCCCAAGGAGCTTGCCGATATTCTCGGCACCTCGGCCAAGCGCTCGCGTGAGATAATCGACGCGGCGAAACGGAGCAAGGAGTAGTTGTCATGTTCACGCACCGACCCACGTTCCGCTCGGGAGTTGCACCTCCGGAAGCACTCCACTCCGGCGCATCGACGCGCGCGATGAGCCGCCAGGGCCGAAGCGCCTGCGCCTGTGGCGGGGGCTGCCCGAAATGCCGTTCTCGCAAAATCCCGGCCGGCGCGTTCGAGAATGCCTCGCGGTCGACAGTCGATCGACCGCCAGGACTACTGTCGATCGTTGCAGTTCACGCTCCGAACGAACGCGACGATCGATTGCATGGCACGGGCGGCTCGCCGTGCCTGTCCCGTGGCTGGTTCGGACCCGTTGAAGACCGGGAGGACGAGATCGAAGACCAGGCAGAGCCGTCACCGCCGGTACAATGCCGTGCGTGCACTGAGGATCAGCCGCGCACAACGCCGCACGTGCGCGAAGACGGCTGGTTCACTGCGACATCGCCACGTGGAAAGGAACGAGGCGCCTTGCCGCCGCTCGAGGCCGGTTGGTGGACCGGCGACTGGTACAAAGGAGAGAACACGATCATCTGTGACGGCAGTGGCAGCCTGACGATTCACGAGGCTACGAGCTACAAGTACGGCGTGCAGGAATGCACCCGCCTACACGAAGCTCAGCATCGCACGGATTGGTACGCACGCTACGGGAACGACATTTGCAAGAAGCGAGCCAAGGGAGACCTGCCGTACTTCGATCCGCCGGGAAAAGACGCGTACAGCGACTTCAAGAAGAAGTCCGAGTGCGCGGCCTGGAAGATCGGCCGCGATTGCCGTCAGGAGAAGCTCGGGGCCTGCGGCGACGATGCATGCAAGAAGGAGGTGCAGGGACACGTGGACTGGGCCAACGATCGCGTCAAGCATTACTGCGGATGAGGACGGACGGTGTCGCCGGTTCGGCTGCGCTTGCAGCGATCATCGTCTGCTGCCTGCTCTCGGCAGGCTGTATCACTGAGGAGGAGGGCGGCGGCGGGATACCAATGAAAGTCTCCGAAAACGAAATCCGGCGCGTGGCAACAGCCGAGTTGCTGCGCACACGGCGCGTTCCGGAACACTACCGGACAATAGTTTCGCCGACCGAGAAAGGTTGGCGAGTCGAGTTCGATCCGATCGAGCCGAGCCCGCCTGGTAGCGAGTTCGTCGTGTTCCTCGGTCGGGACGGAACAATCACCGGCGTGTTTCAGGGAGAATGACTTTGCTGACGGCTTCGCAAGATCGGGAAAGTGCGAGCGGCCGAGTCGGTTCGGAATCGGCTCCGGCGTTCCAGGCCGCGCCGCCCACGGTCGAGAGTTTATTGCTGGAAGACTTCGTGCGCCTGCCCGACTCGCTGGAGATCGAAGTTAGCCGCGCATATTGGGAAGACCGCGGACTGCAGTCGTTCATCCATCGCGAGGTGCCCAGCGATATCACCAACAACGGCGTACGTGCGCATCAGGTGGCGAGGGTTCTGTTCGCCAATTGCGAAGAGGCGGAACGGCGCGGCGCCCTGGCCGACGAGGTCGTCGTCGTTGAGATGGGCATGGGTCTCGGCCTGTTCGCGCGCTTACTCATGCGTAGTTTTCGCAGCCTCTGCCAGCAAAGTGAGCGGAACTACTTCGACAGACTACGCTACTACGCGACGGACCGGTCGACGCGGAATCTGGCCGACGTCAACCGCTCCGGCACGCTGGACGAATTCGCGAGGCAGGTCCGGGTGGGCTCGCTGGACGCAATGGACCCTTCTGGGTTCAAACCGAGCGGCGGCAGCATTGAGCGGCTGACCGGCTGTGCCCAGGCTATCTTCCACAACTATCTGTACGACGCGCTCCCTCACAGCCAGTTGATGAGGCAGGGCGGCTGCTGGTACGAGCTTCACGTCCAGACGCGGTTGCAGGAGGCGTGGCGGGTCGACGGGATCGACGCACAATCTCCAGGTCATTTTGCCGAGCGGATCAGGAGACGGGATCGGGAAGCTCTCGCCGCGCTTGCGCGTTGCTACGAGTGGCTCGCCGTGGAGCGGTCGTTCTTTCCTACGAACGCGAACGATATACCGCACTTCGACGTCGCCAATCGTTTCGCGGAAGACCGGTTGCAGCCGTTCGTCGACGCCTCCTCATCGGGCAGCAAGAGCGTCCGATTCTGGATGCCGTGGGGCGCGCTCGACAGCTGCGGGCATTCACTGCCTCTATTGCGCGAAAGCGGCTTTATGCTGTTCTGTGATTACGGCGTGACTGGACTGGAGCGGGTGCTCGATGCGCGGCACTACCAGCGATACGGGGCCGGCGTGTGCATCGGACTGAACTTTCCGCTCCTCGACAGCGCATTGTCGGATCGCGACCGCATGTGCGGCTTCGACCTGACGATTCCGGATGGCGACGCTGCGCTGCCTTTGCACGCACGACTGCTGACACGGCCGGAATCTTGCGCGACGAGGCAGGCGTTCCAGCGCTCATTTCCCGCCGATGTACTTGCATCCTTTGACGAACCTGTGCTCGAGGCGCGCAAGCTGCTGGACAGCGGGGAGCGGCGTGAGGCGTTCTTGTGTTTTGCCGAGGCCTTGCAGCGCTGCGATCAGAACTGGTCGGTTGCCGGAGAGTGGGTTCATTGCGCGAACAAAGCCGGAGAGCCGGTGCCGTCCGTGCTCAAGATCGCGCGTCGGGGGCTCGATATGAATCCATCCTGCAGCGCGGACCTGTGGAACGAGCTCGGTGATACATTACTGCGAGACGAGCGATACCAGGAGGCGGAAGATGCTTATCGCGCCGCGGTACGGATCGATCCGAGACACGCGCGATCGTACTACAACCTGGCTCGTACCTATGAAGCCCGAAAGGACTACGCGGCGGCACTGCGAGCGATCGGTGAATCGCTTTCTCACGACCAGGACGGGTCGCATACCGATCTTCTGTTGCAGACACAGTCGGAGCTGCTGACTGCGCAGCATCGATTGAACGAGTCGATGCGTCGGATTATCGAGGGCCGCTACGCGTGATTTCGCTCGAGCCGACGGACGGCCAAAGCCGGCAATCCGGCGCGTAGGCCATGTACTGCCAGCGTGACGGAGGCCGCAGATCGCCTGCCAAGATACTCGGCGATGCGCGCAAACCGGCTAAACGCGAACGTGCGGCATTTACCCGGACCACCTCCGGCGCGGAACTGGGGTGGGGCGGCGACCGTCACGAACAGGACGCCCGCAAGCTTGCAGCAGCTGTTTGCAGTGCCTCCGCGCTGTCGGCTGTCGGCGCGAGTCAGCCCGGACGAGCGCGGCGATGGCCGGCACCGTCGAGCATCGATGCCGCGGCGCGGGCCGTGCGCGGTCCGGGTGTCGCTCATTCGGGCGAGCAGCGCCCGACGTTCGAGCCCCTCATCGGTCATGACTTCTCCCGGGTGCGGATTCACGACGACCGCCGCGCACATGCGGCGGCCAGGGGGATAAACGCCCTCGCGTACACGCTGGGAGATCACATCGCGTTCGGTCGCGGTCAACGTCGGGCAGGTGGCGATCGCCTGCTCGCGCACGAGCCGACGCACGTCGCGCAGCAAAGTCGTATGTTTACGCCGGTCATCCAGCGGCAGGAAGATGATGACGCAGAACAGCAGAGCGGGAACGAGGAGCAGGGCTTGCAGTTCACTGCGAGGGACCTGCTCGTGTACCCGCTGGTCGTCGACCTCTGGAACGACATTTTCAGACACCGGCTGAGCGACGACGTGCTCGACCAGGTCCGGCTGCGCGGCTTCGAGGAGTCGTCCCTGTACAATACCGTGATCGCGTTACCGTTCGCCGGCGTCGCGGTCGGCGATCGGCCGGACGTCAGTTTCGGCGATTTCCTGGAGGCCTGGGTAGAGCACGCCGAGGAGCTGCAGCGGCTGGCGGGCGGCAGCGACTACATTCTCGACCTCATCAGCACGATCGCCGGCATCAGTATTGAGAAGTATCTCGGTTCGGACCAGTTCCTGGGACGGCTCAAGGCGCACGCGTCCAGCGTCGCGACGGTACTGGCGGTCGCGCAGGGTGTGGTCAGCACGGCTTCCGCAGTTTCCGAATCCGATACCGCAGTCGGCGAGTTCGACCCGTCGCAGTGGGAGCGGCAAACCGCCCTGGTCCGCGGCCTGCTCGACCTGGTGTTGAAGGATATGTTCAAGGCGCCGGACTTCTTCAACGTCGGGCCGCTGCAGCTGAGCACGCACCCTTTGTTCTCCGCCGGCACGGCGGCGGGCGGGGAACCTCCGTCCGGCCTGACCTTCGAACACGCTGAGGGTGTCGGCGAAGAGCAGGGCGGGATGCGGCTCCGGACCGGCCTGACGCTCAATCTGCGCGAGTTTGTCGATGTGCTGCGGGACGAAAGCGCGGAGGAGTCGGAACTTGCGGCGTACCGCGGTTGGCAGGGCAGCCTGTGGTTCAACCACGAGCAGCTGGACCCGACACGCCTGCAACTCGAGATGGGGCGGATTCCCGAGAGCAGCTTCCGCGTCGGCACCATCGTGGGGGGCGGTGGTTTCCTGGGCCTGCTGGAGGGTGGGGCGCGCTACGGCGGCGGCGCCGAGGAGGGGCGCGAGCTGACCTCCTGGTTCGTCAACGGCGGATTTGGCTACAGTGGCAGGCGCAATGAAGTACTGCGCCGGATCGGCTTCATTGCGACCTACACCGACTGGGAAGACCGCGACGTGCTGGCGCCCGAGCCAGTCGCCGGCCGGACTGGCGGCTCCGCCGCGCGCCTTCAGCCGTTCGCGCGGCTACACTTTGACGTCAACGAAGATCACCGCTTCCAGGTTGCCACGACGCTGGGTTTCGTTACCGGCACGCACGAGAACTTCGCGCTTTCGGATTTCCGCGGTGACTTTTCCTACATATACCAGGGCGATCGATCAGACGACCAGTTGCCGGAGTTTCGTCTCGATCTGTCCGCCTCGGTCAGCCGTCTCGACTGGTGGAGTCCTGATTCTCCGCTGCTCACCGGCTTGCAGGCCCGCGCCCAGCTCGACAGGTACTTCGCAGGCGCCCGGGTCGACTTTCGGAGCGGAGACATCGGCGACGAGCGCATCGAACGGCTCGGTTCCGACGCTAACGAAAAGACTCGAGCTCACGTACCGACCTCCGTTCTGTTCACGGCGGGAATCCGATTCGGTCAGGGGGGTGAAGCCTCGGACTATTAGTCGCCGCCGTACTCGCACCGATTCGGAGTAATCGATGGACGCAAGTCGCCATCAGCATCGAATCGAGTCTCGTCCGACAAACAGGAGAGGATGCGCCGCGGAGAGCCGAGCAGTTGGCGAGGAACATGGATGCATCGGTCGAGTCCGTCTTCGCGATATCCGAAAGTCCGATCGCCTCGGTTGGACGAGCGTTTCGCCTGATGTCGGACTCCTATACGGTGATGGGGGAGAGACCAAAAGGAAGGTCTCCATCACCGCGAAGAACGCCGGTTCTCCGGCCTCGCGAAGCCGTGCCCTTCGTCCGGGAATAACACGTAGGTGACCGGCAGCTCGGCTTGCGTCATCGCGTCCACGATCTACTCGGACTCGATCACTGTAGGGTCTCATGACCCCTGTGACACATCAGCTCGAGTTTTTGCGATAAGTCGTTCGAACGGAGTCTTCCCGTCGAGTGCCCCGTGCGGACGATGGTAATTGTAGTAATCTTCCCACTCACGCAGCTTCTGATTGAACAGATGGATGTCGTCGGAGATGCCGTCCCTATCGAGCAGCTGGTAGAACTCCTGGTTATCTGTGCGATGCGAGCGCTCGACTTTGCCGTTTAATCGCGGCGTCCGCGGGCGGATATAGACGTGCCGGATGTCCAGCGATTCGGCGTGCCAATGAAACTGTGACTGGAACTCTGCACCGTTGTCGGTCTGAATGACGTGAATCCGGAACGGGAGCCGTTGCCGGACCTCACTGAGGAATTGGATCGCGGTACGCTGATTGCACGCATCGTATATCTTCAGTATCCGGATGCGCGTGCAGTCGTCAATGGCAGTGAACTGATAGAGCCGCTTTGCGGTCCCCGGGATGCGTTCGAGGAACTTCACGTCCATCTGCAAGCGGTGCCCCGGCTGCGGCTTTTCGTACCGTTTCCAGCGTTTGTGGTGTGGCTGGTACTTCTGATTTGATGGCAACCGGCTCATGCCGTGTTTGCCTAGTATCCGGTGCACGGAGGAGCGGGCGATCGTCACTTGGTGAAAGCGTCTGAGGTAGTCCGCGATCCTGCCAGGTCCAAAGTGGTACTGCTGCCGAAGATACAGGATCTTGCTCACCACCGCGGATGGCGTCGCCCGTGGCGACCGCAGGGGTGTCCGCGGACGGTCGGCCAGGCCTGCCTCGCCGTGCGCCTCAAACCGTCGCTTCCAGCGGTAGAACACGGTCCGTGAGATGCCGAAATGCCGGCACGTCCGCGCGACTTGTCGCGGCTCGCCCTGCGACCATCGCAGGACCTGCGAGGGCGGCAGCACCGACAGCCACCACATGAAGGACGCACCCTCCGACGCACCCTCCATAATGCCCACGCCCCGCGTGCTGGCCAATGTAGCGGACCAGTTGGACAGCATCGTCATGGCCGACTGCGACACCACGATCGTTCGAGAACGTCCGCCCTCCAGTTACTGCTCGTCCGCCGAATAATCGTCGCACGAGACTCTTGGGTGGTGGTCCGAAAACGTCCCATGGGGGTTCTCCTTCCAGGCCCAGACGTGCAGCTCGTAGAATGCCGGCAGCCCGTAGCGATTGGGATTACCGACGTAGTTGAAGACCTGGCCGTCAAGCGTCGGCGGTTGTTCGTTACTCGAGTGCCAGGCATCCGCGAGGACGACGTACTCGACGGCAACAAGCTTCAGCTGGCCGCGCCTCGGCTCGTACACGAGTGCTTCGGGATGTGCTGCATCCAACATGCCATCGCCGACGAGTCCACCGTTGACGTAGTGCACACCCATTGCGCCCTCGTGCGGACTGCTGACGCAGCCCAGAAACAAGCCGTATCCCTGCGCCATCGCCTCGTTGACGTCACGGAACATCCGCGTCTCCGTCAGGACGGTCTTGACGAGGCCTGTCGGATGAGACTTCTTGTGCTGTTTGTGATCGTCGCCTGCCGACACTTCTGTGGCTGTCAGTGCGCCGGCCACGAGCACGGCAGCCGCAGCGAGCGCGGCGAATATGCCTTTGCCCAGACGTGAGATTCGTTGTTTCATTCTGCTTCTCCTGTATAGAAGTATGGATCCAGCACGCGCACTTCCATGATCTGCGTGACAGGCAGTCGGTTTCGCGTAGCGGCACGACGTACCGCCTCCGGCGTAGGCGCGTCATAGACGCACCAACTCTGCTTCTTGTCCGGGCTGACATAGGAGTGCAGCCAGGTGACGCCCTCCGTTAGGTTCGTATCGACGACGGTTTCGCAGACCTCCGCGCCCGCCTCGTTGACGGGGATCTCCAAGGCCTCCGGGAAATCCCTCATGACCAGGTAACGTGGCATTGCTGATTCGCTCCGGTTGTGACGGGGGAGGTACACTACAGGGACCGCTCGGGCGGCGAATGGGGGTATAGCCCTATCTTTGCCCTTGCGAATACCCGGATTGGCGCTCGCTCTGCTTATGGAACTGCTGGAACGCCAGCCTCAGCTGACACAACTCGCAACGAGCCTGCGGGCGGTCGCGGACGACCGCGGCAAGGCCCTCCTGATCGGCGGCGAGGCTGGCGTAGGTAAGAGCTCGCTGGTCGAGGCGTTCGTGGCGCGCCACGGCAACGAGGCGCGAGTGCTCTGGGGCAACTGCGATGCGCTGCGGACGCCGCGTGTGCTCGGACCGGTGTACGAAATTGCTGCACGATTGCCCGCGCTTGAAGGGCTGCGGGGCGAGCCGTCGCGAGAGCGACTGTTTGCCGGCCTCTTTGAGGAGCTCTGTCGTCGCCCCGTTGCCATCATCGTCCTGGAAGACATCCAGTGGGCGGACGAGGCAACGCTGGATTTCGTGACCTTTCTCGGCCGACGCATCCAGCGGACGCGATGCCTGTTTCTCGCCACGTTCCGCGACGACGAGGTATCAGCGGCACATCCGCTGCGGCGGACGCTCGGCGACCTTACCGGAAATCATGTCGCGAGGCTGACGCTGGCGCCGCTGTCGGAAGTCGCTGTCGCCGAACTCGCACACGACAGCGGAAGGGACCCCGCTGGCATATATACCATCAGTGGCGGCAATCCGTTCTTCGTGCGGGAGCTCCTGGCGGCCAGCGCGGAAGCGGTGCCGGAGACCGTCCGCGACGCCGTGCTCGCGCGCGTCGCTCGCTGCAGCGAACGTGCGCGCGCTGTTGCGGAGCTCGTATCCCTGTTGCCTGGCAAAACCGAGATCTGGCTGCTCGAGTCGCTGCTCCCGGATCCCGAAGGTGCCACCGACGCCGTCGAAACGGGATTGCTCCGGCATGTCGAGGACGCGATCGCTTTCCGCCACGAGCTGGCGCGGCTGGCTGTAGAAAGCAGCCTGCAGCCGGCGCAGGCAAGGCAGATGCACCGGCGGATCCTGCATGCGCTGCAGGCACGCGGCGCTGATTTGTCCCGCCTCGTGCACCATGCCGAACGCTCAGGGGAGATACCGGCGATTCTCGAATATGCGCCACGCGCCGGACGTGAGGCGGCGCTGCTCGGGGCACACCGCGAGGCGGCGGAGCATTACGCCACTGCGCTGCGCCATAACGATCGACTGCCACCCGAGCAGCGTGCCGAGTTGCTCGACCATCACGCGTGGGAGTGCTACGTCACCAACCAGATCGAGCTGACGGTATCGTCGGCGAACGCGTCCCTCGCGCTTTGGCGCGAGCTCGGCAACGCCTCGGCCGAATCGCGGGCACTGCTCGTCCTGTCGCGCCAGCACTGGAAACTTGGCAACAAGGCAGCCGCGGATCGGTACGCCGCCGAAGCGATCGCTCTCCTGGAGCGCCAGCCGGAGCACCGCGAACTCGGGATGGCCTACAGTGCGCGTTCCCAGCTCGACATGCTGGAGGGCCGCGTCGACTCAGCAATCTCATACGGGCACCGCGCGATAGAGCTGGCCCGTCAATTTGGCGATGCCGAGACAGAGTCGCATGCTCTCAACAACGTTGGTACTTCGTTGATCACCAGCGGCGACGAGGCAGGCTACGCGATGGTCGAGCGCAGTCTGAAGATCGCCAGGAAACACGGCCTTCACGAGCACGCAGGAAGGGCGTACGCCAATCTCGCCACCTGCTCGATATGGCGGCATGATTTCGCGCGCGCGAAGAAGTACCTCGAGGAAGGCATCGCGTATTGCGAGGACCACGAGAACTATACCAATCTTGCCTATCTGCGGGCGTATCTCGCGCGCTTCGAATTGGAAAGGGGTCGCTGGGATGAAGCAGCGGATGTCGCTACCTCGTTGCTTCGGAACCCGGAACTTAACGCTGTGCAGCGTATCCCCACTCTCGTGGCGCTGGCGCTGGTACGTGTGCGGCGG
>Ga0268386_10000808_pt1 | contig 20603 bp, 13 predicted proteins | sample RVTome_15_FD_200260 | JGI IMG/M metagenome (GOLD analysis project Ga0268386, IMG submission 200260) | Soil microbial communities from uranium-contaminated site in the Upper Colorado River Basin, Wyoming, United States - RVT150D86... ...
GGCGTTCAAGCGCTTGATCTGCTCGTCGGACGCAACCAGCACCTTGCCCCCCTGGTGGCCGCACTTCTTCGTGCCCGGGCGCTGGTCTTCGATGTGATAGCCCGGCACGCCGGCCTCGACGAAGCGACGAACCAGGTTGCGCACGTGCGGATCCCCACCATGGCCGGTGTCAGCGTCGGCGATGATCCACGGCCGATAGTCGCGCACCGGCGCCGCCTGCCGCTGCGCCCCGGTCATTCGCGAGCGCTGGTACTGCTGGTTGCGATCGGCGGTCAGCAGCGCGCGCACGATCACCGCCGCCTCGTCGGGCACCTGCGAGAGCGGATAGCTCGCGAGATCGGGGCCGGGGTCCTCGCTGGTCGAGCCCTTCGCCGACGTCGCCCAGCCGCCCACATAGATCCCCTCGATACCGAGCCGCTTCATCGCCACGGCCTGGCCAGGAGAGTAGGGGCCGAAGGTCGTGATGCTCCTGCGCTCGGCGAAGAGCTCGCGCAGCCGATCGTAGAAGGCGGCGGCGGCTTCACGGGCGACCGTGTAGTCCGTTGCGATCGTGCCGCGTTGCGCGACGACGCGGCGCGCGCCGTAGAGCCGCGTGATCCGCTCGAACCGCGGACTGTCGAACCACTGCTGCACTGCGGCGACCTGCTGATCGAACGAGGTCATGGCGAGCGTCCTAAGTGTGCTCTGGCGCCGGGGCGCCGAAATCCAGGTTCCCGGTCAGGCGCGTGCCGTCCCGCTCGAACGCCGCAAGAAAACGGGCGATGCGTTCGCGAGCCGTCGCGAGATCATGGGTGTCGAGATTCAGGTTGAGCAGGTCGATGTACCACGGTGGCTTGGCGGCTTCGCTCAGATATGCTTCGACGATAGCGCGAGCGATCGGCAGCGTGCTGGTCTTGGAATCGTCGTGGACGTCGCGGTCGCGGGCTGCGAGCAGCTTGGCGTACTCCTCATCGAGCAGGCCATCGAGGCACACGCGAGTGAAGCGGTCACCCGCGCGGACACCGGCGTCCGGATCACCGGCGCTGAACGCCGCGCCCTTGTGCAGCCACTCCCAGAGGATCGACAGCCGAATCTCGCCGGTGGCCATGTCCTCCATCAGGTAGAGCACGCCGTCGTTATCGAAGAAGTCTGCGGGTTTCAGCGCCGCCGCCTGATAGCCGCGGCCGAACGCGTTGCCGTACTGCAGCGCCACCGAAAGCAGATCCCTGGCGCCACGTACCGTGCGCGGTGCCGGCTCGAGCCGGGTCAACGCGGCAGCGTCTTCAGCGGTGTAGGTCAGCGGTGGAAAGAGCCGGCCGAGCTGATTCGATTGACCGGCGCGCTCCCAGACCGGCCGGACGATATGAACCATCTTCCAGTGCGCGACCCACTTGCCGCTCGCCCCTTCGCGCTGCTCGCGTTCGGCACCCGCCACCGCCTTCTTCATGCCTGCGGCGACGCCTGACTCGGACCCGACGGGAATATTCGGTTCCATCCCGCCCTGCCAGAGCGCAAAGTGGCCGTTGCGATCGGGCGTGTTGGCCGCGACGCGCACGCGATCCTCGTAAACGCGCATGTAGCCGTAGGTCATGGTGATCGCGTCGATATTGGGGCTGATGAACTCGGCGTCCCACGCCATCGCGTCCGACACGCTGTTGATGTAGTCCCAGCGGCCCGTGTTGAAGCCAACGAAGTGGACCGAGAGCGCCGCGCGAATCTCCATCAATTGGAATGCCGCCTCGAGCTGCTCGACGAGCACGTAGACCTTGATCGTGCCGACCCCGAGCCCGAGATGTCCTTCGAGCGCCGTGAGGAGGTCGTTCCACAGTGCTGCCTCTTCGGCGGTCTGGATCTTGGGCAGGTAGAGCACCACCGTGCGGCCCTCGGCGCGCAGCCGCTCGTGGTTGTGAACCACGTAAAGGACGACATCGACGATCGCCGCGGAGAAGCCGGTGCCGTCCGCCTCACGCACGTGACGGTCGTCGAGATGCAGGCCCCGGGCACGGAAGATGCGCGTGGTGAAGTCGAGCTGCTCGTGCCAATCCGTAATGATCTGGCGGTTGAAGAAGCCTCGCGACCACACGTTCATCTCGGTGGCTACCTCGGCTGCCACGGTCAGGAACTCCGGATCGCGTGCGATTGCGAGTCTCAGGTTGCGCTGGTTATCGAGCGACATCGTGTCGACCTGACCGAGCGCATCCTCGCCATCGAACATCCAGCCGTCTGCGCCCGAGAGGAGAGCGTAGGCGACGCTGCGGAGTCCGGCGGTCGTCGGCGCGCGCGGTCTCGCCGCTGGTCCGGTGCCCTGGACCCACTGACGCTCGAGATCCGTTGGGATCTCCCCGCCGTCGAAGTTGCCCGCCCGGGCGTCTGCGACCTTGACGTTGGTGCGCGGAATCAGCGAGTCGGGATCGAGAAACTCGATGCGCCGCCGATGGCGGGCGCGAGCGCGTCGTCGTTCGATGCGTGCGACCATGATCCCGAGGCGTTCACGGTTAAGCGGCGCGAGCGCAGCGAGTGCCGCGAGCGCCGGGGCGGTGAGGATGTCCGCGTATTGGTCCCGGATGCCGGAGCGGTACTCCAGCTTGAGTTCCATGGCGACCAATTATGCCTGCGGTTGCGGCGAGATCAAAGGCAACGAACGGTTACGCCGGGGCAAATCGGTCAGCAGCTCAAGGCCTGATTACGGGCGGCATTCACCGCCTGTTCGACGACACAGCCGGGCGACTCCGTCCGGTTACCAATGGCGAGAAGCGAGGGGCAGCTGAGCGCGGTGTATATCTCGCGCAACATGACCGCTGACAGGTCGCGGGCCAGTGTCCACCCGCGTCAGCCGTGGTGAATGTCCAATACACGTCGGGCAGCGGCAGGCGTTCCCGTCGTTCTGGGATCGGATGAGCGCCTGGCGGGGGTTCGAGCCTCGAATGGACGACGAGTTTCCTGCGCTCCCGGTGTTCACGAAGCCGTATCACGAACAGCTCGGGGAGGCCCAGGCGGCAGACGTGACCTACGACGCGATGGTGCAACCCCCCACGAGGCGGCGATAATCTGCTGTTGGCCGCCTCGGGCGCCCAGTCTTTTGGTGCTTCCTTCTTGACTTGTCATTACAGCGCGGGCTAGTCGCGCCTATGCTTGAGACGCTCCAGACGATGAGCGTCCCGAGCGACGTAATAGCCGATTTGATTGCCCGGTTCCCAGCGGTAGGCGAGCAGGAGGAAGCAGACACTACGTTGGAACGGTCGCTCGACTTGTTGCGTCAATGGGTCGAGTATGCGTTGGACGTTCTCCCGTCTACGAAGGCGACGTACGTATTCCCGCGCGACGATGCGCTGCCGGTGTTTCTGCCGATATTCGCGCTCCATCAGAATCACACGACCACGCAATTTCAGGAGGAAGTTCGGAACGAGCTGCGCGTTGAACGCAAGGAACGGCAGGAACGAAAGGAACGCGACGAACAGTTACTCCGCGCGTTCTCCGAGATCGGTCGTCTCGTTGATCAGCACATCCCGGCGCGGCGATTGTCGTCGATGCGAAAGGACGTGTGTCTTGCGTCGACACCGGTCATGGCGTCTGGATGGTCGATGCCGCAGGAAAGCTCGTCGATCTCGGTGGCCCGGCGTTTCACTGGATGACGCCCGACTCAGACAGTCGGTTCGCCCGGCTTCGGGTACAGGGCGGCTCATTCGAGTTCGTCGCCTAGGCGATCGACGGTGGTGTACTGATCCTCTCGAGCGATTTTCCGGTGGCGCTCGCCAATGACTTCGTGTACTTCGCGCCGTACGCGAAAATGCCGCCGCTCCGCGTCTTGCGTCTGACCCGAGATGGCCGAACCGAACCCGCCGCAGCCATCGAGACACGTGCGCAGTGGTTCAACGGGCTCGCTCATGGTCGAGACGGGTTCTACTCTACTGAAGATGCCGCGGTAAAGAGGCTGATGTCCGACGGATCGGTCTCGCTAATCGCGGACAAGGTCATGCCCACGGAGTGCTCCCCGGATCGAGTGCCCGAGACGTCGGTTCCCTATTTGCGAGGCCTGGCTGTCGGTGGCGACGGCAACGTCTATGTCGCCGCGACCGGCTGCCGCGTCGTGGTGCGCATCGATCGCCGCGGGACCGTCACCACCGTGCTGCGCGCAGAAAGTCCCTGGGCTCCCACGGCCGTGGCCCTGCACGGCAATGCGGTCTACGTGCTCGAGTACCTGCACACGCCTGGCGACGATCGACGACAGTGGCTGCCCCGCGTGGGAAAGGTCGAGGCAGGCGGCCACGTGAGCACGGTCGCGATCGTGAATCGTCCGACTCGATGAGCCGGCTGCTGGCAACACCCGTCCTACTATTCGTTAGACCGGCAGACACACTGGTGAGACGATACCCGGCAATAGCGGGCTGTCCCACCTGGGGCCCTGCGCTCTTACCTGTGGCGCTGAGTTATCTGTGTTACCCTCGGCGCCCATGATCCGCCTAGACGCCCTGGCCATCGCCACCATCTGTGTCACCCTCGCGGCGTGCGCGCGTGAACAGACGCCGCCCTACGATCTCGTGGTCGCCAACGGCCGCGTCTTGGATCCCGAGTCGGGGCTCGACGCCGTGCGCCACGTCGGGATCAGGGGCGGGAAGATCGAGGCCGTGTCTGAAACGCCGCTTATGGGCGTCCGCGTAATCGATGCGTCTCGCCACGCCGTGTCGGCCGGTTTCATCGACCTCCACGAGCACGGCCAGCAGGAGGAGTCGTATCGCATGATGGTGCGCGACGGTGTCACATCGGCGTTCGAACTCGAGGTGGGCACGCGCGACGTCGCGGCCTGGTATGCCGCACGCGACGCCGGCCAGATCGTGAACTATGGCGTCTCGGTGGGACACATCCCGGCACGGATGAAGGTGCTCGGGGACCCCGGCAAGGGGCTGCTGCCTGCCGGGATCGGTGGCAGCGGGACGGCCACCGACGCACAGATGGCGGCCATGGAAGCGATTCTGCGCGAGGGGCTAGCGCAGGGGGCGGTCGCCATAGGATTCGGCAGCGCCTATACCCCAGGCGCGCCGATGTCGGAAATCGAACGCATGTTCCGGGTCGCCGCCGAGGGCGGCGTCTCGGCGCATATCCACATGCGCGGCGGGCTCAAAGGCTTGCAGGAAACCATCGCGGCGGCCGCCGCCGCGCACGCGGCCCTGCACATCGTCCACGTCAACTCGTCCGCGGACGCCGAGATCGACGCGTTTCTAACGGCGATCAAGGCCGCGCGTGATGCCGGGCAGGATGTGACGACCGAAGCGTATCCTTATGGCGCGGGCATGACGGAGATCCAGTCGGCGCTGTTCGACGATTGGCAGACGTGGCCGGATGCACGTTTTGGATTGCACCAACTCGTGTCGACCGGCCAGCGCCTCACCCGTGCGACATTCGCCAAGGCGCGCGAGGGCGGCGGAACGGTGATCATCCACGGGCGATCCGAAGAACAGACGCGTGCGGCCATCGCCAGCCCGCTCGCCATGATCGCCAGCGACGGTTTCATCGAGAACGGCCGCGGGCACCCGCGCACGTCGGGCACGTTTGCCAAGGTGTTGGGCAAATATGTCCGCGAGGACAAGGTAGTGCCGCTGATGGACGCCCTGCGCCGGATGACGCTCGATCCGGCCCACCGCCTCGAACGGCGAACGCCGGCGATGGTGAACAAGGGCCGCGTCAAGATAGGCGCCGACGCCGATCTCACGATTTTCGATCCCGCGACCGTGATCGATCGGTCGACGTATGACGACGCCACTATCCCATCGGCGGGCATCCCGTACGTGATCGTGGACGGCCAGCTCGTGGTCGATGGCGGCAACTTGACCGCGGCCCGGCCCGGCCGCGCGATTCGCGCGCCTATCGCCCCGGGGCGGCGCTAGCTACGCGGACACTGATGCGGTCTCACCCGCAAATGGAGCCGGCGGCGCCCAGACTGTCGTGTGCGCGCCGCGGCTCATCGGCAAGCCGTTGGCCGACTGGAACGAGCGATGTCTGAAGCAGTAATCGTGGTGCCGGACGATCCAAGTTGGCCGCGCCGATTCGACCAGGAGAGGGCGGTCCTCCGCGCGGTATTGGCTGGAAGTGAAGCAGCCATCGAGCACGTCGGGAGCACGGCGGTTCCTGGCCTCGGGGCAAAGCCGTGATCGACGTCATGGTCGGTCTATCGAATTTCGCTGAGGCGGAGGACCGTATTGCGTCGCTCGAAGCCGCAAGCTACGAGTACGTCCAGAAGCAGGAGAGGCAGTTTCCCGAGCGCCGCTACTTCCGCAAGCCTCGCCTCGGTCGGAGTGCATATCATCTGCACTGCGTCGTCAACGGAAAGCGATTTCTGGGTTCGTCAGCTCGCCTTTCGCGATCATCTTCGTGCTCATCCGGAATCTGCCGCGGACTACTACCAGTTGAAACGAGAGCTCGCGGCGCGACTCAGCAAGGAAGAATACACAGAAGCGAAGAGTCCCTTCATCGAGGACATTCTTGTTCATGCGCTGGGGCACTATTGACAACGGACGGCCCAACAGCGTATTGCACCGGACGGCCGCTAATGCGGTTCTGAGCGGCCGCCGGTGAATGCCAACGTTCGGCGGACTCGGATCGAGCATGCTCATATATCGGACATTACAGCGCGTTCACGATGCCGGTCGCCCCCATCGCATAGACGCGATCGCCCGCGATCGTCGGCGTACCGGGAGGTCCCGCGCCGGCATTCGATTCATAAGAACGCACCGGGTCGCGATGTCTCCAGACCGGTTCGCCGGTGGATACCTTTCAGACGAAGGTTCCCTTACAGCGAACCGCTCAATGTGGCACGCGTTGTTCGAGGTGGGCATAACGGATTGTTCTTCGCGGGGCGGGCTCGAGCACAAGCTACTCCCTCAAGTACCGGTCGAAAAACCGCTCGACCGTGGTCCACGCGTCCCGCAGGACATGCTCGCGGTGAAAATAGTGAAATTCGCCCGGGTACATCACGAATTCGATCGGCTTGTTCAACTTCGTCATCTGGTCCACGAGCCGGACCGACTCGAGAAATGGCACGTTCACATCGGACGTGCCATGGAGGACCAGCAGCGGCCGGACGATCTTCTCGAGGTGGTAGATCGGCGACAGGCGGCGATAGAGCTCCTGGTTCTCCTCCGGGGTGCCCATCCGGCCGCGAATCCACGGCCCGCCAGGATCGCGGTACCAATCGTTCCAGTCTTCCACGCCTGCGACATCGATCGCGCACCGAAACAGCTCGGGCGTCACCGTAAGAGCCTGCAGCGCCATGAACCCGCCGTAACTGAGGCCCCAGATGCCGACCCGCGCCGGGTCGACGTGACCGAGCGTCTTCAGGTAGTCAACGCCGGCCGCAATATCTTCGTAGTCCTTGCCCCCGAGATCGCGATAGTGGCCCTGCCGCCATTCACGCCCGTATCCGATGCTGCCGCGATAGTCCACCGACAACACGACATATCCCTGCTGCACCAGATACTGGTGAAAACTGTAGTACACGCCATAATCGCGATTGATATGCCAGCCATCGTAATTTTGATTGATGCCGTCCCCATGGACCCAGATGATGGCCGGGGACTTCTTCGAACGATCGAGTCCGGGCGGGACGAACAGGTACGCCGGGACGCTGGCGCCGCCGAGGCCGGGATACGTCACGAGCTGAGGATCCGCGAGCCGCTCGCGGTCGATCGCAGGGGGCATCGAGTCGGTGACCCGACGCGGCGTCGATTCGCTGGTGGTTCCGATGACGTACAAATCGGACGAGTTGCGCGCGTCGGTGTGTGCATACACCACATGCCGGCCGTCCGGCGACCATCGCGCCCGGGTGTTTGTACCGGTGCCGCGCGTGAGAGGCTCGAGGCTCGCGTCAGACGGGGAGCTCGCAAACGTAGCGACAACGACGTGGCGCCTGCCGGGTCCATCCTCGTCGTTGCGATCGAACGCGATCCGCTTCGAGTCGTTCGACCAGACGAACCGCGAGACTTCGAAGTGTCCCCGCGTGAGCTGAGTGAGCCTGCCGTCTGCAACGGACGACACATAGAGATGATCCCAGCCGTCCGCGTCGCTGATGAACGCGACCCATTTACCGTCCGGGGAGGGAACCGGTTCGGCGTTCAGGTATGTGAGGCTCCAGAACCTGGAGTCGGCATCTCGATGGAGGACCGTTTCCGTTCCGCTGTGCGCGTCGGCGACGACGACCTCGCGCGTGCGCAGGTCAACACTCATCCGCTGGAGCACGATGCGGTTCGCGTCGAGCCACCGCGGCGACTCATCACCGCCGGGTGATTCGCCGAACTGGCGAACCGTCCCTCCGGCTGCCGCAACGACACCGAGCCGACCCGGCTCGCGATCCACGCGGGTAAAGACGACTTTGCTCCCTGCATACGGCGCGTCCTCATCGACGCGCTTCGTTCTCGCAGCGATGAAGGCGATCCGGGCGCCATCCGGGGACCAGACCGGACCCGAGACGTCCCGAACGTCCCGGGTCAGCTGGCGCTCGCCCTCCTCGCTCAACGCTCGCACGAAGAGATCGCCGTCCCGCACGAACGCCACGTGCGCTCCATCCGGCGACAACGCGACGTCGGCGATCGGGCGGCCGCTCCACACGGGGTGCGGCGTGCCGCCGTCGCGAGGGACGCGCATCAGGACGCCCTCGCGGACGAACAGAAGCGATCTGCCGTCGGCCGCCCATTCGAGCCAGTCGATCAGCCCCTCGGTGAACCGGGTCAACGCGGCGGGTGCGCCACCATCGATCGGCACGACCCAGACGTTCTGGACACCGCCGCGGTCCCAGAGATAGGCGATCGCGTCGCCGGATGGCGACCACCGGGGCTCGGAAGGATGTTTGATGTCCAGGAGGAGGTCGATCGTCAGCGGGCCCGATTGCGACGGTCTCGGACTGGTGCCTGACGCAGCAACACCGATGACGACGAGAAGAAGCAGACACCGCTGCATATCGACTCTTGTAAGACGGCCTGTCCAACTTATCGACGCGGCGAGGGCTTTGCGCGCGGAGGCCCGATCCGCTCCAGACGATCGTGGCCCGGCGCCGCATCATCGGTGTGTGCTGCCCCGAGAGCGCGAAACGCGGCGAGTTCGGCATCGGCCTTCGACGCCTCGCCTTTCAGCCGATACGCTCGCGCCAACTGATAGTGCGCCCCCTTGTTGCGTGGATCCGTACGAACACACCGTTCGAGATGCGTCACAGCGACATCGATCTGTCCCAGCTGAAGGGCGATCTTTCCCAGCGTGTAGTGCGCGCCGACGTGGGCCGGGTCGCGCGCGAGCAATCGCCGCAGCCATTCACCTGCTTTCGCCAGATCATGCCGCTGGTAATGAAGGGCCCCCAACGAGAAGATCGCGTCGATCATGAGCGGCTCGAGCTCCACGGCGCGCTCGTACGCTGCAATCGCGGAGCTCTCGTCGCCGCGGCGGCGCATGGATTCAGCGAGCAGGAACCATGCGACCGCATGCGCGGGCTGGGCGTCGATGACCGCACGGAGCGAGGTCGCCGCTTCAGAGGGTTTCCCCAGATTGATCAGCGCCCATGCGAGATTGACGTGGGCCTCGGCGTCGCGCGGTGCGAGCGTGATCACGCGCGCAAGTTCGGCCGCCGCCTGTTCGTCCTGCCGGGCCTGCAAATACGCGACGCCCAGATAGAAGCCGAACCCTGGATTGTCGGGCGCGAGCGCCACCGCCTTTTCGAGCTCCCCGATGCCTTCGTGCTGCTGACCTGCGAGCGTGTACGCGATCCCAAGCTGGTAATGGCCGTGCGGCAACTGCGGGTCGAGCCGCACCACCTGTTGAAATCGGTCGATGGCGTGGTCACTCCGCCCCGTCGCCGAATACACCTGACCGAGCAGGAGATTGGCTTCGACCGAGGTCGGCGCGATCGAGACAGCTCGCGACACATACACTTCAGCGTCGGGAAGCTGATTCGCGCGTATGAATGCGGTCCCGGCGCGCAGCGATGCCGTGAGATCGGCTGCAGCCGGACCCCCTGCCTGTTCGTACAACAATCGTGCCTGCGCGACACGCCCGGTCAGCACGTACACGAGCGCGAGCTCGAACTGCGCGTCACGCTCACGAGGCGCCACGGTGAGCGCCTGCTGAAGTGTCGACTCGGCCTCAGCGAGCCGGCCCGAGTCCACCGCGGCTCGCGCCTTCTCGATCAACAGGCCGATCCGAGGTTCCGCTCGGGGCTGCGCGGCGACAACGCACGGGATGACGGCAATCGCGACACTCGCGGCCGAGGACAGCCGGTTGCGGAGGAATGCGTTCATCGAGACCGCACTCGCGAGACCGCGCCGGATCCTTCCTTGATCGTGATGAAGGAGTCGACCTCGAGCGGGCCGAGGCGCTCTTTGGTTCCGCTTGGCCAGGACACCTCGAGCGTGTCGATGCGCGTCGCCTCGCCGACGCCGATATGGATTCGCCGGTCGTTATGCGACAGGTAGCTGCCTCCGCTGCTCACCTCCTCGGTGATCGTTCGTTCGCCTGCACGCGCCGTCAGCCTCGCTCCAATCGCGTCCCGGTTGCTCGTCGTGCCCAGCAGCGACACAGTCAGCCAGTGCCCGGCATTCTCTCCATTGTTCCGCAGCAGTCTGGGAGCACCGTTCACGACGGCGACGGCGACGTCCAGGTCGCCGTCGTTGTCGAAGTCGCCGATCGCCGCGCCGCGGCCGGCCCATCGTTCGTTCCACACCCCGCCGGCGTCCCCTCCCATACGTGTGAAGGTCCCCTTGCCGCCATTGCGGAAGAGGAACGCCCGCTGGGCGTATGTTTCGTCGAGCCGCTGCGCGTCAACCTCGGGGTACACGTGGCCATTGACGAACACCAGATCCTTCCACCCGTCGTTGTCGTAGTCGAGGAACTTGGAGCCCCACGTCAACGCTGGAATCGTCAGCAGGCCGATTCCCGACGACCAGGTCGTCTCGACAAACGTCCCGTCGTGCAGGTTCCGATAGAGGGAGCACGGCTCACCGGAGAAGTTGCCGATGGTGAGGTCGAGCCAGCCATCGTTGTCGTAGTCGCCGAAGTCAACGCCCATGCCGGCCCGCTCGCGGCCGTCCTCGTCGACAGCCACACCCGCGACAAGGGCCTCTTCATCGAACCGCCCTCCACCACGATTTCGATACAGCTGATTCGGCTGCGCGTCGTTGGCGACGAACAGATCCACTTTCCCATCGTTGTCGTAGTCACCAGACACCACACCCAGGCCACGATATTGCGAGACGTCGATTCCCGCGCGCTCGGTCACATCCGTAAAGGTGCCATCGCCGTTGTTGCGAAAGAGCACGTCTCGCATCCCTTTCAGCCCGCGGGGCCCACACATGACTGGAAAGCCGCGGTACGAGCAGTTCACCCCTGGCAGGCGCGCCCCGGGACGCGGTGCCGTCTCGACATTGAAATCGATATATCGCGCCACGAAGAGATCGAGAAAGCCATCGTTGTCGTAATCGAACCACGCGGCGCTGGTACTCCAACCGCCAGCCGCCACGCCGGCACGCGCGGTGACGTCGCTGAACGTACCGTTCTGATTGTTGTGGAACAGGACATTGCCGCCGAAGAACGTCAGGTACACATCCTCGAATCCGTCGTTGTCGTAGTCCGCCACCGCAACGCCCTGCCCCCAGCCGCTCCGGCCCACGCCGGCTCGGTCCGTCACGTCGGTGAACGCGCCGCTGCCGTCCCCACGATACAGACGCAGGCTGGGTGCGGTAGCCTCGTGTCCGATCGTGGCGCCGTTCGTGAACAGCAGGTCGAGCACCCCGTCCCGGTCGTAGTCGAAGAACGCCACGCCGGTGCCCGTCGTTTCGAGAATGTAGGTATTGCGGTCGCTGCCGCCGAAGACGATCTTGTGGGTCAGTCCGGCCGAGCGCGCAATGTCGGTGAAGGTAGGACCGTCGAGGGGCCGGGCCGCTGCGAGCTGGACGGCCAGACCGATGGCTGCTGACGCGCAGAGGGTTGATACCGCGGCAGTGCGCGTCAGCATGGGTCCATCAGAAGGTCCAGCGTCCGCCGAGGCGGAACACGCGCGGGCCGAGAATGTCAGTCGGGTTGCCGAAGTTCGGCCCGCTGTTCGGGTTCACGCCCGTGATGACGCTCGTGTTGAACAGGTTGAAGAAATCCCCGATCACCTCGAATCGGTGCTGCTGGACGTTGAAGAACTTGCTGACGCGCAGGTCCATCGTCTTCAACGTGGGGAATCGATTCGCATCGCGCGGCTCCGCGAAGAACGTGATCGGGCCCTGATTGAATGGCGTGCCGCTGGCGTCTTCGTCCAGCGTCAGGATCCGGGCATACGGGGTGCCGCTCTGCACCTTCGCGGTGGCGGCGACGGTGACCCCGATTCTCTGTATGTCGTAGCTGCCACCGAGCTTGAAGGCGTGGGTGCGGTCGAAGAATCCCGGACCCGACGTGTTGTTGATTCTCTGGTTCGGGTTGAGGAACGCGCTCGATCCGAAGCCAATACCGCCCGCGCCCTCCTCTTCGCCGCCGAACGCGCTCACCGAGATACTGGTCCTGGTCATGTCGCTCGTCGAGTACGCGTAGGAGGTGAGGAATTGATAGCCGTCGGCGAATCTCCGCTGCGCGGAGATCTCGAATCCGTCGAACTCCGTCTCGAAATCGGAAGGGTTCGTGAGGAGCTGCCGGTTGTTGCCAAGGGTCTCCGGGCGCTGGTTGAACAACGTGACCGTCTGGCCGGTGACCGGATCGATGGCCGGAACAGCGTCGTAACCGGTGTCGAACGGAACCCCGACTTCGGTGATTGCGAGCAGCTCACGGGCCTGGCGATGGATGTACATGCCGCTGACGCGAATGTTCCCGGGCGCCTGGAACTCCACGCCCGCCGAGAACTCGTCGGTGTACGGCTGCTTCAGGTCGGAATCGACACTTGTGAGCGAGCCACCAAAGGCGAACAGCTGCGTGCCCTCCTCGCCCGGCTGGAAGACGCGGTCGCCGTTGAGGTCCACCCACGTGTATCCCGTCCCCCCGAGATTGTTCTGGTTGGGCGGTGAGACGTAACCGGTGCTCGCGGCATGGTAGTAGCGCGAGTAGCCTGCCTTGAGCGCCAGCTTGTGCGTCGGGAGAGGATCGAAGACGACGCCAATGCGCGGAGCCAGCGTATTCCAGGAGAAGACGTCCTCTTCGGGGAACGAACGCGGGCTCGAGAAGGGACCGCCTGGAGCGCCCTGCTCGGGCAGCAGACCCGCTGTGTGTTCGAACCGCAGGCCGAGGTTCAGCGTGACGCGACCGAGCCCCACGTTATCCTGGACGTGAAGCACCGAGCCGCGAAAGATTTCTTCTTCGTCAACGGGTGAGTTGTATTGGGTGACCGTCTGTGGCTCCCCGTTGAGGACCGTCAGATTGATGCCCTCGAAGACATCCTGGACAGCGTCGGAGAGCCCTCGGAAGTACTGGTAGCCGGCCTTGATGTCGTGGTTGAACCTGCCGGCGCGTTTGAACATCGAAACGGCGGTGTCGATCGCCAGCCGTGTGCGCCACTGGTCGAAATTCTGCGACGCGGCGCCGCTGTTCACGCCCGTGGAGAGCTCGAGCACGTTCGGCCCGGTGACGTCCGGCTGCAGGTTCAACGGAAACGTGATGGTCGAGTAACTCACCCGCGCATCGAACACCGCATTGCTGCTGATCTGTGAGTTGTACGCGCCCTGATAGATCGTGAACACGTCGTCTTCGATCCAGGTCGTCTCGGGTGGATTCAGCGCGCTCGCATTGCGATTGGGCTTGTAATACGTCTGGCGGGTATACAGCCCCGTGAGACGGTTCCTGTCGTTCAGTTGGTAGGTGACGTTGCCGAGGCCCGAGAACATGTCCGTGTCCTCGGACTCCGGGAAGTCGACGACGTCGCGGTGAATGCGCCAGTCGCGCCAGCTCGTGAAGAAGCGGACGCGGTCCTTCGCCAGGGGCCCGCCCAGCTGAGCGGTCCAGTCGGAGAAGAGGTTGATGCTGCTGCCGGACGACACACCCTGGTCCCTGAGCTCCTGCGTCAGGTTGTCGGAGACCATGCTGTCGTTCTCGAAGTAATAGGCAGAGCCGCCGTGGAACCTGTCGGTACCCGACTTCACGATGATGTTGTAGTAGACGCCGGGGGTGCCGACTTCCGCCGCGTGCTGCGCCGTAGAGACCTGTGTCTCTTGGAAGCTGTCGTAGTCGTAGTAGAAGCCGGCGGCACCCGAGGCCGCAGGATCGGTCACGTTCACGCCGTTCAGCGCGTAGGTATTCTGATGCCACGTGCTGCCGAATGCGGAGAACACCGCCTGCAGCCCACCCTGGCTGCCGCCCACGTCCTCGCGGTCGAGCACGATTTGCGGCGCAAGGTTCTGGAGGATTGCCCACACGTCGCGCGCCGTCGGAATCGTCTGCAGCGCGTCCGCGTCGATGCTCGTCGCGACGTTCGTATTGGTGACGTCGACCGTGGGCGGTCCACCAACGACAGTCACCGTTTCTGATACGTCGCCCGCCTGCAACGTCACGTCAATCGTCAGCGTTCGAGCGGCCGTCACCGTCAGGTCCTCCCGGAGAACCTTCTTGAAGCCGGCCAGCTCGTACGATGCGGTGTAGTCACCAAGGGGCAGGGACTGGAACGCGTAACCGCCGGCACTGTCAGTCACCATGGTGCGCGGCGTCAAGAGAGCGGGGCTGGTGAGTGTCACCGCGACACCCGGAACAACAGCACCGGATGGGTCTACAACGGTCCCCGTGATTGTGCCCACCTGCAGTGACTGACCATAGCCAGCCGTCGCTCCGAGTAGGAGCAGTAGAACCAGGGGCGGAACCGAGCGATCGACTCTCATCGACACCTCCCTGATTCGACCAGCACCGAATCTTTACGTGGGTGTGTGCAGTGAATGCGACACGTCCGCTGCAGATTCCGGCGACGAGTGTGAGGCGTTACCCTATGGGAGTCAAGCGCGTTGTGTTGAAGAGTCGCGCTGTCGTGTTCAGATGCGTGCAAGTGAGGCGTGTGGCACAATGGCGACCGCAACACGACCCATGCGACGGACCGTTGTTTCCACCTCGACTGTCGTGATGGCGGCGCTCGTTATCTTCATCTTCGCGAGTGCGATACCGACGCTCGGTCGAGCGGAGGAGCAGAGTGCCGCTGAGGCCGAGATGCATCTTCAGACCGGGGGCGAGCGACTCAGCCGTGGAGAGTTCGAAGCGGCCGCAGCATCGTTCCGGCGGGCGACGCAGCTGAATCCGACGCTGGCCGCAGCCCACTTCGGCGCCGGTGTGTCGCTGGCAAACCTGCAGCAGTACGAACAGGCGATTCAGTATTTCGAGCGAGCGATCGAGCTTCGACCCGACTTCGCAGCTGCCTATCTCAACCTCGGGCTCGCTCGTCTGTATGTCGGCGAAGATACCGCCTCGATAGCGGCGTTGCAGCAAGCCGTCCGACTAGCGCCGAAGCTGGCGGATGCACATCGAGCGCTGGGAGCAGCCTGCGCCAAGCTCGGCCACTGGACGGAAGCCGCCGCTTCGTACCGCGAGGTCATCAGGATACGGCCAGCCGACGTTCCCGCTCTGCTCGGGCTCGGAGTTGCCAGCGGCACGCTGGGCGATTTCGACGTCGCCATCAGCACCTTGAACCGTCTCCTGTCGGTGAAGCCGGATTCCGTCGACGGCCACCTGGCCCTCGGTCAGACGTACGCAAACCTGGAACGCTGGACCGATGCACTGCCGCATCTTTCACGCGCCGTGGCGGTGGCCCCCGACAACGGCCACGCGCAGTACAGCCTCGGGAGGGCACTGTCGAGGATCGGTCAGTCGGAGCAGGCTCTGAAGCATTACCGCGAGGCCGCACGCCTCGTTCCAACTGATGCCGAGTCGCACTTTCGTGTCGGCCTCACGCTCGTCGATCTCCATCGTGAGGCGGAAGCTGTCGCGGCGTTCGCGGAAGCCGTTCGTCTGCGACCGAACTTCGCGGCCGCCGTTTTCAATCTCGCCCTCGCGTACCACACTCTGGGCAGGCTGAATGACGCCCGGGAGCAGCAGCGCGTCCTCGAGACAATGGACGCGAACCTGGCCCGTCAACTCAGCTCGTTGATCGACAGCAAGAGCTGATCATGATCGCCCGTCGATGTTGGCTGACGATAACAGCGGCCCTGACCTTTGCGATCGCGCCGCTCCTGCTCATCGTGTTATTGGGCGCCGCCAGCGGCACGCCATTCGACCTGCGTCTGGTCGATGTGACCGCCGACAGCGGCCTCGACTTTACGCACGAAAACTCGCCGACGACGCAGAAGTATTTGATCGAGACGATGGGCGGTGGCGTGGCGGTGCTGGACTTCGACAACGACGGCTGGCTCGATCTGTTCTTTACGAATGGCGCGCCGCTCTCGGATCCGATGCCGCCCGAGGCTCGCCCGCGGAAGACCGACCGATTCGCAAATCGTCTCTACCGTAACCGGCACAACGGCACATTCGTCGACGTGACGCGAGCGGCAAACGTCGATGGGGTGGCGAAGGGCGGGTACGGCATGGGTGTCGCGGTGGGCGACTACGACAACGACGGTTTCGCGGACCTCTACGTTACGGGTTACGACGAGAATACGCTGTATCACAATGACGGTCAGGGTCGGTTCGACGATGTGACGGTGCGAGCGGGCGTCCAGGGCGGCGGATGGAGTGTGTCGGCGCTTTTCTTCGATTTCGACAACGACGGATGGCTCGATCTGTTCGTCACCCGGTACGTCGACTGGAGTTTCGGGCGCAATGTATACTGCGGCGAGAAGCGACTCGGGTACCGCGAATACTGTCACCCCCGTACGTTTCCGACCATCAGCAACATCCTGTATCGCAGCAATCGTGACGGCACGTTCACGGACGTCAGCCGCGAGATGGGTATCTCTCCGTTCAAGGGGCGAGCGCTTGGTGTGGCCGTGGGCGATTACGACAGCGATGGCTGGCTCGACGTGTACGTCGCCAACGATGCGGTCCCAGGTTTCCTGTTCCGCAACGAGCGGGGCCTCTCGTTCGCCGAAACCGGCATGACAGCCGGTGTTGCAGTGAACGGCAACGGCCGCGCCTTCGCGGGCATGGGTGTCGATTTCGGCGATTATGACAACGACAGCCGACCCGATTTGTTCGTCACGGCGCTCTCGAACGAAACATACCCGCTCTATCACAACGACGGACAGGGCGTGTTTTCGTCCGCCACGACGGGGTCGGGGATCGCGGAGGCCTCGATGCCCTATGCGGGCTGGGGCGTCAGGTGGATCGATCTCGACAACGACGGGTGGAAGGATCTATTCGTGGCGCAAGGTCACGTCCTCGATACGATCGAGCTGACATCCGAGCACCTCAAATATCTTCAACCGCCCCTCGTCCTCAGGAACCTTGCTGGTCGTTTCGTGCCGTCTCAGGCATCGGCTCCTGCAGGATCAGCGTGGGCGGGTCGTGGAGCTGCGTTTGGAGATCTCGATAACGACGGGGATATCGACGTCGTCGTGGCCACCTGTGGCGGGCGGCCGCGCGTACTGAGAAATGACGGCGGAAACCGACGCAACTGGTTATCCCTCTCGATCGTTGGCGGGCTGTCCAACAGGGACGGGATCGGTGCAACCGTCACCGTCACCAGCGACTCGGGAGCCAAGCAATATTTTTCGGTGACGAACGGGTCGAGTTATCTGTCGGCGAGCGACAAGCGGGTCCACGTGGGCTTGGGAGCGGATCGAGTCGCGCGTTCCGTCCAGGTGAGGTGGCCGAGCGGGAGTGTACGGACGCTCCGCGACGTACCTGCGAACAGCTCGATGACGATCCGGGAATCGGAAACCGGAGCGCGTGCTGAGCGATCAGAGCCACGGGCCGCAGCTCGCACTCCCGACTCACGATGAACAAGCGCCTGAGGGCCAGGGAGGCCTTCCTCGACGCCCAGGAACGCCAGCATCGCCCAAGCATCAACACGGGAAGATCTGGCGCGCCCGGCAGGACTCGAACCTGCGACCCCCGGCTTAGAAGGCCGGTGCTCTATCCAACTGAGCTACGGGCGCATATGGGCGGAACCTCGATTGTAAGCCATCGCGCAAAGCAGAGGCGGACGTCAACGTGGCTCGAACCGCGCCAGGCGGAATCGTGGGTCCGGCTGGCCCTCCGTGAGGATCAAATCGGCCAGCATCTCGCCGAGCGCCGGGCCCATCTTGAAGCCGTGCCCGGAACCGCCGCCCGCAATCCAGACGTTGGGGGCCGAGGGGTGGCGATCGATGATGAAGTGGGCATCGGGCGAGCTCTCGTACTGGCACACCTCGCCGCCGAGCAGCGGCGCCTCTCCGAGCGCCGGGAAGCGAATGCGCAGGAACGCCCGCGCGGCCTCGATGGCGGCTGGCGAGTTCCGCCGATCGCCGGTCGTCGGATCGAACAGGGGACCGGCCGTATCGTCCGCAATCTTGAAGCCGCGGTGCGCGTTGCCGGGAATGCCGTAGATCAGCCGCTCGCGGAAGTCGGCCCACACCGGCAGCTCGCCTTCATCGAAGCGGCTGTCGCCGGCCGGAGCGCCGAAGTAGAACACCTCCTGACGGGTGGGCTTGATCCGGTCGCCAATCACATCCGGGAACAGCCGTCCGAGCCACGGCCCGCACGCGAACACGAACGCGTCCGCGGCGACCGTGCCGCTCCCCTCGAGCGGTACCCGATCGACCTCGCGCGATGGCGAAAGCGCCGCAGCCGCGCCGGCGCGATACTCCGCGCCGAGCGACCGCGCACGCTCGAGGACGATGGCGCACGAACGCCGGGCGAGCAGGTATCCCGCCTCTGGCTCGAAGAGCGTCGACGAAATGCCGCTGAACGAGATCTGCGGCCAGCGGCGGCGCGCTGCGTCAACGGTGGGACGCTCTGAGGGAAGTCCCTCGGCAGCCATGATTGGCACCGACGCTCCCGCAAAGCTGTCGTCAACGCCGAACATCCACAGCGCGCCCGTCCTGACGTACAGCGGCTGCTGCCACTCGCGCTCGCGGTCCTGCCAGAGGCGCAGCGCGCGAGCCGACATCTTCGTGTAGATCGCCCGGTCCCCATACGAGCCGCGGATGACGCGCGTCTCGCCGCCGGAGCTCGCGCGCATGTTGCCCGGACCCCACGCGTCGATCACCGTCACGCGCGCGCCGCGCCGCGCAAGCCACCAGGCAGTCCATCCACCAAAGGCGCCCGCCCCGATCACTGCCACCTGTGGCGCTGCGGCCCGCACGAGCGGTGCGCGCCCGAACAGGAAGGGAGCCGCTCCGAGCTTGAGGATCGTTCGACGGGATGGCATGCGGCGGACTCCAGTTGCACGTCTACTGAAGCAATGCTGTCGGTGGGCAGAGTGACGCCCGGCGACGCGCAGATCATCGCACATTGCATCCCGGAGCGACAGGCGGGGACGCGCCGGGAGCAGGGGCGGTGAATAGTGTCAGTTCTGAATCTCGAGCTTTGAGTCTCGAGCCTCGAGTCGTCTCACAACTCATGACTGACGGCTCAGAACTTCAGAACTCAAGAGCCCAGTGCGGACGGCGGACGGCGGATAGCGGGCGGCGATTCGTTCGCACGCCGTCAGTTCAGGAGGGTGCTGACCGCGGCAAACCCGAGGAGTGCAGCCGCGGCGATCAGGACGACGGCAAGTGGCCGCACGGGTCCGGCTGCTGTCCGATCGACATCGTTGGCGCGTGGACGGAGTGCGTTCAGCTCCTGCCAGTCGATCTGTCCCGACCAGGCGTGAGTGGACGGGCCCGGAGCGTCTTCGTCCGCGAACAGGAGATCGATGCTCTCGGTGTCGAACCTCACCCGTTTCGGCTGGTGCTCCGACTCCTCCGGGAAGAGCGCCAGCGCGTCTCCATCTGCATGAATCCGGTCGTCCATGGCTGCTGCACCTCTGCCCGGCAACGGGCTCAAAGTCTGGGCCCGGCCAGACGCTGGCTGGCTCGGGTTGGCGGGATCCCGCGCGGATCCGCAATTCGTCCCAGATCCGTGGAGGGGCGACAGCGAACCGCCGTCGCCCGCCGGGACAGGTGCAACAGTTGTGCACGCGCGTCGAAATGCCGATTGACACACCCTGCGCCGCAGGGATAATCACCCACTGGAGGGAAGTATGAGCAGTCGCACGCGCCTCCGGCTCTTCGCTCTCGCTGCGGCCGTCGTGTTCGCAGCGGGCGCGCCGGTGGCCCGACAGGCATCCACGGGCGCATCGCAGCCGGCGGCCGCAGGACAGCAGATTCCGGCCGATCCCCAGGTGATGACCGGCGGGTTCGAGAACGGGCTGCGCTACTACATCCGGGAGAACAAGCGGCCAGAAAAGCGCGCGGAGCTGCGGCTCGTCGTCAACGTGGGTTCGATCAACGAAGCGGACGACCAGCTCGGACTGGCCCACTTCGTCGAGCACATGGCGTTCAACGGCACGAAGAACTTCCCCAAGCAGGAAACGGTGGCCTTCCTCGAATCGATCGGCATGCGGTTCGGCCCGAGCGTGAACGCGTTCACCAGCTTCGATGAGACCGTCTACATGCTGCAGGTCCCGACCGACAAGCCGTACGTGCTCGAGAAGTCCTTCCTCATCCTCGAGGACTGGGCGCACAACGTGTCCTTCGATCCGGCGGAGATCGACAAGGAGCGGGGCGTGATCGTCGAAGAGTGGCGGCTCA